>ENA-OROL01000122-OROL01000122.1-human-gut-metagenome-genome-assembly--contig:-NODE-122-length-80327-cov-35.958491_pt1 | contig 80327 bp, 58 predicted proteins | sample MGYA00242128_ERZ509048 | MGnify/ENA primary metagenome ERZ509048 (study PRJEB26280, sample SAMEA2338750) | human gut metagenome | biome: human gut; feature: human-associated habitat; material: faeces...
CAACTTATGGTCGTGATTTTGCGTATTGCCTCAAGTCGCATGGTGGGGTAAGGGGCATTTATATGTCTTTATGGTGACATTCGATGCACTGTGCCCCCTTTTTACTAACGATGCAGATTATTTTCGCTTCTGTATCATATTAGGCGCGTAGTTGCGGATTTGAGGTACATGTAGACGGTTTCTCGCGGTCTCCAGCCAGAAAATACCACATTTCATCCTCCCGAAGAACTCTCTCCATATTATCAAGTTCCTCGGCCATTGAAATCTGCTTAATTTCCTTCACAACCCTGACTTTGCCTACATTATGCAAAAATAGTCCTTTTATTAGCTCGCTTTCTGTGAGCAATATTTTACCAGAATTTAGGTGATTGAAAAGGTCATGCTCCATCAAATTCAAAGTTGTCTCATCATACTCGCCATCACCTTTCATAACATAGAAAATAAACGAACAGCTTCTTATGAGGTTGTTTTGCAGTTTCCTCTTAGTGACCTCTACAAGTTCTGATGGAAGTGCGATAAAGTAACTCTCAATCACTTTAATGGCATTACATAGGTGGTAGACTTCACAATTTTCATCAGGATCAATCTCCGAATTTTGGGATAATATTCGAGATAATACATTATCTCTCTCGTATTCTAAAGAGTATTTTTTTTCGTCTTTAATAAGGTAATTCAGCAGAAGGAAAATAGTGGTGAGACGTTGCTGCCCATCTATCACTCTCCAGATATGCTGTCCATTAACTTCTTTATGCCTTACAACAAGCGGCTGGAGACAATAGAATTTACCATCTTTGTCTTGATTATAAGACAAAACATCTAATATAAGTCTAATTACCTCTTTTCTGGTCCATCTATAACCTCTTTGATATGAAGGGATAATGAAATCAAAGCCCTCGGTGCATAATTCATTCACAGAGATTGGCAGAGGCTTCTCTAATAATTTTATTAATTGCTCTTCTGACATATATATCGATTAAAGTCCTAATTTCTTAAAGAATATGGCATTGCGCATCTTGGCAGTTTCGATAAGACTCCGATAGCTCATTACTTCGACATACGCATTATAACTTTTCAAATAGCCGAAATATCTTTCTCCATCAGGAGAGAGGACGAGACTGGTGTCATCAGCACATTCTTTTATTCTTTGTACAATATCACATACTACGTACACATAGACGGGGGTACTATTTTTATCCACTTTAATAGGCTCACTCCCATCTGGCATTTCGTATTCACCATTGAGTATTTTACGCGCATAATGACATGCTTGTAAAATTGGATTTTCTCCGACTCCGTAATTAGTACGCTTCGGCCTTTTGAACTCTACGATACAAACTGGAGAAGTAGCAATATTATCACCTTGCCGATACATCGATTTATTATCAAAGAATACAGCTAAATCAGGTGCTTCGTTATCGTTCTTGAAATTGCACTGATCAGAGGCAGTAAAGGTAGAAAATACCAACCGCTCGTCAAGGAGCCACAAGTTATGATCCTCATACTCAGTATTGGTAGAATTTCTACCCATTGGATAAATAAGGTTATGGATATCCCGCTCCAATGAGGCTGTCCCATCATCCTTACGTTTTCTCAACAGGTCAAAAAGGTCAATAACCTTCTTTCTTGTGCAGACATAATGGACAAGGTCATTTTTTGATGTATTGGAAATCTTCCCAACCAGTTCTGATACTTGTTTGTCAAAACCTTCGTCAGCCTCCTCTTCTTGAAGAGCTTCTATATCTTGAATTTCAAGCCATATTTGTTGCTCTCTATCAAATTTGGCCTTTTGGAACCGCATTTCAATCTCTTGTTCGGAGATGCCCATTGCCATAGACTCTAAGTCTATATCTGACATCAAAGTCCTATTCCATGGAGCTTTATTAGTTACATAGTTTTCCACTCTCTGCCGTTTTTCTTCAAAACGGCGCGACATTTCCTCAAAAAACTTGGCCTTTACAACAGATGCAGCCTCTCGTTCTATGGCTTTTTCAGAGACTAATGAGAATATATCACCTTCATCTTTGTTAATCATGAACCCGTCACGCTCAACAGTAACATTTTCATCGAGAAAAGCGCCTAATACATATGCTTTGACACTATAATTTCGCTGTCTTCCGTTCTCATCTATCTCAAATAGCGTTTCTTGAAATTCCGGGACATACGTGTGAATGGCTGTATCTGTAACCTCACGCTTATTCGCGGTTAAACTTACTCGGCTAACAGCTTGCGAATAGTAAATTTTATACATCTGAACTGAAAAGTCCAAGACCTCTCCGCTTTCGTTGTCAACAATCTCTATTGGTGATGACCCGATAAAAACAATGTCTTTATCATGTCCGATATAATCATTGAGAATAATGGCATCAGAATTGTCTTCCTCTGCTATTCTTATTATTGGTGCAGGATGCTTAGGATCAACGAAAAATACCAGGATTCTTTCAAGGAGTTTACGAGCTATTACCTCCAGACCTTTATCTTGAATTGCTCCAGATTTCACGCCGGCTAAATGTACAGTGGTACCGGTTTTTGCGGCTCTATCCGCAAGACCGACTTTTTCGTTTTCAATTATATCATTCCCTCTTCCAAAGGTAAAATTGCGAAATCGGAGCGTTCCATTATCATCATATAGACTTTCAATACTCACGCTATAGAAGTATTTAAGATACATAAAACGACCAAATCCTTTACCTCCTTGTTTAACTTTCATGTCACTACGGAATGTGTCAAAGGACTCTCTGTTTTCATCAGTGAAACCTATGCCGTTGTCTACAACATCAATCCCAATTATATCTCCCAGAGCATTAGCTCCCATCTCCGGGAGAATTTCGGCTCTTTTTATAATAATATCAATCTTGCCATCGGGTTTTGACCCAATAGCATCCATTGAATTACAAACAGCCTCTACAAGCGGTGTAATATAGGTCGTTCTTGTTCGAATATCGCTTACAATTCTATCAATGTTAATCTTACTCATATCCGTTATTCGATTTCGCCGCGGAGGATGAAGTGACGCAGAATGGCGTCAATTTTCATTTTTATTCTTTAGTGCTGACAATTAAATCTTTAAGGTCGATATCCAATAGCTTGGCTATTCTGCTCAATGTGGGCAGATCTGGCTGTGTAGAGTTCGTACACCATTTAGATACTGTGACAGGACTCTTTTCTAATTCTTCTGCGAGCCATCTACTGGTTTTCTGTTTTTCTGCTAATACTGCCTTTAGTCGATTTAAAGTCTCCATATCAAAAATTAAAGTAAAACGCAAAGCTAATAAAATTTCGGGCTACGACAAAGGAGAAGGATGGTTTTATCGCATTTTATGTTGTAAAACATCATTAGATTGGGTCGGAGCAGTATTGGCGACGGCCGCAGCGGGTACAGTGCTCGCCTCGCCAGACGCTGTCAAACTGCTCACAGGCGGCATCTATCAAGGTCGGCTCATCGGTCAGGATTCCGGCCTCGAAATTGCGGCGGTTGCTGCTCTTCATACCTATTCCGGCTCCTGTCAGGTTGGCAGAGCCAATGTAGGCAGTCTCAAAGTCAAATATAATCATCTTGAAATGGACTCGCGGACATAGTATCCGCTCCAGTCCTGATTTTAGAATCGGGTATCGGTCAAAATCCTCACGGAAAGCCGGACCCGGTTCTTTTGCATGGATAAGTCTGACCTCTACACCTCGTTTGAGAAGTTTGGCAAGAATAGCAAGGAATGGCTCAGATGAATTGCCAGCTTTGACGTGAAGGTCTTTAATGTCGGCTGTACCAATCCAGAGCGACTTCCTCACGGAAGCCATTCTTGCCACGACCTTATCATAATGGTCTTTTCCGGAAATAAATTCAACTGCCATACTGGTGCAAAGTTACTTATTTTTCGTGAGATAGAGGTAATAGTTGTAGTATGGGGACATCGCTATATCATCTTTTGCTTTTACCATCTTTGAATCCTCGCCGATGAGTGTGGAAAGAAAGGTCCAAAATGATTTGCGATGATGCTTGTACTTGTAATGCGCCATTTCGTGAAGTATTACACCGTCAGTCCATTCCTGTTTGAATATAACGAGAAAAGGTTGTAAGGTAATGTGATTGTTGAACGTGCAATAGCCGAGAACATTCTTCCGAAGGCGCTTGACTGTAACGCCGGAGCCATGCAACCCCTTCATATTCTCCCAATACTTTACTCTGGCAGGCAGTACAACTTTTGCAATCCGAAGTATGGTATCGCGCATAAGTTCCCTAAGCCATTTCTGTATCTTCTTGGTCTCAAAGTCAGTGGAGTCATGGTAAATCATATCCAAGATACCGTCGTGATATTGAACCAGTAATTCGATACCATTCTTATCCTGAGACACGAATCGGTCGGGAATTTCCAAAGCTACCTCACAATCTAACGTAAACTTATCAACGCAGTGCCAGACCTCTGACAAGTGCTTTGTCGTAAGCCGGAATCGAGGATTTATCTTAAATGTTGGTTCTTTCATACCTCCCATATTTTATCCATTATGTGTCTATAACCCTTAATTCCGTAATGTCCTATCTTCAATCCATAGAAACGAGTGCCGAGAGTCTTTTCCTTGTCTATTTTCTCTATTGTGGAGGGATTGGGAACAGGAAACTCAAAGTCTGAGATAATGAGAACATCTGCCATCTCGTATGTTCCTTTCTGAAGAACGTGAATAGCCTCGGCAAGCATTTGTTCACCATCAGTGCCACCACTATAACTATGCTCCAAAAAATTGTCAATCATACGCCAATTTCGCGGTTTAGCAAGGTCAATAGACTTTGACCTGACAGAGAAGCTGATCAGATAGCAAGGGCGTTTCTGTTTCTTTGCCATCCTGAGCAACTGTTTGAGCAACGAGAAAGCAATCCTTTGAGGTTGCCCCGACATCGAGCCGCTGGTATCAATGCTTACGATAATCGGTCCTTTTGTCAGTCGTGGGTCTTTGCGATGTTCCTCTATCTTTTTCGGTTTGTCTTTGCCGGGACTTGAAAACTGCTGGAGTTCCTTGGTTGCATATCTCTTAAAGAAGAGATCTTCCGGCATAGAAAGTTCCACGGGTAGAATGCGCTCCAGATTATCACCGGACTCAACTCTGTCAATCTCTTCGACCGAGCTGTTTTTAGCCACGGTAGTAGGCATAAAGCGATATACTACCATATCTTTCTCTTCTTTAGACGGATCCTTGTCACGACCGATCATATCCACAATTTCTCTCAGTTGCGGATAGCGATGGACATATTTCTCCACCTTCTTTCTGTCTTCATAATCGCCTGTTCCTGCATCACGACAAAATTGTTCAAACCTCATTTTCGCACGATTCAACATCTGACGCTCTTTTCGATCGAGCTTAGCCTTACAAGCATTTTCCCAATCGCTTGTCATTGCCGAAAATACAGCACCCTTGTCGTCTGTCTTGAACTGCGCCGTATATCCTGAAAGATTTACATCATATTTCGAGTAGCCGGCTTCAATTGTGCCACATACTTCCTGCCACATCTCGCGTTTCTCCTCAATGGTCGCTTCTCTGAAACGAGTAATCATGGCAAGTTCTTTCATTGCTTCAATCTGCATTGCCCGGAACTGTTCCAGCAAAGCAGTGAAGAAAGAAATCAAGTCTTCTTTCAGCACCTCAACCCATGTTGAGTCCGAGCCGTCGATCTGAGGATTATTGTCAATGACCTCCTGCATATAACCGGCGAGGCAATCATCGGGCGGCATGGTCGGAGGCATCTCGCCACATTCCATGTAGAAGTCAAAAGCCTCGCTGTATTCCTCCAGCTTGGCGTCAATGTCGGTATAGTCAATCATTTTATCAACATAACTACGTTATTGAGTTTGACCTCTATGGTCTTTATCTGTTCACTGACATCCTTCAGCATCTTGTTAACCAGTGCAAGATCATTGGGAGAAAGGAATATATTATCACAATCGGTCCAGTTTGATGATACCGACTTCTCCCATTCTTCGACACAAGTCCTGAATAAGTCCTGAATCAAATATACACGCTGATATACAGGCGATGTCTGTAAAGACTCCGAACTTATTGCTGATTGAGCAGCCTTCTTGCGGAAAGCGTATGGAGTGCCGTCGATTATCGCACCATTCTGACACCTCTGAATCTTTACCTTTGTCAGATTCGAAGCATTCTGTGATTTTGCTTCAAACGGTCTTCCCGGAACGATTGTGTGAATGATGATTTTCTTGCGTTTGCTGTCATAATATCTCACCCCGTCACGAGTCTGATTTGATAACGCGGCATAGTCCCATTTTGAAAAATAGGTATCTCCATCCGGATAATTTTCGACGAGATAGTAGAAATAATCATACTCAGCGAAATCATTCCCGTCTGTGTTTAATCGTGACTGTGTTGATTGTTGTGCGGTTTGTTGCTGTGGAGTCATAAGTTGGCGAATAGATTTATCAATCTTCGCCAACCCTTTCAGCACCGCATCTGAGATACTTGAAGTAAAAGCATTAAGCACATTGGGAATACACTCCACATCATTCCAGAAACTATGTATAAGCAATAGATAGTCTGAAAGATTTATCTCCATGCGACCATTCAGAAAGGCTGAGGTCTGCATCAGCTTGTACGCTTTTCGCCAACGTCGATCAGAGATATAATATCGTAATTGATTTCCGTCCTCCTTCTCCAGAGCAGTAAGACTCTTCCGAATGTTTTTTATGGCACTGACAACCGAATCCTGAATGCCTACGGTCTTTGATTCGTTTTGCCAGTTGGAATATGTTTCATCGGTAATGTATAACGATTCCGATAATTCCGACATATCAACACCGGCACCCTTTATCATTTTGAAGAAGGAGGTATCACTCTCTATGCAGTTTGAAACCATCCGCACAAGGAAGCGATCCCACAACGCTTCGAGACCTTCATCTTTCGCCGGAAGTTCGTTAGAGGCAGCAATAAGCACTTTCATTGGCGTGCGCATTATTTGTCCTCCATTATGGAAGATATGTTCGTTTATTACAGTCAGAAGGGTGTTCTGGATAGACGGCCCCGCTTTCCATATTTCATCGAGGAACACAACATCAGCCTCTGGCAAATATCCTGCGGTCAGTCGTTCATAACGGTCGTCGTTCTTTAATCGTGAAATTGATATGGGTCCGAATATTTCATCAGGAGTGCTGAATCGAGACATCAGGTAATCAAATGACTTGCCATCCTTGAATACCATTTTCAAACGACTCGAAACCATACTTTTGGCTGTTCCGGGAGGGCCGAGAAGGAACATATTTTCTCCAGCCACAGCGCACAGCAGTGCCATGGCTATAATCTGTTCCTTTTCATAGACTCCCTGCGACATCCATTCGACAAGCTGACGAATGTGCTCTTTCGGAGTTGACGGAAATAGTGATTTAGTTCTAACTTTCTTTGCCATAATAAAAAACGGGGCCAATAATGCTCACCGCAAAATTAGCTCCGACATGTAGCAGATTTAGATACAGGTTATCCTTTTCTTATATTTTGGTCAAAAAATCATCCGATGCTTTCATTAACTCTTTCAATACGGGGCGCATATACTTGTGCTGGAGAGCAAATCCGATTACAACACCGATATTTGCTTTAATCAAGGCTGAATGAGGTGGCCCGATAAAGCAGGCTATGCCCCCCAATATGCCGGGGAGTATGGCGAATTTGAGTAGTGCCAACTGTTTCTGAATTACTTTATCCATTCTCCAGTTCCTTTCCAGCAGCAAGTATCGTGACTTTGACCTCGTCATCTTTCATACTTTCATCGGGATAGACTGCCCAAATGGCATAAACGCTTTCCGGCAATTCACTAATGATATCGGTAAGTGCAGTCATTTCTTGCATTACCAATGGCAGTTCCCCTTCCTTATTGAAATACAGAAAAATCGAAAGGCGTTCTATTTTATCGAGCTTAGATGAAGACAATGCTCTTTTAATGTCACCAATCGCTTCTGCGACACGCTCATTACCACACCGTGTTACTGACTTTAGGAGGAAATGCTTTGCGTCAGTTAGAGTGGTTTGCAAATCGTTAAAGTCATAGGCAATCATACCTTGTGTTACTATCGGCTGGAGGATTGCCTTTATGATGTCTGGGTACTCAGCGCAAGAGGCTTCGGACACCACGCTGTCATAACAATCAAAATCGCCATTGTCAAGCAAACCAAGGGTCAGGACTCCGGCATCATGGAATGTTTTGGCAATACTGTTCGCATGATCTTCGTTGTCTTTCACCACAATGATTACCATTTTATCCTCATCGGTTGGGACACACTCAAAGGGTTCGGTTAATACTGTGGCGGACACACAATCGTATCCGTATGACTTTACTGTCTCAATTATTTCTTTTGTTGCCTCCCCGATACCAATTACGCGAAAACTGGTGGGTAAATTCATACGGACATATCGGTCAAATAATTCCGAATCATTCATCTTATCGTGATTACAGTTTATTATAATGGAATGCAGTGATAGCTAAGGGTTGGCTATCACTGCATAGATTTGCTGGCAAAGTTAGAGTTTCTCTACTTTGAGTTCGTTGCCGTTCATGTAGCCAACGGGGAAATCCACGTTGTATTTCATCTTGAACTGGCGCTGAATCTCAGCCTTTACGGTTGAGTTGGCAAAAGGAAGCGTGCTTCCATTGAAAGAAACTTCGGCAGTCATGCCGGCTTCGAGTCGCTTGCCTCCGCTAAGAAGGAGACGTTTTGTGGTTACTTTGAAGAGTGCCATATCTAATATTTTGATGGTTACTCTGCAAAGGTAGAACAGCGGCGTATCAGATTTGGTGACACCAAAAAGATTTTTAGTCTTCGTCGTAAAAGTCCTCTATGTCAAATCCGTCTTCAAAATCTTCAGAATCTACATCTTCATTGGGATACATCATCTGCATAATCTCACGCTCATCATATCCGGTGATTTCCCTACGTAAATTGACAATTTTTTGCTCAATACGATTACTTAATTTCCGTGCTTTACTATATTCTTCCACTTTTTTGACAAAATAATTCGGGTCTTTATCGCCGGTGTATAAATGATCCTCAAAATGAAGCAACGGCTCATTTATTTCTTCAAGTTCCTCTTTAATCTCATCTAAATCGGATAAAGCTTTATCCTCATCTGATGAGTAGTTTCCCTGCATATCGTCAAGACGTGAAAGCAAGGCTTTTAGTCTAATTGTAAAAGATTCGTTTTGTCTCATATTATATCTGATTTATTCAAACGAATGACTAAAGTAATTTCAACGCTATAGCAGCACAAGCCTCGGCATCACAAAGCGCATGATGGTGGTTTTCCATGTCATAACCACAGGCGGCTGCCGATAAATGGAGCTGATGGCTCGGAATGTCAAGACAGCGACGGGAGGCAGCGAGTGTGCAATGAAATTCGTAACCGGGATATTCCATATCATACTCCTCAAATACTGCCTTCAAGCAACTCTCATCAAAAGGACGGTTGTGTGCTACAAGCGGCAGGCCTTTTATTTTCTCTGCCACCTGCGCCCACACTTCCGGGAATGTCGGTTGTCCGTCAGTATCCCGACGGGTGAGTCCGTGGACCTCAGTAGTCCAATATGTATAATAATTGGGGGCAGGCTGAATAAGACTGTAGAATCTGTCAACAATCACACCGTCACGAACTATTACGATGCCGACACTACACACGCTGGAGCGTCGGCCATTGGCTGTTTCAAAGTCTATTGCTACAAAGTCTTGCATTGTCAGTCATTCTTATACAGTTCATACATCTCTGAAATCCAGCCCTTCATTGATCTGCGCAAAGAAGCCGGACTAACGACCTCTATCATCGCGCCGACATGGAGCAACTTCATTACGAAGTCATACGTCGGCGAGAGATAGAGTTCAAAGTCGGCGTACTCGCCATAGTCTTCGATAAGTCGCTGACTATGATGCAGCGGAAGGGTTTTCAGATAGTGTTTGTGGTCTTCGTTGGCACGAATCACAATTCTCTCCGGCTTGACATCATATCCAATGACCACGCCGAATTTTGTTGAGAAATACTCTGTGGCATCAAAATCCTTTGGCAACTTGAAGAGCGTTGATGTCGGTTCTACGCTCTCCAGACGGTCAAGGGCGTAAATCTTTATCTCGTCACGGTTGTTGTGACCGAGCACATACCAACGGTTATCAAACAGTTTCACGCAATATGGCTCAATGGGGAATGTATAGTTACGTTCCTTCTTGAAAGGGCGATATGTGATATTCACGACCCGGTTCTCCTTCATCGCATCAAGGATTGTGGTCAGATGATCGCGGCCTGAAGGGATTTCGTCAACCAATATGCGGCCTTTCAAAGAGAGATTCTCTCCGATTATATTGCCGACTGCAAAGGAATCGAGCATCCACTTTTTGAGTTTGTCCTCGTCAATATCCTCCGGATTTGAGATATAGTATAGATAACCGCCAACTTTCTGACAGTCAATCATTATCCCAAACTGCTCGTAGATTGCATCGCGCCAGCGGTTGAACGTGGCGCGATGAAGTGGCTTGCAGTCGCTCAAATCCGTGCAACGCTCCCAACGGTCGGAAAGATCCTTATGAGAAATCTTCCCGGCACGGCGGATTGTATCAATCAGCCAAGTGTATTTTTGTAGTTGGTTCATATCTGTTTGAGTTTAACGCTGCAAATTTAATCAAACCCTGTCACATTTTGTGATACAGGATTGGGTATAATCATGAATCGAAGTCAAAATTTCTTCATTTGTCACGGTCTGTTAAATCCATGCGCCATATAGTTCCTCGAGGTCATCATCCGGACGGTCATTCTCCAGTGCCGTTCTACGAGCTTTCGCCAACTCTTCTTCTGTCGGTGGAGGCAGTTCTACCATAAAGACATTGCATGGACGCTGCTTCATCCCGGCTTTATGGCGGAGCCAAAGATTTTCCATCAGGAGTGCGACTCCATCGGGAGATTGTATTGATTTCATAATATCACAGTTTTTATATTTACACATTCATAGAACCCTCAGGCTTTGACCAGTCCAACTTTGTTACTTGTCGATCAATCCAAATCACGCCGAGGTTTTTCTCTTGACGGAGTTCTATTGTAGCTAATAGTAAAGGAATTATATATGGGATTCTTTCCTTGATATTCTCCCATGTCCCGTCGAGGTAACAACTTGCGACGTAAGCCATGCGGAGATAAAGCCTTACTTGAGTCTTATCCTTATGATAATACATGGCAAATTCATTTCTCCAACCATATTCTTCAAGAATAGTTGCTGCTTCAGTAATAAGATTTTCGCATTTGCGACTTTTTGAATGGGCAAAATTACCTATGAATTCGACTGGCTCTTTCATTTCCTGAGGTTCAAATTCGTTTTCTGCTTCATCAAAAATACTCCCGATTGTTGTGAAATTCATGACGCTTTGAAATTAAAGATTGGACGAATGATGGTGTCTATGCAGACGGTGTCACCTATGTTGGCAATGATTTCTTCTGCCGGTTTATAGACCATCGGCGACTCGTCGCGGGTGAAGTCGTTGACTGACTCCGAATAGATGCCTTGCATGGATGCCTCGAAGTCTTCCATCGTTATTTTCTCGTAGGCCTGAGTCCGGCTCAATACTCGTCCGGCACCGTGGGGCGCTGAACAGTTCCAGTCTGGATTGCCCTTCCCAGTGCAGAGCAACGAACCATCGCGCATATTCAGCGGTATGATGCAACGTTCGCCCAAGGCTGCCGAGATAGATCCTTTGCGGATGATATTCTCATCGCTGATGTAATTGTGGACGGATTCAAATTCCTCTTTTACCTCCACACCGAGGAAAAACCGCATAAGCAACAGCGATATAAGCTTACGGTTGAGCACAGCCCAACGCTGGCATAGACGCATATCGTGGAGATAGTGCTCACGCCCTTCACCCTCGACATAGCAAAGAGCAGCAGGGAGGCGTGGTTCCGCTTCCTGATGTTCCTTGCGCATCTTCTTTATGACGCTCTGCAATTCAGATCGACGACCTGCTGCCTTGTATTCCTCAATGGTGCGTTTGATTTTCTCTTCAAACTCGTCGGCTCCGTCGGTAAGATGTTTCACCGCTTTTGCCTGATAGATGTCGGCCACCTGCTTGCCGAGATTGCGCGAGCCGGTGTGAATCACAAGGTAAACATTCCCCTCATCATCCTTGTCAAGCTCGATGAAATGGTTGCCGCCGCCGAGCGAACCGATAGCCTTGTTGATACGCCCAGAGTCTTTAAGTTCACGGTAGCAGTAAAGTTCGGTCACAAGTTGCTTTGCCGCACGGTATATTTCCATTTCCTCACCGACAAGCGGCTTGAAACCGAACCTATCTTCGCGCACTATCTTACCGGAAGGTACATTGCCCCGGATATGTTCATGAAATGCGTGAAAGTCAATCTCGGAGAGTTTGCCGAGATTGAGGATGCGCATACCGCAACCGATGTCAACGCCCACTATATTGGGAATGACCTTGTCGCCAAGGTCGCCGGTGAAACCAATGACGCAGCCCGCCCCGGCATGAACATCGGGCATAATGCGTATCTTCTTGTCGGAAAACACATCGATCGAAAGCAGTTCCTTAATCTGTTCCAACGCGCTCTCCTCGATGTTGTCCGTAAATATCTTTACGTCATGTCCTTCTATCGTCTTCATATTCTGATGTTTTCTATTATTTGAATGCAAAGTTAGAATGCCGCTGCGCAACCATTTTGCGCATTAAAAAAGAAACACGACATTCTTCTATGAGCGCAAAATTATATCCAAGGTGACGCATTTTACGATACAGCATCATCGAATCACTAAAAAATTGTGGTGTCTCGAAAAATGGGACACCTCATTATTAACTTTGCATCGTGATTATGGAAGAACAATACAGAAAAGAAATAACATGGTGGTTTGCCGAGCTTGGGTCAGAGAGCGAGGTGGACAACTATCTTGCATTGTTTCCTGAACTGAAGAGCCGACTGTCAAAATTTGCTATTGGTCTTTTGATATGGAACATTGCAGGACTTATCGACATCAACAATCCTGATGATGTAAGCCGTGTGCGACTTATTCTAAAGGTCCTTGACCAAACACCCGGTTTTGACTTTTTCGACAACACTTTCAATGAAGCTACCCCTGAAACGGTTTGTGAAATCATAGGAATGGCACCTATTACTCCAGTTGAAGAGCCAAAGATTGAATTTGACTATACAGTCAGTTATATTGGAAGTTATGCTGAGGCTCGTCAATATCTCGATATGACATCTTGGTGTATCGTTATTTCAGAAGAGTCATTCAATACCTATACTGTCAATGGCAACCGTTTCTACTTCTGTGGAAACGGCGAGTGGTGGGACACGCCTTGTATTCCGGGATTCGGTTTCCCCCGTGACCGATTCGGATATTCACTCATCGCTGTTGAAGTCAGTCCTGAAAACAAAATCGTCTCAATCACTTCGAGATGGAACACCTGTGCCGGAGACACTGGCAACTTCATCACCGAGGATGAATTAAAATCAATCCTCGGTATGGAGAATTACAACAAACTACTTTGTAAACCCTCTGAAAATCACTAAATTTGTAATTATCAAACAATCTACGCTATAATATGAATAATAAACAAATTAAAGAACACTTGAAGAAAATCTTGCCGTCGGCAAAACTCCCGACTCGAATATTGTTCGAGACCGCAGACGATTTTCTCTATCTCAAGTTAGGCGGACGCGGGGTAGTTGCTAATATGCAGACTGACGAATCTGCTTTTGAAGGTTGGGCAATAATGTTAAAGTCAGCATTGCCAAATATTCAGAAAGTCGTTCTTGATTGGGAAAATCCAGTATTTAATGCTGACAAAAAGACTGCTCAACAAGCCCATTATAACCGTTTTATAATGCGTGTGTCTAATTTCAAACAGGCGTATTCGTGGTTTAATATCGCAAAAGAGCGGGTCCCGGAAGTAAACAGAATGCGGGAATTGCTTGAAAGTAATACTATCGTAGTAAATTTCCCGAAGAGAAACTGTAACCCTGTAACAGATCCGAATAAAAAGCCGGAAGCTGTACTGGAAAGAAAACTCGTTGAACTTTGGGAGAAGAATTGCCCAATTACTGACGAGCAACTCCCGGTGGGGCTTTTCCGCAATGGCAAAGTCTCGAAAGAAACTACTTTGACACCCAGAGGTGCAAGCCAAATTGACTTATGGCAACTTGACAACGACACGATGCGTATTTATGAGTTGAAGGTAAAAGGCAATGAAGCAATTGGCATAATCTCTGAACTTATGTTCTATGTTTGCACAATAAAAAACATAGTAAATGGACTAATTAAATACCCCGATGTAAGTAACGTTAAGTCGTACCGCCATTTTAAGGATTTTGTCAATGCTGTGACTAACAAGGATATCAAAAGTGTCATCGGTTATTTCACAGCCCCACGTCTGCATCCGCTACTTGAATCCCCCAAGTTGAAGGATACTATTCTTGAAATACTAAATGCTAACAGCTTTGATATAAGGTTTGAAATTTACAACATATCACATCTGACAGAATGAGAATCACAGTTCATCGCGGCTCCAATCAGATAGGAGGATGCGTAACCGAATACGAATCTAATGGGTGGAAACTGTTTGTCGATTACGGCGAACAGCTACCGGGCGCACCTATGTCTGACAAAAATTTGGAGATAGATGGACTGACCTGTGGCGACTTACAAAAAAGTGCCCTGTTAATCACGCACTATCATGGCGATCATATCGGCAAAATCACCGAACTACCGCCAGAGCTTCCCATATATATGGGCAAGATGGCTAAAGAAATAGCATCAGAACTTGCAAATCATTTAAGCACAGTAAGTGTAGAGCATCGTAAGATGGCCGAGCGTCTTAACAATGTCAACACCTTCGTCCCAAGAAAACATTTCTCTTTCGGTGAATTTGATATTACCCCAATAGTGGTTGACCACTCAGCTTTTGATGCTTATGCGTTCTGCATTGAGGCTAAAGGACTGAAGGTGTTTCATTCAGGCGATTTTCGCAAACACGGTTTCCGTAGCGGAAAGTTGGCAACGGTTATTGAAAGATATGTAGAGAGGGCTGATTACGTTGTATGTGAAGCTACAAACGTCAATAGACCTGATACTGCTATCATGTCGGAGCATGAACTTCAGAAAGAGTTTGAAAAAGCGTTCACCGAGAACAAATATAATGTGGCCTATGTCTCGTCAACCAATATAGACCGCCTGTTTGGCCTGTATCATGCTGCTATCAGAGCAAACCGGCCATTCTATGTGGATGCCTATCAGAAGCGCATTATGGATATAGTCGCCGGACGAGATAAAATCTGGAGCAAATCGTCTCTATATAATTACATAGAAGGCAAGAAGCCTCAGAAGCTTATACAACGAGGAACTGAATTTATTGCCAATGATAAATTTATAGATTTCGTTTCAGAACATGGTTATGTACTTGTTGCAAGACAGGGAGAGCGGTTTGACAAATTGCTGAATCAACTTCCGGATGAAGGCAGAGTAAAATACCTCTCTATGTGGAACGGATACCTCGATGTGTCTAAAGCAGCTTATAATCCTGCTCTTGCAAAATCTGTCGGCGATGATTATAGGTATATGCACACCAGCGGTCACTGCGACATGAAGAGTCTCGATGAGTTAATTACAGAGCTGGATCCCAAAGCCATTATTCCTATCCACACAGACAATCCACAGGCTCTCGCAGATTTGTTCTGCGATAAATGGCCTGTGATTCTTCTTAACGACGGGGAGTATTTCGCGGCTATAAGAGATCCGTGGTTTGATATTACTGAAGCTAAAATTTTTGCCTACGATAAGCCTCAAAAGCATTACAAGACGATAGATAAATTTGTCTCTGACCTATAGTATTGGGACTGGGATTCTGTTGTTGTAAAACCACTTGTTAAAATTGACACTGGATTAGGAGAAATGCCTTCTGAAACCACTGCTCAAAGAATCTATGTATTCCCGTATAAAGAATTAGAACTGTAAAATATACAAAGCATGAGTAAGACAATGATACTTGCAATCGGTGGCGCTGGTTGCAATATGGCTGAAACTATTATGCGCGTTGCCAATGCGCATTGGGTTAAAGAGGCTACATATCTTTTCGCAGATTCCGATATGGAACGCCTTTCAGAACTGGGTAAAAAAGGATTTGAAACGTTGCATCTTCAACGTGAGTCCGACTCCTTCCCGACAGAGAAACTGAGGGGAGTAGAAAAGCTCTACATCCTTGCCGGTCTCGGTGGCATGACAGGCAGTAGATTTGCAGAGATTGCAGCAAAGTCAGCCAAATCAGATGGTATTGGCAATGTGGCGTTAATCGTAACTCTTCCTTTCGTATTCGAGGGGTCAGGCAAATTGGCAAAAGCAACCGAGGCACTTAAATCACTTTCTGATATGTCGGTTAAAGTTCTAAATAACGAAGAACTTACAGAACGCTATCCGGACATTAACTTCATAAATGCCTTTGTATATTCCGATAAGGAAGCACTCAACGCAATCGAATCAGGACTTCTTTAATGAAAATACTCCATCTTTCTGATACTCACAACTGCCACCATCGGCTCCGGGATTTACCCGAGGCTGATGTGGTAGTACATTCCGGTGATTTCTGTATGGTAGGGACCGAACAGGAAGCCCTTGATTTCCTCAACTGGTTTTGTGACTTGCCATACAAACACAAAATCTTTATCTGTGGCAACCATGACGATTGCCTCTATGGAGCAAATATTGACGGACTCCCTGACAACGTGCATCAACTCTCCAACTCAGGAGTTGAAATTGATGGTGTTAAGTTTTATGGTGTTCCGATGTTTCTGGAAGATTGCATAACCGAGCGACAGAGCCGCAACTATGAGAAAATTCCCGGCGATACCGATATATTGATTACTCATTCTCCGGCTTACGGCATACTTGATTATGATGATGGTATCAACTACGGATCCGAAGAGATTCTAATGAAGCTATCCGACCTTAATCTCAAAGCCCACCTATTCGGTCATATTCATGCCCAACACGGAATCAAGGAACAAAACGGCGTCATATTCTCCAATGGCTCGATTATGAACGCAAATTACACCATCTTCAGTACCCCTAACATAATCATAGTGGAAAATGCCTAAACGCAAACGACATCAACCGGGCAAATATAAGCCGAAGCCCGAGATCGGTCCGAATTTTATCGGCACCAAACCCCTGACTCTTTTCCAAGCCGAAAATGGACTTTGGGGTGTCAAAGATGGAGACGGCAATATTGAAATAGCGCCTGAATATAGGCGAATAGAGCAGACCGAAGATCAAAAATTGCGTAATGAAGTGTATCTCGCGTCTAAAGATACCGTCCTATCGGTGACACCCGATAATTGGGATATTGTTGCATGGTTCTCTTCTGATTTTTTCGAAGGTAATGAATGATTGGACGCTATTCTTTTGCTCGATTATAATGTGATGCGGCTATGCTGACGCTCTCTGCAATTCGGGCGCGGAACTCCGGTGGAGCAATGACTTCGGCATGACCTCCGTAGCCGAGAATCAAACGCTCCAGTTCGTTGTTTATGACGACCTTTAGAGAGAGTTGGATTGAGCCGTCGCGGAAACGTTGCTCCACTTTCTGCGATTTATGGAATGGCTTTGACTCGACGTATGGTGCCTGCTGGCGGTCAATCTTAATAACGACTCTCCGCGCTTTATCATGAATTCCCTTGGTCACTCCGATTGTGTCATCAAAGAAATGCTCCGGGTCAAAGTCAACACATTTCTTAAACGGATGTTCTTTGTCAAGCGCAACCGACTGTATGCGGTCGAGAGCAAAAATATTGACCTGCGGAGAGCGGTTGGCGGCCTTTTCGCCTATAAGAAACCATCGGTTGCGATACTCCTTCAATAAATAGGGATATACCACCAAAGCCTCGGATTTTCGAGCCTTGAACGACTGGTATTCGATAATGATAGTCTGCTGTTTGCGCACAGCGTCATATATGTCGCCTATAAATTTTGCCCCCCTGTATCCTGCCACATGCTCCATATCCATAGCCGGAACCGACGTGCCAGTATGTCGCGAAATCTGCTCGTTGAGTTTGCTTATTGTGTCGATAGAAGAAGCCAGCTGCGGAAAACCCTGCAACTGTCGCAATATGTCAAGAGCTGAGTTGAGAGCATCAAGACCTTCATCATTCAGCGGTAGATGCGTGATGCTGAAATCGGGGTCTTCGTACTCATAATATTTGTTTTCTCGAACCTCTATAGGGGCATTATAGCCCAAACGGTCGCTGCGCATCAGTGCAAGGTCGTCCTGAAACGTGCGGCGACTCACCGGATTACTTCGCCCTTCAAATTCCGCCAACGCATCGGTACAGGCGTCAATCAAGTCGTTGATAGTCCAGCGGCGATAATGGTTCTGGAGACACTTGTCAATGGTGGAAATTCGTATGAGAGTGGCGCGATTGATAGGCATAATCAGATATTTTTTACAAAAGTAGCAAATTTTTCAGTAGTGCGCAAATCCATTGCGCACGCACATCTCAACTTTGCAGCATGAATATAAATGGAAAAACAACATCGGCTGAAATATTCACCGATAATATAGAGCAGTCAGCTCTCGACTGGATAACTGAACTGTGCGATCATCCGGCAATGGAGGGTGTGCCCATCGTGCAAATGCCCGACGTTCACGCCGGGAGTTCATGCAATGTAGGCACAGCCTATCCAATCGGAATGTATGTCAATCCTGACCATGTAGGAGTTGACATTGGTTGTACCATTTCCATGCACCGACTTTCGTTTGCTATCAACCCCAATGACTTTCCGTTGCTCGACCATCGCATCCGCGAGGTAATTCCGACAGGCACGGATATTTGCCAAAAGAACTCACTCAATGAAAAAGAATTGTTCCGCTTTCTGAACTCACAGTATCAGAAGGCCCGTTCGGCTACCCCTGACCTTATCAATGAGGCTCCTCGCATTGATGGACGTTTCATCACCGACTTCTGCCGTCGCATAAAACTTCAGGAAGGTATCTTCTACAAAAGTCTCGGAACACTCGGTGGCGGCAATCATTTCATAGAATATGGAGAAGACTCCGAATTAGGCGACGGATGGCTGACTATTCACTGTGGATCTCGGAATCTCGGAGTCAAAGTTGCCAATCACTGGCGAAATATTGCACAGAATCCCAAACGAGCGAAATACATCGGCTATCTTTGGGGCGATGCTTTGCGCGGTTATCTCTCGGATATGATTATAGCCCAGGCATACGCTCTGTATAACCATCAGATAATTCGTGACCGCATTTTCGCCATTCTCAAAAAGTTGTGCAAGGCAAAATGTGTCGAATCAATCTTTACCACTCACAATTATATATCGGTAACGGACGACGTGCCTATGTTACGCAAAGGTGCGATTGATGCTTCCGAGGGTCGTAAAGTGGCAATCCCGTTCAATATGCGCGACGGCATTGCTATCTGTATAGGGAAAGGTAATGAGCAGTGGTTCAACACCGCTCCGCATGGCGCCGGACGCATAATGAGCCGCGCCCAAGCCAAAAAGCAAATATCATTGAACGAATTTGAAAATTCAATGGCAGGCATCTATTCATCATCAGTATGTGCCGGTACTCTTGATGAATCCCCGATGGCATACAAACCAACTGGGGAGATACTCGAACTTATCCGGCCGACAGTCGAGGTCATCGCTATGATAAAACCTAAACTTAACATCAAAGACAACGGAGAATGAAAAAATATATACAGATTACAGCCGGACGGGGTCCGGTGGAATGTGCCCGAGCCGTCACGCTCGTTGCCCGCGAATTGCTAAAGGCTTTCCCTTCGCTGCAACTCGCCGACTGTGAGCCTCACAACCAGGCGCATGGGTGCTTCATGTCAATGACATTCGCCACGGAAGAATCAATCCACCAGTCTGTTATTGACGAGTGGCAAGGCACGATACTTTGGCGTTCAACCAAGAATCCCTATCGTCCGGGACACAAACGCAGCAACTGGTTTGTAGGCGTCAACTTCTTCAATGAAGTGTCGCTTCCGCAGATTGATGAATCTGACATTATTTATGAAACCTGTCGATCGGGAGGCAAGGGCGGTCAGAATGTCAACAAAGTCGAGACTGCGGTTCGTGCAATCCATACACCTACCGGACTATCAGTTAAATGCTCTGATGAACGCACCCAATCGCAGAATAAGGCTCTTGCAAGAGAACGCCTTCTATTAAAACTCCGACAACAGAACGAAAAAACGTTAGCAGTTTCTCAATCTCGCCAATGGAGTAACCATGATAATCTGAAACGTGGTAATCCTGTCAAAAAATTCTCGGGTTCATTATGAAATTTGATACTGTATAGCATTTTGATACAACCTGTCTTTAATTTTGCATCGTATAACAAAGTAACCGACGATTGAATTGTGGGCGAGCTTGCTCTTGCGACCGTCACGACGGCCACCTTTAAGAAGGTAAGCCTGAAACTTCTTGCAGAAGTTCTCATTGATTTTTGCGAGGGTAAATGTACCGTCGCAAAAATCATAGAAGTGCTGATAGACAATCTTCCACTTCTGGTATTTCTTGAAACACTTCTTGCGGAAGTATTCCAGAAAGTCGATGCGGAGCTTCTCTTTATCGAGGAAGCCGAACTGCTCGTTGAGCAACTGCTCAAAGCGGCGACAGCGGATAGCCTCCGCTTTTTCCATCATGGAGGCGTTGAACTCTCGTTCACGGGCATTAGCTGGATGTCCGTAGAGGTAGATTCCCAGTCCCTCTCGGCGGCTGAGCCTGTTGGTGTGAGGATTTCGGATCTGGGGATAGAAGTCGAGGTATAGCGAATGCGGTCGCCCGATATTTCTTTTTTACGAAGGAAAACTTTAGTGCAGGTATTCATTGTATCTTGAAAGAGTTAAAAGTTTGACGCAAAGTTCGGTAGTGTTTGCATGGTGGAATCAGCCACCATCGCACCACTATAGCCGGATTCGGCTAAATCGTAGGTGGCGCAAGCAAATCATCCAGTTCTTTGCGGGAGAGATAGGTAAACTTGCCTCTCTTGGTACGGGTTATCTTGTATGTCTTGACATAGTGATAGAGCTGGTCTCTTGTCATGCCAAACTTTGCCATAGCCTCGGCAATCGTGTATTCAGCCGGAGGTTCAGGCTCTGCCACGACTTTAGCCACATCAAAATGATTCTTTGAATAGCGAACTTCTTTACCGACTTTAGTTTTCGGAATTCCTTCCTTGGAAGCAAGGTTGTATATGGCTGATAGTGTCATTCCGAATTTCTCTTGGATTTCAGCAACAGTGTGCCACTCTGTGATTCCCTCCGGAGTTGGTTTCTTTGCAAATGCCCGGTCAACATGGGCTTTGCTCCACATGTTTTTCCCACGATACACGGTCTTTGGGATTTTCTTTTCTTTACAGACTTTCCAAAACCAGCCGTTAGATACCTGATATTTGTCAAGAACTTCCTGTGTAGTGTAAAACTCAGAAATTGGTGTTTCCTCTCGTGCAATGGTTGTCCGTTCCGTCGCAGCGAATAGAGTGTCAATATCGCTTCGCTTGACAAGGGTCTTACGGTTGAGTTTCCATGCCTTGATTACACCTTTATTGATATAGATGTAAAAGGTCTTATAGCAAAGACCAAGATACTGAGCTGCCTGACGGGGAGTGAGAAATTCTTTCTCGTCAATTTCTTTCATCCCGGTCTGAACTCGACGCACCTCTTCTTTGCACCGTTCCATTTTCTCTTTGCGCTTTCTATCCTTATAGGCATGTTCAGCGCATCGTTTGGAACAGTACGCAGTCTGAGTAGTCCGGGCAATGAAGTTTTTTCCGCACCACTGACAGACTTTTTCAATTTGAATGTTACTGCTCATACTAGCTTTATATAAGTGGTTATTTCGCCAATTATTTCGCCAAAAGCGTGTATGGGCGTGTATCGACGTGTACTGACGTGTAAATCCTCCATCACTTATCTCGCGCTTTCGGTCCCAGTCGATGCCGAAATACAATCGGGATACAAAAATGGGCGAAAAAGGGGTCAGAATCCGTTAGAATCCATCAGTAAGGGTATGGAAAAAGCGTGCTGTAAAGCTGTACTAATGGATTGTGACAGATTGTGACAATTACGTCATTTGCCGATGCACTATCTTCACATCCTTGATAATCAAGCGCATTGCACTTTAATCGGTACGAGCAGTACTTTGGCCTTTAGCCGAATATCCTCGGGAAGTTCAATTCCTTGATAATCAGCTGTTGCACATATCCTGTCGTACCACGCTTATTCTTTGTGCTATTTTGCGGTAGCTCTGATGAAGCAAAGGTAGCTATAATCAGTGAGAAACGAGCAGAAAATAGCAGAATTGTGATGGCGGAAACTTTATTTAGTCCTTCTTTATAGAGAAATTGGTGTAAAACGCAATAACTTGGATAATTATTTCCATTATCTTTCTTAATTATCCAAGATAATTTTTACCTTTGTAAACCAAGAAACACATGAAAGGATATGGCAAAGAAAGACATCAATCGCATCAAGATAGTATTGGTTGAAAACAAAAGGACAGCCAAGTGGCTGGCAGACGAATTGGGTAAAGACCCAGCCACCGTGAGCAAGTGGTGTACCAACAGTTCGCAACCAAGCCTCGAAACTCTTGTACAAGTGGCAGAGGCTCTTGATGTGGATGTAAGGACGCTTATCGTGCAGACGAAGAAGAGCCGTATTGAGATAGAGGCGGAGAAACTTCTCAATATATCGCCTAAACAATAATCTAAAGCAATTATGACAACAAAGGAAATTGACGAAAAGCCGTCGGACAATGCACGCCGCCTCTTTGAGTCGGGTGATATAGATAAGATTCCTGTCGGCACTACGGAACGATGTGTTGCAAACGAAAATAAAAATACAGTTATGGCAAATTATGCTGCTGGTCAAAGAATAACGGTCAGAGGTGAGGACTTTCTCATCACAAACATTGAGCCCGATGTGAATGGCAACTATCTGTTGCATTGCACGGGTATCAGTGAACTTGTGAAGAATCATCACTTTGTTTTCGATACAAGCATCGACAAGAATATGGAGATTGTCAGCCCTATCAACACTCAGTTGGTGGCAGATAAGGATCCACGTTGGCGTAAGACAAGACTTCTTGTCGAGACAGCCATCCGTAAAAATGCATTCTTCTCACAGAAGATTACCGTAGCGCAGGGTGGCGCATATGATATTGCAGAGTATCAGATGGAGCCTACTCTTAAGGCTCTTGAATTGCCACGCCCTCGTCTGCTGATAGCAGATGGAGTAGGTCTTGGCAAGACTATTGAAGTCGGTATTTTTCTCAGTGAGATGATTCGTCGCGGCAGAGGAAAGCGCATTCTTGTCTGCGCCCTTAAAAGCATCCTTGCACAGTTTCAGGAAGAAATCTGGAACCGCTTTGCCATTCCCCTTGTTCGTCTTGACAGCGTAGGCGTAGCCAAGATTCAGAACGAGATACCTCTCAACAAAAATCCGTTCGACTATTACGACAAGACCATCATCTCCATTGACACGCTGAAAAACAACGGTCGTTTCCGTGCATGGCTGGAGAAGACGCATTGGGATATCATTGTGATTGATGAGTGTCACAAGGTTGCCAACGACACCAGTCTGCGTGGCGACCTTGCACAGTTCCTTGCGCAGAAGTGCGATTCGCTGATTCTCACATCTGCCACCCCTCATAACGGTAATGCCGAGTCGTTTGCCAACCTTATGCGAATGCTCGACCCTATCTCCATTCCTCGTAATGGCGAGTACACACAGGAGGATGTCAGACCCTATTATGTACGCCGTTTCAAGAAGGATATTGAGGACGAAAGAATCCGTGGTCAATTCCAGAACCGAAAAGTTATAAGCATACCGGTTAATCTGCATCCTGAGGAAGAGAAGTTCCTTAAGGTGCAGCATACTCGTTTCCAATCTGTAAACAAGGCAGACAGTAGTGATCCTCTCTATGCTTTGTCGCTCTTTAAGAGCTATCTGTCATCCCCTTATGCAGCAAAAGCCTCGTTGGAGGAGCGTAGCAAGAAGGATGACAGCGTTGAGGTAAAGGAACTTCTTGACCTGGTTAACGTTAATATCTCGTCGGGTATTGATTCTCGCTATGTGGCTTTCAGGGATAAACTGAAGGAAATATGGAAGAAGAATCCTAAAGAGCGTATCGTGATTTTTACGGAGCGTATAGCCACAATGAAATTCCTTGAGGAGAATATCAAGAAAGAATTTCGTCTGAGTGATAATCAGGTGAAGCGTTTCGACGGTTCTCTCTCTGATACGGAGCAGGAAGAGATGGTTAACGACTTCGCCAAGGAGGACAGTAAGATTCGCGTGTTCATCTCCAGCGACTCAGGTTCGCAAGGTGTCAATCTGCACTACTTCTGTCACACAATGTTCAACTATGACATACCTTGGAGTCTTATCACCCTCGAACAACGTAATGGCCGTATCGACCGCTATGGTCAGAAGCAAACTCCTGTCATCTACTACCTTGTGGCAAATGGTCAGGAAGAAGATTTGCGTACAGATTTTCGCATTCTCGACAAGCTTCTTGAGAAAGAGCAAGAGGTGCATGATGTTCTTGGCGATGCCATGAGCGTCATGGAGTTGTACAACAGCAAACAAGAGGAAGATGAGGTTGCAGATGCCCTGCGTAAGGGCGATGAAGACTTCCTGCAACCTGCACGTCGCCGTCGGCGTGGTGGATTCAAACGTCCAGACGTGGTTACAACTACTCCTGCTAAAGAGCATCTCTCCGAAAAGATATTCGAGCCTAAATTGTCGCTTTACAAGTCGGATGAGGATTTCTATAAAGATCTCTTCAATGAATTGGAGGCTATTGATTCCATCCATCATGGAGATGTGCGATGGCAAGATGGTGATGTGCCTTATGTAGAGGTGAAGAATAATGCTGAACTTACTGATGTGTTGTTTGATATTCCTCGTGAGGCTATCCCCTCGGACAACATCTTCCGTCTGTGTGCCGACAAGCACACGCTGAATAAGTCCATTGCTGATTCGCGCAAAAGCAAAAATGGCGACTGGAGCAAATTTCTGCCGCTGTACGACTTGCATCCAATCATTCAGTATCTGCTTACAAAGTTCACAGCATCGGTACCAAAGAATCAGGCTTTTGTTGTCAAGGGCGAACAGATACCCGCAGGCATGAGTTATTACTTGTTCTATGGTGGTCATGCCAACGGACTGGGACAGAACCTTATCAGCAAGTTCTTTCTCGTACCCCTCGACAAGGAAGGTGCATTGAGAGACAAACCAGTTTCTCTGTTTGATTTCCTTGAGCAATATCAGCTTACAGATAGATTCCTGCAGGGTGTTCAAGAAAAGGATATCAAACTGCTCCAGGAGAACCTGAAGAGTGCCATTGACTTCGGCTCTGAACTCTATATGAAGGAAAAACAGTTTGATATAGCAGAGAAGATGGAAAGGGATTTGGAAGCCTACAAAAAGAAACTCAATCTCTGGGCCACCAATGCCGAAGAGTCTCTCTTCCAGATAGACTCTGATGACATCAAGATTACACGTCGCAATCACGACAAGGAAATAGAGGAAATAAAGAAAATCAGCGACCAGTCGAGCCAGTTTTATAAGGACATGTTCTCGCTCGACAAGGCTGAACCTTATATGCGCCTCTTGGCTGTTTTCTATAATTTTTAACCCGATTTAAATAAGCTTATTATGGCTGACAATATAAAATATCGTTTTATCCAGAATGTAGGAGACTATTTTCCATCGGGATATTTCAGCGACGACTTCTTCGAGAAGGTACAGAAGTGCGCTGGCATTTCAAACGATGAGGTTAAGGACATCTGCAGTCCTTACGTTCGCCTGAAGCAGGAATACAACGATTACAAGAACTTCATCATCAACGATCGTCCACGTGTGGAAGATGCCATCAAGAAGACACACGACTTCCACACACGTCTGTTGTCGATTCTTGGTTATCAGACCGACCATGCATACCAGGAACATTGTGTCGTCAACGACGAGTCTACTCCAGTAGAGATGATTCCCGTGCGCCATGTCATTCGTCAGGGCGAGCAGGTCAAGATGCTCGTAATGGAGATGCAAAATCTCATACCCATTGAAGAGAAAGAGCCGGCAGGTCTTTTCGAACAGCAATACGAAAGCGAAGAACGTAGCGGACAGCAGAAATATGCTGCCCGCCAATGGCGTTTTGTCTTCAATTTGGATACCGAGAAGTACAAGATTTCTCCTGCCATTATCAACAAAGCAATCACGCATATATTTCTCTTGCCCGAGGAGCGACGCCCGCATTTCATCCTGATGTTAGCTGGTAACACCGTGTTCCTTTTCGACAAGGACAAGTGGGCTAAGGGTAGCTATCTGCAGTTTTCGCTCGACGATCTCTTTGCTCAGGCAAGCATCGATGCCAAACATCGTTCATACTATGCTCTCTTCCACATGCTTGTGTCTAAGCAAACTTTGGCAGCAGAGGGTGAAATGGTGTTGATGGACACCATCATTGAGGAGAGTTATAAGAATGCGTATGAGGTGACGAAGGATCTTAAGGAGGGTGTGATTCTTGCTGTAGAGACCCTCGCCAACGAAGCTCTCTATTGGTGGAAGCAGAACAACAATATTCCGGTAAGCGACTATACCGACGACACTTTCGAGTCGGAGGTGAAGGACGACTGCCTTACCATTATCTACCGTCTGCTCTTTCTCTTTTACGCCGAGAGTCGCGACGAACTTGAAATCCTTCCTGTAGATGACGAGGTGTATAAACTTGGTTATTCTTTGGAGTCTCTGCGCGACTTAGAGATGGTGCGTTTAAACTCAGATGCCAGTCGCAATGGCTACTTCTTTGACGATAGCATACATCATCTTTTTTCACTTCTTTCTGATGGCCATAACGCCAAGGCAGCCGACGGAAACAGCAAGAGTTTCCGTGTGCGTCCTATTGACTCTCCTCTCTTTAATGACAAGAATTTGCACCATCTTGCCGATGTGCGCATCCGCAACATCAAGTGGCAGGAGATTATCAAGGCTCTTTCACTATCAAAGAAGAAGAACTACTGTGGCCGTATCAGTTATGCCAACTTGGGTGTGAACCAGTTGGGTAGCGTATATGAGTCGTTGCTCGCCTTCCGTGGTTTTTATGCCGAGGAGGATTACATTGAGGTGCATAAGGCAAACGCCCCTCAAGACGGCACCTTCCTTGTGCCTTACAGCCGTATGGGCGATTTTGATATATCAGAGGTGCTTTGCGACCAACAGACGGGTAACCCCGTCATTTTGCCCGAAGGTACCTTTGTATATCGTTTGAATGGCCGCGATCGCCAAAAGTCTGCCAGCTACTATACGCCTGAGGTATTGACACGTAGCACTGTGAAGTACACGCTCAAATCCATCCTTGACGATGTGCGTGCCAACAAGCGTCAGGCAACCGAACTCCTTGAGCTAAAGATTCTTGAACCTGCTATGGGTGCTGCCGCCTTCCAGAATGAGGTCATCAATCAGTTGGCTGAGGCTTACCTTGCCGAACAGCAACGTCAGCAGAGAGAAAAGGGGCTGCGCAACTGGCGCGTACAGCCCGACCGTTATCGCGACGAGTTGCAGAAGGTGAAGGCTTATATTGCCACTCACAATGTTTATGGTGTCGACTTGAACCCAACTGCCATTGAGTTGGGTAAGCTCTCCCTATGGCTTAATGTTATCCATAAGGACATGGAGACTCCGTTCTTTGCCAACCGTTTGGCTTTGGGTAATGCCGTTATTGGTGCTTGGCTTAAGGTGTACAGCAAACAGGACGTTTATGGCATCTTCGACCGTCGTGGCTCTACAGCAAAGGTAAACAAGTGGTGGGAGAAGGCTCCACACAAGGTTAAGTTCTTCAGCAACAAAGTTAATCGCTCTGTCAATGAGGTGTATCATTTCCTTTTGCCTGACGCAAACATGCTCGGTGTGCGTAGCATCAAGGAGCAGAAGAAGGCGCATGCCAATGAGGATAAGCGCATGGCTGCTATGCTCAAGGATTGGACTGCACCTATCACGGATGCTGACTTCAAGACCTTGCAGCGCATATCGGGCAAGATTGATGTGCTCTTGAAGGAGTATTTCACCAATCAGCTTTCGATAGACAAGCTCACCAACAATCGCAACGATATTTGGGATGGCATTGACCATTCAGCAAGCAATACGCTCTTCAAGGCAGAGGAACAGGCGGAGTCGTATGCCAAGAAGCAGCAACTCTTCGACACTCGTTATCGCCACGACAATGCCTATCGCAAACTCAAACTTGCGATGGACTATTGGTGTGCCCTGTGGTTTTGGGAGTATGACGATGCTGCCGATCTGCCTACTCGCCAGGAGTATTGGGGCGACATAGAGGCTTTGCTCAATGTGGACAACTCTCTGTTGGATACCAAGACTCGTCAGGCTTTGGAACGTGCTGGCTCGAATGTGGTATCTGAGGATATGCCGGAATATGGCAAAATGACAGAAGATGAATCGCAGATTGTGACAAAGACCCAAGAAGAGATTCTTACGGACTCTCATGCTCATGTGTCGTTGTTTGCAGAAGAGGATCCTCTGCGCCTGAAGATTGCCGACCGCCTTGCCAAGCGTTACCATTTCTTCCACCCAATGCTGGAGTTTATTGAAGTGTTCTGGCTGAGGGATGGATTTGATATTATTTGTGGTAATCCGCCATGGATAAAATTGGAATATGAGCAGCAAAACGTAATTGGTGAAAAGTTTCCAGAAGTACTTATTCGAGAAGAAAGTGCTGTCGATGTTGATTCTTCATTGGATGTATATTTCCAGGATGCGCAGTTAAAGAGACTATGTGAAGCTGAACAGATAGAATACACTTGTATGGGTGCATTCTTAAATGCAGCATGTAATTATCCTCTTCTTAAAGGTCAGCAGACAGATCTGTATAAATGCGTGCTTGAAAATTGTCTTGAAGTGACTAATCAATTTGGCTATACTGGTTTGGTATTGCCTGAAAGTGTGTATGATGATGCAAAAGGTCAGATTTTGAGAAAAGAAATATATCATAGATTAGTGTATCATTTTCAGTATCAAAACGCTCTGAATTTGTTCCCGATAGCACATCGTCGTAAGTATGGGGCGAATGTATATACCAGTTATCGTGAAAAAATTTCATTCGACAACATTAACAACCTTTTTCATCCAAGCACCATAGATGCTTGTTATGCTCATGATGGACATGGTGTATGTGGTGGTATAAAGGATGGAAATGGGGATTGGAATTTGAAAGGACATAGAAGTCGTATCATGCATTATAATGACGAGTATATAAAACTCCTTTCTGATACTTTTGAAGATGGTCAAGCATCAGACAGTGCAAAGTTGGTTAATGTTCACAATGCGCGAATTTTAAGTGTGCTTTCAAAATTGACTAATCATTCGTCAAAAGTAATATCTCGAAAACCATTAATAACTGAATGTTGGCATGAAACAGGCGCCCCAAAGGCTGGAATTATCAAAGACATCAAGTCTCACACTATAACTCCAAACTTTGAAAATAGCGAAATGATTTACAATGCTCCGCATTTCTATGTGTCTAATCCTTTATACCAGACTCCAAAGATAAGTAGTCCTAACAAGGGTGACTTTACTTTCGTAGATTTGACAGCAATTGAAGACAACTATATTCAGAGGACTAAATATGTACCAAACGTTACTGACTATGTAGATCAACCTATGTTTAGGGGCTTCTTTATTCATCAAGATAATGAAGGCAATGCTATATATGATAATTGGCTAGATTATTATAAGGTTGGTTTCCGTAAAATGGTAAATCTTTCGGGCGAACGCTCGTTGATATGTGCTGTTCTGCCACGCAGAACAGCACATATCAACGGTGTCATTTCCGCTACTTTCAGTAGCGGAAATGACACCGTGGATATGTCTGCACTTTGTGCATCCATAGTAATGGATTTCTATTGGAAAACAGTTGCTAGTCAGAATATTACTTCAAGTAGAATAGAAGTGTTTCCTATTGGAGTGTCAAAAGAATTTCGTTCTGCACTTCATTCTCGCACCCTCCTCCTCAACTGCCTAACCACGGCCTATGCCGACCTTTGGCAAGACATGTGGAACGAAGCCTACAAGCAAGAAACCTGGAGCATAGACGACCCACGTCTAAAGCCATTCGACCAACTGCATGAAGACTGGGCATGGGATATCCCTTTGCGCAACTACTTCGAGCGCAGACAAGCATTGGTAGAAATTGACGTAATAGCAGCTATGGCATTGGGCTTGACCTTAGAAGACTTGGAGATGATCTACACCATTCAGTTCCCCGTTCTTCAGCAGAACGAGGCAGATACGTGGTACGACCAAAAGGGCAACATCGTCTTTACCTGCTCGAAGGGATTGACAGGCGTAGGTCTCGACCGCAAGCGCAACACTAAGACTGGTATGTTGGGATGGGAAGACATCCGTGGAGAGCAGATAGACGAAAACACCTATGCAGGAACATCGCCTACTCACACCCATACCATCGACCCTGCTAAGAGCGAACTCTATGGCGGACAGCAAGTGACCTATTATGCTCCTTACACCAAGTGCAACCGCATAGAAGATTACCGCCGCGCCTGGGTTCACTTTGAGGAAATGTTTAATAAGTAGTATCTGCGTATTGCAAGTGTAGAACAAAACTCGTATCACTATGAAGCAATATATCAACGAACTCTTGGCAGTTCTGAAAGAATATCACCAGTTGGGAATAGCCAATCAGATAGACTATCAGAAGTTCTATCTGTATTCTATCATTACTCACTCTACAGCCATCGAAGGCTCTACGGTGACCGAGATAGAGAACATGCTACTCTTCGATGAAGGCATATCCGCCAAAGGTAAGCCAATGGTGGAGCAACTTATGAACCTCGACTTGAAACGAGCTTACGAACAGTCTATCAGTTGGGCTAAGGAGCATAAGCCTTTTACTATAGAAATGCTACAACAGCTCTCGGCTATAGTGATGAGAAACACAGGTAGCCACTATAGCACTTTGGGAGGTGAGTTCGACTCTTCTAAGGGTGACTTGCGATTGTGTGGAGTAACCGCAGGGCCTGGTGGACGTTCATATATGGACTATCGCAAGGTGCCGATGAAGCTGAAAGAGCTATGTGATCACATCAACCAGCGACGCGAAGCCCTCATCAAGAAAGCCGATGACATAGAAGCTTATCTCCTGAGCTTTGATGCCCATAACCTTCTCGTTACCATTCATCCTTGGGTGGATGGCAACGGAAGAATGTCGCGACTTATCATGAACTATCTGCAATTTGAGTTTGGACTCATCCCTACAAAGGTCCTGAAGGAAGACAAAGCTGCATATATCGAGGCACTCAATCAATCACGCGAAGAAGAGACAACAGCTCCATTTCAGCAGTTTATGCTTCAAGAGCATAGCAAGAACCTGCGCAACGAGATTGATGTCTTCAAAAAATCAATGGCAGAAGACCTTATCATCAATGAGAAGGAGGTGGTCCAGAAAGGTGGTCCAGAAAACAAAGAGGTGGTCCAGAAGAGTGGTCCAGAAACAAGAGACGCTATCATCCAGCTGATAGCCGACAATGCTAACATCACTTCAAGAGACATGGCAAACAAGCTAAATATCAACAGAAGCGCCATATTGAAACACCTAAAGAAAATGCAAGAAGAAAACCTCATTGCCCGCGAAGGTTCACAGAAATCAGGCCGATGGATTATCTTAAGGAAATAAAATCCTGCCAACGATTACTTTGAAAGAGGTTAAAACAAGAATCGTTAATAGAACGTACTAATATATGAAAATAAATAAGAAATCAGACCTTTATAACGCTAGCATTGAAGAAATTCAGGTTTTCTTCAAAAGTGTTATTTTTAAAGGACAGTATAAGGAATTTCCTCCAGAACGTGAAGATAAGCGTTTTTGTGGAAAGATAGAACATATTACAATTAATGGTGAGACAAATGACCTTTGTCCCACTAGTATATTTGTGCCTGAAAAATTCAGCCAATTTGTAAAGCCAGGACTTTGTGAATTCAATGCTCTACCTAATATTAACGTTTTAAAAGAAGAACGCCATCATTATAAACTCTTTATTACGAGAGTAAAAAATATTGTACAAAAGATAGTAAGACGGGATAGAAAAGCAGAATCAACATTCCGTTATAATCTCAAACTTAAGGATGATAAGTTCGTAGGACAATTCACCGAAAATAAGGATGGTAGTTTTACTATTCGTGATATTAGACGTAGCGATTTTTCAAAACTTATATTACAGAATGGTAAAGAGCAGTCCCCTATTGTATATCATCCTCATTTGTTTAAACCCAAGAACGGCAAATACTACGAATTCTCTTGAATTTTAAATGGCGAGAAGGAGAATTATGTCTATCTGTTTAAAGTTGATGAGACTAAGTCGTTTCAAGAAGTTACTCCAAGAAACCTTGTTCAAAGACTTCATGATGATATCATGAATTATCCAGCAGGTGCAGGTCAGAAGATTGTTAAAATGTTGGACACGTTAAAGAATCAACTGACAGCCAGTGGTAAGGAAATCTTCATATATGAACTGCTCCAAAATGCGAATGATTATCCGCAGACAATTAATGATGTAAAACAGAAGGTGGATGTAGAGTTTCATCTTACGTTGTCTTCATTGGTATTCATGCATTCTGGTGCGGTTTTTAATGAAAAAAATATAGCAGCAATCTGCAGTATCAATGATAAGGAGAAAGATACAAACAAAGATGCCATTGGATATAAAGGTATTGGATTTAAGACAGTCTTTCTTGACAATGAGAATGTTTATTTGCAAACAGGTGATTATTCTTTTAGATTTGATCGTCAGGCAACAAGAGATATAGTTGATACTCCTTGGCAGATATTGCCTATATGGACCAATTATCAAGAATTGACTCCTGCAGAACGAACTATCTTCACCCATGCTAGCGATAAATTCCGAGTAAAGTTCTCACTTAAGCCTACTAAAATCGAGACTTTAAGAAATAGTGAGCATAACTATGCAAAAATGTTTCAGGATATATTTAAGAATGAACGTGTTATTCTATTTATACCTAATCTATCAAGTGTAAAGGTGTATCTGAATGGTACTCCAATTCCTGATATTGTATGTAGTAGAGATAACGCATCATGGAGAGTTGATGATTTTAAAAAAGACATAGCTCCGGAGATTACTGAAGCAATTAATTCAGACATTGATGAGCAAGAAGATGCAGGAGGTCTCAAAATACCTACAAAGTATTATAATTTCAATAGTACTAAGGTTTCTTTTGCGTGTGAAATTGATGGACGAAAACTAAAAGCAGTTAAGGATACATGTCTTTATTGTTATCTTCCTGCTAAAGATGCAACATGGGGATTGAAATTCCTTATGAATACAGATATGATTCCAAATGGTGCACGTGATGATGTCGAGGTTGATTTCTCAAATTCAATAAATGTCAACAAGACTATTGCGAATATAGCTGGCTCAAAATTGTTTGAGTGGATTTTGAAATTGACAAAGAGCGGAGAATATGAATTAGATTCAATCTATAATTTGATTCCTAGTTTTGCTTCATTAAAGAGCGGAAGGCCCAAATATGAGGATCTGATAAATTCTTTTGAAAAAGGATTTGTAGATAGAGTGGAGACAGATGATTTTGTTCCTACTCCGGATGGTTATGTCTGTTTGCTAAATGTAATTGTTGACAAAACTGGGCTCACCTCAAGTGGCATTATGAGTGATGCCAACTTCCTTAAATTCTCTGATAAAGAGGAAAAGATTCTGCCAATTTTGGAATTGCGTAATTCTGACTCGTTTGAATCATTTGCAGAAGTTTATATACGTAAGTTTGATGTCGAAGAAAACATTTTTGACACAGAGTGTCTGCGAGAGATGATTGGTAATGACGATTTTAAGGAATGGCTGAAAGAACAGAACAACAATAATAAGTTCTTGAACTTTCTTCTGGAAAACGATTATCTGAAAGATTACTTTGATGAAGCGATATTTATAGAAGAGGATAGTGGATTGCTTTTCTCAGCAAGTGATCTATATTATAATATTGATGAGGAATTGAAGGATCTATCTGCTTTCAGTTCCCATTTGTGCTATCTGTCATTCAGGACGCGCGAATTTTTCAAAGATAATGAAAAATGGAACGAAATTATTGAAGATCATTTCGCTGAATATGATTCTGAAAGTTTTATAAACGAAACTTTGTTAAGCGACAACTGGGATGAGACTGTTCAAGCTTTGAAGGAATGGAATACTTCGTTCCATTTTTATAGCTATCTGGCAAAGAATAACATTGTACCAGATGATCTCTGTAGTCTTCCTTTCTTCAATGATGAAGTAGAACCAGTTATTGTTGACGATTTCAATGATAACTTTGTCTTCTTTTCATTTTCTGAAGGAAAGAAGACCTGTAGTGAATCATGGTTGTCTTCAGTAACATTCTCTTTTGTATCTCCTAACTACGATAAGGCTACACTTGATTATTTCAAAGAGCATGCTGGGGTCAGAGATTATTCTGATGACATTATTGTGAATGACATAATACTGTCGGAGGACTATCATGATGGAATCAACGAATCTCAACAAGAGAATAAGGAAACAAGTGTTGCTTTCGTAAAATTCTGTTATGAGCATGGAGCTTTATTTAGTAGTGGCTCTTTACGTGACTATGCGCTCAACGCTTATGATTGCGATGGTGGCGAAACATTTGTCCTTTACGAAGACCATATCTACTTTCCTTCAGAGTGTTTTGATGAATGCTCACAGAAAAATTGGCTTGATAACGACTGGATGTACAGTCTTGATTCTGACTACCTCAACGTGGAAAACGATGAGGATAAAGTAAAGGATTTCCTTAAAGAGGCTTTCTATGTAGAGGAACTTGATGCCGACAAATTCTACAAGGATATAGTACGCTCTAATATCAGCACTATCGTATCAAACACCAGCGGAAACAACGACGGTGATGGAGCAAAGAATTTAGACTTTATCGCCTACCTTGATGCGAACTACAAATTAGTATTTGAAGTAGAGAAAGACGCTGATAAATTTGAGTCCTTCGTATTAGTTGGTGATTCTGATGATGGTGAACTCTATGATATAGATTCTAATGCTGCGTATGTTTATGCTTATGACAAGGAATTGAAAGAAATTCTTGATTCAGAATGGTTCCCTGCCGACTCTGTGGATATGTGTACAAGCAAATATGGAGACTCAAAGTCTATACTGGCTATAAAAGCCAAGAAATATGATTTTGCAAACTTCTTCAACGATGTCATAACAGAGGAACTTGACAATATCAATAACACTGTCAGTTCTAAGGATGCCAGCATAGCTTTCCATGCTTTCGTTATTGACCGTCTTGCAGACCTTACCGACAAGCAAAAGGACGTAATGAAGGGTGCAAAGGTTTATCTTTATGGTAATGATGATGCTAGTGACCGTTCTGAGGGACATCATATATTAAGCAAAAGCGCACGAGAGTTGGCTTCTATGGGATTGGTCGAATTTTCTGACCTTGACATCATTGATCCTGATTATCACATAGAGGAGAATGAAGGGTATTGGAAAACACGACTGGGAAATGAACAGTTTACTGTGACAGACTTCATCACTTGGCTAACTGATAATACAGATACGTTCTATTCAACAATAGAAGATAAGGATAGTAATATAAAATTCTGGAGATGGGTAAAGGGGTGTAGACTTGCAGATCAAACACTTGCAAGTTTTCCCGTTCTTCCTGTCTACCTTAAAACAGACGAATTTGTTGATTCTGACGATACTATCTACCTTTCAGATGAATATATCGAAGAAGGTGGATTAGAAACAATTGTCATTAGTTATAATCCGGATGCTTCATTCATTAGCAGCGGATATATTGAAGAGAGCGATAACATTGATGCTTGGAAAGATTTCTGGGTAAAAATGGGTGTTCGGTTTGAAATGATAGACATTCTTATCGACACAATTGACAATAGATTATCTGAGACAGATGATGTCAAACTGCCTGCGACAATTGCAAAATATCGCTTGAAACTTGATGAACACTATGAAGGAGGTTTGATTTCAAATCTCCATAATCTTCGTGTCAAGGCTCATGATGGCGAATTCTACAGTCTATCAGAAGTTATTTTTATTGACAGTGAAAAGGACGAACCTTTCAAATATATAGATATTCCAACTCAGGCTTCGTTTGCTACAGCAGACGAAAGGAAACTCATTATCGATATATTAGACGAAATAGATGGTAATATAATCACAAAGCTCACGGAGTGGCAAAGAGTTAAGATTGATCGTTATCTTGAAATTCAAGATGATGAAGACTTGCTTCGTACTATACACTTCCGTTTTGTGGATGAACTTGCAGCGATGTATATTGCAGATAAAGATAGTCTCAAAGAGCTTGACCAGATTTCTAATGTACTCTTCTTAGATTCGGATGAAGAGTTTACTGACGTTTCAAAAATGACAGAAGGAAGTCTGTACAAACCATTCTGTGATTTCGAGAAATATGGTCTTGACTATGATTATATCTCTAATGCATATTTACAAGAATGTACGAATGACATACGAAAGATGCTAAATAGAATTTTCAAGATTCATTGCAATTTTGAAGAAGATGATATTGTTAATCTGTCAGACAGAGATTTCTCAATCTATTTTTGGAGTAAGTATCTAATTAAACGAGATGCTGACATTAGTGGTGTCAAAAAACTGATTGATGATAGGAAATTTGACTCTGTAGCATGTATTCCAACCAAGGATTATATGAAAAAGCCTGGTGAAATATATTCTCTAACGATATCATCGTATGTCATTAAACATGTAAATGATTGGGAGAATAAATTACCATTAAAGGATCTTCCGAACATTGAATATGATAAGGAGGAAAAACGTACCTTGTTTGGGCTTTTGCTTAATAAGCCATCGAATTTACGTCTTTCTTTCTGTGATTCATTGTATGCTCTTTTCAGCATCGCTGGCCAGGATAGAAGAGTTCAGTTATTGCAATGGATGATAGAGACTTACGATGAGAAGTATGATGTAAACGTTACTGAATATAGAGCTGATGAATCGGCTAAGTGGAAGAATACAAAAAATGACGATAAGCCGATTGCCGAATTATATGCATTGTCATATAACGAAAAGAAGTTGGAGCAATACTTTGGTAATCTTCCCAAAATCATCAATAAGGAATACCTTCCTGCTGGTCCAATATCTTTCAAAAATGCATGTGATATACTTCAGATAACAACTATTGAACCTGAAGATTTAATAGTAGACAGAATCGGACAGGTTTCAAAGAATGAGGTATATAAAAAGACATTGAGAATCTATGCTTTGGTTCTTGCGGGATATGAAGATGCAGAGAACTGGAACTCTCGTTATCAAAAGTATAGCGAACTTATTGATGCGCTAGAATTGTGGTGTTGCGATGCAATTTCTATCAGATATGAGAAAGATGAGAATATTTGCCAAAAACTAAAGAAATTTTATCGCGAAAAAGATTCGGCAGATTTCTACTTTGTCAAGTCGTTGGACGACAAAATTGTATTCGTGCCATTTGTGGAGAGTTTTATTGAGTATCTAGGAATTGAAGCCGACGAGGACCTCGTTAAAACCGTTATGGATAGCCGTGAAGCAGCGATTGAAAAAGTTAAAGAAAACAACCCCCTGATGCTTGATGATGCCTTTAAGGAAGAACTTGATCTTTTGATTCCTGGAATTAAAAGAGAACTTAATGGCAACGAAGCAGATGATACGGATTTCGTTGATGTAGACAATCGTCATATATTTACAGGCTATACTGGCGAATATGAGGGTGAAACCTCACAAGAAGATAATATTGAGGATAATGAATCTACTGATAATAATGATTCTGAGGACTCTGAGCTCGAGGAGGAAATTCAAGAAAATGGAATCGAATCACAGCATAAAGAAACGTTTGATGATGACGATGAAATTGAAGCTTTTGAAAAGTCAGATGATAATGAGCCGAAGAAAACACGTTCAGATAACGGCTCTACTCACTATTATCCAACGAATAGAGAACCGCGTGAGAGAAAGTCTTCTAGAAATGTTACCCCAACAAGGGCTAGTGAAGGTACAAGTACCTATAGTGACATGAATGGATGGGAAGGTTCAAAGAGCAACTATACTCCACAGGCTCCCAAACCATTCTCACCAGAAGATGTTAGAAACTTTGGGTCTCATGGAGTTACAAGAACACTTGAAGTCCTGGAGCCAACAACGTCTGAGGTTACAGAAATTAATAGGATTCTTGGTGAAGATCTTTCTCCTGAGCAAGTAGCAGATCAAAACTACTTGGCTCAGCTGAGATTGTACAATAATCTTGTCAAGAGAGGTATGACTCCTAACGAAAGCAAGGATGACTTTGTTCGCAATGCACACATGAAAAATGAGCATACCATTACTGGTGGAAAGTACATTCATAAATGTAGTGCAGCTGGAGGTATAATGTATCTTTCTCCATCTATTTGGAATAAGATTTCAGATGACAGATGTGTTGTATGCGTTTATCTTGGTGCAAAAGCCAATGAATTTATGTACTTCAATTCTATTGATGACATTCTTAAATGGATAGGCGAAGATGATATTGTCATTAAACTTACAGGCGAAGAAAAAGCAGATGTAGTAGAAGAACTATATTCTGGAGTTCTCTATGGTGTAAAGGGAACTGCTTATACACTTATTAGAATCAATTCTAGCGAAAAGTACAATTCGCTCTTTGCTAAGTTGCCTACTAATAATGATATAAACGAGACGGAGGAAAACGAAGATGAGTATTGATAAGAAAATACAAAACTATCAGCATTTCTTCTCAGATCAGGTTCGTGAGGCTGAGATGGAACAAAAGTCCATTATAAAGGCTCCTATGAACCTACTGTTCAGGAAAGAAGAAATCATCGTTGGGTATGTTGATCATGTAAATGACAATCTCGGACATGTCGTTCTTAAATTTCCAAAAGACAAGGCACCTCGTTTGAAAGTGCAGAAATCTGTAATGGTGATTAAGAAAGATGCTAAGGCAGAACTCGGTCCGAATGTCACTTTATGGACGTGCTCATTCCTTGAATTCTGCAAGAACACTCAGTATCATTCTAATACATCTGACTTATTACCACTCTATTACACTAAAAAGGGTGATAGTAGCTACGATTATGTTGGATGTACTGGACTCAGCACGTCTTTGTATGATTTATTCAAGAAATCAACCGAGTCGGGCAAGTCTCTGTCTGTGATAGTATTTGCTCCATTTCCTCCCGTTGATTATTTTAATAATCTAGTGAATTTCTTGGAGATATTTCACGACCTGCCAGAACAAATGATTGAGCCGAAGATTGACTATGAAGACTGGCAACCTGAAGAATTGCAGTATGACCCAAATAATGAAACTGCAATTCCTGAGAGAATATTTCAAACTTTGGAAGAGGACAATTGTTGTATTCTTCAAGGTCCTCCAGGAACCGGAAAGAGTTATACAATCGCTCATATTATTGCTAAGTATTTGACTAGCAATAAAACTGTTTGCGTTACTACGATGGCAAACAAAGGGCTTATTGAGCTGGTACAACAACCTCCTCTCTTGCCCTTCTTGCGAAATGAAAAAATCTTTAAGTCTAACCTTTCTGCTGATGAAAGGAGAATGGTACCTGGACTTAAACCCATAAAAAAAGGATTTGTTGTACCCAATGGAGAATTATTTTGTTCTACAAATTATGTCTTGTCGCAAGCTTATAATAGTGACTGTCATAGCAAAGAAGAATTGCCTTCCTATGACTTAGTTATTATAGAGGAGGCTTCACAAGCGTTTCTTGCTTCTATATTAGCATTTAAAAACCTAGGTCGCAAGTGCCTTATAGTTGGAGATCCTATGCAGTTACCTCCAATAATTAGCAATCCAACAAAAGCATTATATAATGCATGGAATGCAAATACGCAGATAGAAGGTCTCAAGACGTATGCTCTTGGAACAGATGTGAAATCATACAGAATAACAACAACTTTCCGACTGACAAAAGCTAGCGCGGAATTAACAGGTATATTCTATAGCAACAGATTTCGATCTGTACAGAAGAATTTACTAGATTTCAGCCTATGTCATTCAAATCTATTTCCAGACGGTGGTGGTGTAATATATCATTACACTCAGGACTATACAAATGGTATCGTATCTGGAACAGGTTTGAATATTGTTAGCCAAGTTGTCGATGAGTTTACAAAAAACTATCCTAAACGTTCACTGGCAATTATATCTCCTTTCAATGACACTGTTAAACAGCTTCAAAAGACATTTCTAACAGAAACATCCTTGCAAGACTTTACCATCGAAACAATTGATAGAATTCAGGGTATGACCGTTGATTACGCTATTCTATATATTCCGGGGAGAAATCCTGGATTTGCACTTGATGAAAGAAGATTTAATGTCGCCACGAGCCGTTCAAGGAGTACTACACTAATTATTAGTGACATACCACTTACAAACATGCATTCTTTATCTTCGAAGGTAGCTGCTTTCATAAAAAAATGTAGCTCGTTAGGTGATAAGAAGGAAATGGTTCGTGACGATTCAAGTAAAATACTTGAGACTATGAAACGAAACGAGGTTAAAGCACTATACCCAGGTCTCGAAAGCATAGTGGATTTACTCCTCGACAATGGTATTCCATTCAGTATGGATGGTGATGTTGACTTATTAGATCATAATGACATGGTCATAGCTACAGCTGGATTACTATTAAGAAAGTCCAAAATTGCTATTGACCCTGTTGATGATGATTCGGTCGTAAAGTTTAAGGCGGCTGGATACCGAGTAGTAGATTCTACTTCATTTAATTTGTCAATGATAAAACAACAATAATATGCTACCTCTTCAACAAGCACGTGAAGTACGTGATTCAATAATAGAGTATATCAAGGCAACCTTCAAGTTCAAAGAGAAGGATGTCAGTGATGCTTTCTATCGCTTCATCGAGAGTAAAGAGGATGGACTCTTCAAAGGACCATATATCTCGTTGAAGACTCCTTTTGTGTCTGCATCGGAAGAAGAGAACAAAAACATTCCTTTGGAGATTGCTCCCAACTTCCCTCCATACTTGCATCAGTTGCAGGCGTTCCGTCAGCTCTCTATGCAGAACGGTAATGCCCCTAAGCCAACGCTCCTCACTACGGGTACTGGCTCTGGTAAGACAGAGTGTTTTCTTTACCCAATCCTTGACTATTGCTACAACTGCAACAAGTTCAGTCGTCAGGTTGGAGTGAAGGTTATTATCATGTACCCCATGAATGCCTTGGCAAGTGACCAGGCAAAGCGTTTGGCAGAAACCATCTGGAATGACCCTCGACTGAAGGGAAAGGTAACAGCTGGTTTGTTTGTGGGAGAGGGTACCGATCCTAAGGACTATCCTCGAGATATGGGACCTGACCATATCATTGAAAACCGCGATGCTATTCTTGACACTGTGCCCGACATTTTGTTGACAAACTTCAAGATGCTGGACTATGGACTGATGCGTCAGCGCTTCAGCTGCCTATGGAAAGGCAATATTGATACAGACTTCAAGGCTCTGAAGTTTATAGTGCTCGACGAGTTGCATACCTATGATGGCGCACAGGGCACAGATGTGGCAAATTTGATTCGACGTTTGAAGTTGAAACTGAATCTGCCTAAGGGATTATTGTGTCCTATTGGTACTTCGGCAACCATTGGCAATGGCCCAGACAGCAAAAAACGTCTATGCGAATATGCCTCGGATGTATTCGGAGAGGTGTTCCATGAAGAGAATGTCATCGAGGAGCACAGAATACCTGTGTCAGAATATGCTACTGAGTCAATTACAACACTTCCTGATATAAAGCTCATCAAGAGTTGCGAATTTGGAGCTGATGACACAGTATACACCTACATGAAGCGTATCTGTAAGGTGTGGCTTAAGAGTTCGAATATAACTCCCGTTGATGCTGGTACTTATTTGCGCAGCATGGGTATTGTAAAATCGCTCCTTGATGTTTTGAGCCATGGCATTCTTTCGTTGGAGGATGTTAAGAAGAAAATGATTGACCAGGACGTTAACTTCCGACGTCTCTATTTGGATGGTGGTGATAAGGTATGCTCTATCGTTCTTGAAAATCTGTTGGCTCTGATTGCTTATTCAAAACGTCCTCTCAACAATTCAGAAAAGCTCATTCCGATGCTTTATCTGCAGGTGCAGCTTTGGCAACGTGAACTTAGTGGTATTCTTCGTTATTTCCAGAAAAACCCTGAGTTTACCTGGAGACATAGCTTGAAAAAAGATGAGGATCGTATAGCTTTGCCTATGTATTTCTGTCGTGAATGTGGTGCAAGTGGTTGGCTTTCACGTCGTCTGGCTACAGATGACAGCTATTGTTCTGACATTTCCACTATCAACAAGGCTTTCATGGATAGAGAAAAAGAGGTGGTTCTTTTGAATATTGAGTCTAAAAAGCACGAGGCCGTAGATGAATATGTCAACGAGAATGCAATCAATGTGACACATCACGTCAGCATAAAGAATCTGCGTGAGTTGAGCGAAAGCGATAGCAACACGTTGAGAGTGCGTGTATGCAGCAAGACAACATCAACACGCAATGGAAATCAGAGGTTTACAACGATATGTCCCGAGTGTAATAGTGATGCAATCTGCGAGATAGGCGGACGCACATCTACGCTCTCGAGTGTGGCTATAAGCCAAGTATTGTCAAGCGATTTTGACCATGCAGAAGAGAAGGACAGAAAGATTCTTGTATTTACAAACAGCGTGCAGGATGCAGCTCATCAGGCAGCTTTCTATGAAGCAAGAACTTTCCGATTTCTTTTCCGACAGTCTATGCAGCAGTATATCAATAGCCTTGACAAGCCTGTTAATGTTGCAGAACTTCAGGAGGGCTTCAAGAAATACTGGAAAGAAAAACTTTCTGAGGACGACTACTACAACCGTTTCCTGCCTGCCGATTTAGCTTCCCATATAGACCTTCGTCATAACTATCGCGAGGGAAAGGGCTACATGTCTTCTTTTAAGAAAGAATTCGATATACGAGTGGATTGGGAAATTGTAAGCGAATTTGGTCTTACATCACAGCTTGGTCGTACCCTTGAGAAAACGGGGTCGTCGGCTACATTCTTCAAAAGTGAGGAGATTCACAAGGTGTATGACTTGATGAAGAAATTCTTGTCAATCAATCAGTTGGAGTATGTAGCTGCGGACGAGAAGAAATTCTGTCACTTCGTTTATGGTATCCTACAGCGAATGAGAAGACATGGTGCTGTAGATCATCCATATCTTGACAAATACAGAAATGAAGCTCTTACGCTATGGGCACTGAACTGGAAGTTTGATGGACGTCATTTCCTCAATAGAATGTTCGGAGGAGGTGTCCGCTTCCCAAAACTAATTGGTGTTACCTATCTCGACAAAAATAGTGATATGTTGGATATGGCAGCTTTGAGACGTGAGAAACCCAACTGGTACACCAACTATTTCTGGCGCCATTTCAACTGGCCCATCGAGCGTAATCTTACATTATACAATGAGTTTATTCGTGAACTCTTCCTCAAAATGGAAGAAGTTGGTCTGGTAAATAAAGCTCCTCAGGGTGGTGGCAACTATGTCATCAACCCCAACCATATATGGGTAAGCAAGAATGTTAAACATATCAAGTGTAGCAACTGTCAGTCAACACTATATGTAGCCAAGGGTGACAGTCTTGCTGAGGACACTCTTTGTCTTGACTACAAGTGTCAGGGCACTTATTCAGAGGAGATAAACCCCGAGCTCAACTACTATCAGCAGGTGTATAACCGTGCATTGTCTCCTCGTGTATATGCCCGAGAGCATACCGGTTTGCTTGAACGATCGGACAGAGAACAACTTGAGAAGGACTTCAAGGAGCATCCTCATTCAAACTCGGTAAATGTTCTTTCTGCTACATCAACGTTGGAAATGGGTATTGACATTGGCGATCTGAATGTAATGGGTAATGCTAATATTCCACCTAAACCAAGCAATTTCCTACAGCGTGTAGGTCGTGCCGGTCGTAAGGAAGGTTCCGCTCTTGTATTGAACTATGCTCACGCAGGAGAACCTCATGACATGTATTATTTTACTTATCCTGATGAAATGATGGAGGGTGAAGTGTCCACACCGGGATGCTTCCTCGAAGCAAAGGATATCCTGCGCAGACACTTCTTCGCCTATTGTATTGATACATGGATTAGCGAGGATAAGAACAATACGATGCCGGCAAATATCCGTGACTTGAAGCTGACAGAAGATGCGATGTCTTCAGATGGGTTTGTTGTCAATAGGATTATTGCTTTCATCAAAGAGAATAAGAATACTTTGAAAACGCGATTCTCTGAGCAGTATGACGAGAATACCATGCCTGCCATTGGCATCTTGGCTAAGTCATTGGAGGACGAGTCTTTCTGTCAGAATATCCTGAAAGAGTTTCATGCCTTAACAGACCGATTGTTTGGGCTTATCGAGGAACTCAATAACTATAAAGAACAGGAAGACAGACTACAGTCGAATGATCCGGCTAAAGCTGCGCTCAAGGATCTGATAAAGACTTGCAAGGCCCAATATGCCAACATCCAAAGTGAAAGTCTCATAGAATTCTTGACAAACTGTGGACTTTTGCCTAACTATGCCTTCCCTGAAACTGGTGTCAAGTTGCAGGCGAGTGTGTATTCGACCCTGGAAAAGGAAGATAGCAAGAATAATGTTGCAGAACCAAAAGTGATTGAACTGACACGTTCTGCTTCTCAAGGTATAAAGGAATTGGCTCCAGGCAATAAGTTCTGCACTCAGAAGTTCCAACTTGAAGTTAGTGGCATCCCTACATTCGATTGGAAAGACAACCTGATAACGATGAGATATTGCTCAAAGTGTGATTGTGTGGCAGAAAAAGGAACTCCAGATTTCTCACTTGCTGCTTGTCCAAAATGTGGCGATCCTTCATGGGGCGTCAATCAACATAAGTATCTGAAATTTACAAGTGCTCGTAGTGCGATGTTCAAGACAGATGCTGCGCTCGATGATTCTAATGAGGAAAGAACCAAAGAACAGTTCATTGTTAAGAAACATTTTATGTTCCATCATAAAGGTGTAGTTTCTTCGTATGCGATGAAAAACCTTGGTTTTGGTATAGAGTTCTGTAATAATATGGATCTCTATGAGGCTAACTATGGCATGCAGATGCAGACTGGCAGCAAGGTAGAAGTAAATAATGAAGCTATCATTCCTGAAAATGGTTTTGTCACCTGCAAATATTGTGGCAAGTCAACGCCATTGCTCTCCAAGTTGAATAAAGAACACAAACCAGTAGAACAGCACTACCGTTTCTGTAACCATAAGAATGTGAGCTTTGTGGACGACAGGAATGGTGAGGTTTTTGAGCAGCTCTATTTGTATCGTCACATGCAAACCGAAGCCATAAAGATTCTGCTACCTATCCAAATCATGGATGCGAAGGCTGCTGTGGAGATGTTTAAGGCTGGTATTGAACTTGGAATGAAGGAGTATTATCTCTCTTCACCTGAGCATATCCGCATAGACTCCTATACAGAAATGAATCAAGCTACAGGCTCGAAAGATTACTATCTAGTGATGTATGATACCATACCTGGTGGTACTGGTTATCTTGCAAAACTCTATAATACGGACGAGTTCTCAAATATGCTGATGTTTGCCTATGACAGGATTAAGGACTGCACTTGCCAGTTGGAAGGTAAGGATGGGTGCTATCATTGCATCCTGACTTATGGTAATCAGTATAGTAGAGATTCTTTCAGCCGCGAACAGGCTGAAATTCTGTTCGGCAAGTTAGTGGGCGGTTCAAAGTCATGGGAACGCATCGAGGGGTCTGTAGGCACTATCGCACAAAATGGTGCAGCTGAGGATAGCGAGTTGGAACTGAAATTTGTTCGTGCATTGCAGACTCTGGCCAAGAGCAAAAATTGGACTTTCGAGAAAGTGCCTGATGATAATGCGTACCACTATGAGTTGAAAGTAGTCGATAAAGAATCTGATACAGAACTTCATTACAATATGAAACCTCAGTTTGAGTTGACTGTTGCCTATGGTGTTAAGCATACCACTATCCCTGATTTCCAAATCATGTGTAACTACGCAAAGATAAATGGCGAGGAAGTTAGTGATATGGTCAAGATTCCATGGTGGTCAGTGTTCCTTGATGGTTATAAATATCATGCGTGTGAGCCAAACATGCGATTCTATAGCGACCTGGAGAAACGTGAAGGAATAAAACAAGCAAAACCACAGCGTATGTTCTCATGGACTATAGCATGGGAAGATATTCAACTGTTTGAATCGGAGAAAGAGGATGAGTTAGGAAACAACTCAATAACTCGCCTCGGACAGCTGCTTGAAAATCCAATGCTTGGTTCAATTAAGGAAACATGCTACTGGTGTATAAGTGATAGTCCTAACTTCTTGTCGAATGGTGGATCACTATACTCTGGTAGTGTTGAAATCGACCCTGATTGCGATAAAGATCTGACAGACTACTCAACAGATGAAGAGGTAGAGGCAGCATTCAGTCAGGGAATAAAATACGATCTCCAGGTAACCAAGGGACATCGGTCTGCTGACAAAGAAGACTGGATTGGTTTCTGGCGTAGATACAATCTCATCCAGTTCTTCTCTGGAAGCCAGACAGAGGAAAAGACAGATACTGTAGAAACGGCAGTTAATCGTGATGAGATTAAGGAACTATACCCAGGAATGGAGGAAATCGTCGATGTCTTGCTTGATAACAATGTTCCATTTAGTCATGATGGAGTATTCGAGTTGACGGATGAAGACAATGCTGTCATTGCAAGTGCGGCCATGATTATTGACAATCCCAAGATTGTCATTGACCCGTTCGATGATAATGACAAAGCTGTTTTTACAGACAAGGGATATAAGACAATTTCGCAAGATGAATTCTGTGTTGAACTAATAAAATAAAATATACATGAGACTGTTTTTATCAGAAACATTCTTTGATGCAGTGTTTAAACTGCCGAAGAAAATTCAAGACAAGGTGGTGTCATTCCAGAGAAAATTCCGCGAAAACCATACTTCCGCAGGAATACATCTGGAACCAATCACTCAGTTTAAGAACTCAACACTCCGAACAGCAAGGATAGATGATAACTATAGAGTCATTGTCGGTGTGCTTGACGGAGAAAATTATTCTTTGCTTTATGTTGGAGACCATGAGGATGCATATCGTTGGGGGATAAACAAGCGATTTGTATGGAACGAGCATACTCAGGCTTGTCAGCTCATTACTATTGAGGAAAAGCAGGAGGAGATAGCTGTGCCTAAGGTACAAACAGATAATGAAACGACTATCTTTGAAGGAATAACTGAGGAGAAACTTCTTAAGATTGGTGTTCCAGAGGAAGTCATAGCAAGAGTATTGAAGATTAAATCGCTTGATGATCTGGACCTATTAGAACCGATTCTTCCCGTAGATGCTTACGAGAATATTTTCAATATCATGGATGGAGAGAATATCGATTCCATCATAGCTACAATTGAAGAAGGCCAGGTAAAGGAAAATGAAGATAAATTGCTCAGTGATAATAATAAGCGTCGTTTTGTGGAAATCACAGATGACGATGCACTTCAGCGTATCATTGAACAAGGTATGGACAAATGGCAGATTTTCCTCCATCCTTCTCAGAGAAAACTGGTGAATGCTGAGTATAAAGGTACAATGAAGGTCAGCGGTGGTGCAGGTACAGGTAAAACTATCGCTGCATTGCACAGACTTAAATATCTGTGTGAGAATCCTAATGCAAATGTTCTGTTTACTACTTATACAAAGACATTGAGCATTAACATTGCCGACTCTATCGAGAAGCTTGGAGTACCAAAGAACAAGTTTACTCTAAACAACATTGATCGAGTCTTGCTTGACACTGCCGAGAAGTACAAGGTTAAGGAAGGTTATAAAGTGCTGGATTACAGCGGTGATGAGGAGTCATTGAAACTGTGGCGTGAAGTTCTTGAAACAGAGGTAACAGAGTTCGATGAGCAATTCCTTTACGATGAGTATATTGATGTCATTGTGTATTTTGGTAACAAGGATGCGAAGCAGTATATGATGCAACCTCGTGTTGGACGTACCAAAGCATTAAGCCGTAAGCAACGCATCGGAATTTGGAAACTCGTTGAGAAATATAATGCTCTCAAACAAGAGAGAAGAGTCGTTGATCGCCTTGAACTCTTCAATGAGACGACAAACTATTTGAATGAGAACAACATCCACCCTTACACAAACGTTATAGCGGATGAGTTTCAGGATTTCTCTAATCCTGAGTTAAAATTCCTCAGAGCATTAGTAGCTGAAGGCAAGAATGATCTTTTCTTGACAGGTGATCCTATCCAGCGCATCTATAATGGTCGTAAGATAAACTTTGGAGCAGCAGGCATTAACGTTAGAGGTGTGCGAAGCAGAAAACTGAAGATCAACTATCGTACCACAGAACCTATCAAGCGTGTTGCTGTAAGCGTTGTTAAGGGCGTTGATTACGACGATATGGATGGCGGCAAGGAGTCAACAAATGGATATGTTTCGCTCATCCATGAAGGTGTTGCCCCTCAGTATAAAATTGTTGATGATGCAAATTCTGAAGTTCAGCAGGTTGTTGAATGGATGAAGGAGTGTCTGGATTCTAATATCAAATTGTCTGAGATATGTATTGCTGCACCAAGCATGAACCTTCTTAAGGAAATGCAAAGCCGTTTGCACCATGATGGCACGGACTATCGTGTACTAAAGGGAACTCAGAAGCAGGGCTGTTCAAATGGTGTAGACCTCTGCACTTTCCATTCACTTAAAGGCTTGGAGTACCGTGTTGTTATTCTAATGGGAGTAAACGAAAGGAACCTACCTTCTAAAGCCACTGAAGGCTATCCGTTCTCAGGTATGGATAAGGTGGCACAAAAGGAGTACCTTTCATCAAAGCGTTCGCTGCTGTATGTTGCCATTACTCGTGCAAGACAACTCGTTTACATGGTTGGCTTTGGTGAACCGTCAGGTTTGTTAGATGTTGTAAAATAGTATTTATTGGAATCGTTATTTTATACATAAAATCACTATGGGGATTATAGTTAACAATAGACAATATTATACCGACTTCGACGAATACATCCGTCAAGGTGAACCTAGCCAAAGGGAGAAAGCATCCATTTGGCAGACTGCAATCGGACTGCAGGCTGTTGATGGTTTGCTGACTTCCGATTATCTGAAGGCTACTGCTTGCAAGCACATTGAGGGTGAAATAGATATTGATGAAGCACGTGAACTGATAAGAAGCTACTATCAGTCGAAAACTCAGCGTGAGCCCGATGATGATGAGAAGCAAGAGGCGGATAAAGTCTCTGCCAACATCACCAAGATACTTTCGTCTCAGACATTGGATTTCAGCACTGGAGGTTATATCTCTGTCCATCGTAGGGTTTTTGACGGTGTGTTTAAGCATGCTGGCAAACTGCGTGACTATGATATTACGAAGCGTGAATGGGTACTTGATGGTGATACCGTAAACTATCTGAACTGGGAGGATTTGAGAAGAGCCATAGATTATGATATCAGTCAAGAGAAAGAGTTTAGCTATAAGGGAATATCAACTGATGCCATGGTGGAGCACATCACGCGATTTGTTTCCGGTCTGTGGCAGATTCATGCTTTCTGCGAAGGTAATACTCGTACAACGGCTGTATTCACAATTCTCTACCTACGTTCTATAGGCTTCAAAGTTGACAATAGCCTTTTTGCTCAACATTCATGGTATTTCCGTAACGCCTTGGTTCGTGCAAATTACAAGAACGCCATAAAAGGAATTGATTACACATCTGTGTATTTAGAGCATTTCTTCCGAAACCTGTTGTTGGGTGAAAAATGGGATTTACGTAACCGTTATCTACATATCCATGCAACGAATGAATGGAAAGTGCAGCCCAATCTTGCAGGTGGAATAAACAATAAGCAAGAAGATTATAAGCGCGGGACAAGTACAGGACAAGTACAGGGCAAGCTGTGCACGGATAATGCTAATGTCAAACGGCTGATTGCTGTAATTGGAAATAAAGAATTATCTGTGAAGAGTATGATGAAGGCTTTGGAATTAAAGGGAAGAGACAATTTTCTTAATCTTTATCTGAAGCCTGCCATCGGTGATGGTTATGTTTGTTTGCTATATCCCAACTCGTCTCGTCATCCTCGTCAGAAATATCTTCTGACCGTGAAAGGGTTAGCGGTGTATGAGGAGTGTATCAAATCAAAGTGAAAAATCTGCCAGAGCTTGCTCCCCTAAGGCACTTAGCCGAGGATGCTTGGCTTGTCCAAGAACTCCTTTGGGAGTGGCAGCCTGTTGCGGTTTTCTCAAAACCGGTAATTAGGCTTACCGATTTTTAAAATCGTTGTTTTAGCGGCATCGAGATATCTCGTTGGAAAAGTAGAAGCCAGTGCTCTTTGTGCATCTTATGTGAGGTGCGCATTGAGCATTGGCTTGACATTTATGAACAATTATTGTTTCCTAGCCTCTGTATGAGCCATTCAAGAAAGGGACAATCTCGGTTGTCTCTTTCAATCGGTCACCGATACGCTTGCCGTACACTTCTGAGATTTGTTGAGGGGTGAGGTTGGAGGTGATGATAGTCGGCAGTTGGTGTTCATAGCGGTAGGAGATGAGGTCGATGATGGGACTGAGCACATTGCCGTATTCGATGATTTCGCGAGGCTCGGTACCAAGGTCATCTATTGCCAGGATGTCCTTGTCCATGAGTGACCGCCAATCTTTGGAATGCGTTTTGCAGATGTTGGCAAGGTCTTTGGCATTGTAGAGGCTGATGCCGAAGTCCTGACCTGTCGCTTGATTCTTGATGCCAAGATGATTGACGAGGTTTTGCATGGCATAGACAAAGGTGGTTTTGCCATTGCCGCAACCACCAACAAGCAACAGACTGTTCTTGCCAGACATGCCACAAAGCCAGTGGGCAACAATTGCAACTTGTTTATGCAACTCATTACCATTCCGAAATGGATGGTTGCGATATTCCACTTCTGCCGAGATGGCTGCTGTCAGATACTGAGCTGCCAATTCGCTGTTCATCGGCAACTTAAAACGAGCCTTCATAGGCTTGCGGTGAAGTAACTGTGACTTCAATACTTCGTTTACTTTCATAATTTTGCTTGTTAAAATTGTTGCTATTTGTCTTGAGATATTCTTTTTTCATCTTGTTGAAGAAATGACTGCGGCAGTCTGACTCTTCCTTCTCCGTAACCTTGCAGATGCGGAGGTAGGCAAAGAACTTGCGGATGTATGGAATGAGGTGTGCAGACTCTGATATTCGATGATCAGTCAGTTGACTGATGATGCTATTATGCCATTCCACATCCTCGACCAAAATCTTTTCCAAATCGTCAATGCTCATGCGTGCGTGGTGATTAGAGATTTCTTTGTTTATGTTGTTGTCTTTAATAATGGTTGCATGAGTGGTTTCGGCATCAGTTTTATGAGCAGTACTGTCAGCAGTTTCGCCATCGGTTTCAAATGTGCGGATATGATAGGTTGGGGCGCGAGAATGTTGAACACCCTCCGTAAAACCGATAAGTCCTTTCTTCTTCAGTCCGTTGCGAGCACGGATGAGTGTGGCTTTAGTCATACCCGTAGATGCACAGATGATGGCCGTGGCGCAGGCAATAGGCATCTGCCAATAGTTGCGGTTCGCCTCGTTGAGCAGATAGAAATAGAGTGTCGTCTCTGCCATGGTGAACTGCGTGTTGCGGTTGGTCTCCCAAAAGCGATTAATCAACTTGATATACTCCATGACTACATTCCCCAATTAGATTTTGGCTTGTGCCTTACCGTGCTGCGCATCTGTTCGGCAATACCTTCTGTTGTTTGCGAAGAAGCGTCTTGCTTGGCACCCTCCATCCACGCCATCAACTCCGAGCGCTTGAACTGGAGCATCTTGCCTGGCTGATAGAATGGAATCTTATGCGCTTGCGTGAGTGCATAGACCGTGGACTTGGCCCGACCGAGAATCTTGCATGCTTCATCAATGCCAATCATCGGTTCTACTTGCGGTTTGTTACAATGTTTCTGCAACGCTGCTACTGTACTTTGCAGCGTGTCAACTTTCTGAATCAGTTCAGAAATAGCCTGAGGCATTGCCTCGAATGTGATATTGTCCATAACTTTCTGGATTTTGATGTTTCGTGCTGCAAAGTTCTGTGGTTATTATTCTTCCCAACGGTTATTTCATAGATAACTGCTTGTTGGTGAGTAATAACCGTAACCGTAACCATATTCTTATGTTATCAAAGGTTCGTCTTTGGGAATGTTCTCTATCGTGCATTTGACATAAGTATCATTCATCTTTCGGTAGATAGTCTCCTCGTTGGTGTTTTCAAGAATCATCGGAAAAGCATTCTTTATGAAACGGCAAGATACCCTCCGGTCTAAGGTGTTCAGGCGAGTCCACAGAATCCAAATCAAGTGGTAGAAGTCAATAGGGCGAAGTCCTTTTGTGTCGTTAATGGCAATCATAATAGGAGTACAACTTATAATGCCATTGGCATACTCATCAACCAAATGCAATAGTTGGGGCATTAACTTTTCGGGGAAATATTGGGCAACAACCTTTCTTATATATTCCTTGCATTGAGTGATAGCCGCTTGGCGATTAGTTTCTATTGCGTCAATTTCTTGTACAGGCAAGACTTCTTGCTCTTCTGTCCTCAAAGGCATAGGCTTTTTGCCCAAATCTTCTGAAACGACAGGTTTCCTTGCTGATGTCTTGTGCCTTGTCATTCCTTCCTTACACATAGACAATAGAACCACATAAACAGAATGAGAGATGACACCCTCAATACCTATGGAACACACTCCCAACACAGCATGACATTTCAATCCATTAACGACATAGATATAGGATATGGCGCAAACGAATAGCGTCATCATCAAGTAAATGTTGGTAGATACATACTTTGTCATGTTCATAAGCCGATACGATTTTGTGAGTTTTGTTGATACAAAGTTATCGGACATATAGGCAAAGAATAGAAAGAACTATCAGATAACCACCATTTTGATGGGTGAAAAACAAAATTGGTTCTATCCAAAAGGGTGAATAGAACCAATAAATGAAGTCCAAGCCGTTTCGTAATCAACGATAAAACTTGGACTTACAAAAGACTCAGAACTGTTTATTTCAAGGTAATCCTGCCGACCGTCTCACGTTTCTTGTCGTTCACAAGGTCGGCATAGATTTGCGTTGTGGTAACATTCTTGTGGACAAGCATCTTGCTGACCGTATAAATGTCTGTGCCTGAGGCAATCTGCAACGTGGCGTAAGTATGGCGAAAGCAATGGAATGAGATGTGCTTCTTGATACCGGCAGCTGCAATCCATTTGCGGAGTGGATAATTCACCATGCTTCGGGTGAGTCCACGAAACACTTTGTCATCAGTATGCTCGCCACAGAGTTGTAAGGCTTCATCGCTGATGGGGAGCATCGTTTCCGTGTCCGTCTTTTGTATTCGGATGCGGACACAATAGCCAAGGTCGGGAGCCAACTGTATGTCATCCCATGCAAGATTAAGGATGTCGCTGATTCGAAGTCCTGTAAGGCAAGAGAACAACGATGCTCGTTTCAACACAGGGATGTCGCACGGAGTAGCAGCCAACTTCTTTAGTTCCTCTGATGTTAGAAACTCCTTGCGCACATCGTCCGTTTCAATCTTCTCCAAGAAATCGTTCACATTCTCCTTAATCATCTTCTCACGATAGGCGATATTGAGGAAACCACGGAATGTGGAATAATAACCAGCTGCCGAGTTCTTGCTGATTTTCAGATGAGCGAGTCGAAGTTGGTTTGCACCAAGTAAGTATTCACGGAACTTCTTGCAGAGGTCTACCATTACCTCTCCACAAGTGCAATGGCCTTGCACGAAGTTGCTGAAGTGCTTGTACACAATATCCCATTTTTGGTCTTGCCCTCTACATTTCTTCTTATAGTAAGCGAGGAAGTCGCTCTTCATCTTCTCATGGTCAAGGAAATCAAATTTCTCGTTGATGAGCGAAGTGACTCTCATGCAGCGTATTGCTTCTGCTCGCTCAATCATTGAGCGGTTGAACTCCCGTTCGGCATCATTCTTTGGCTTGGCAAAGATGTATATACCCAAATACTCCCTGCGTGTCATCTTCATCGTTTCGGGATTGCGGATGGCAGGATAGAAGTCGAGATACAAGGACAAGCGTCCATTGGCAATGGGGCGTCGGAGCAGCGACACCGTGGTGCATGTGTGATAGTGTTGCATAATATCTTTCGTTTTGATGTTTTATAATTGAATGTGTGTGCAAAGTAAGGCGGTTATTCTTGCAGTGTCGGGTTATTAATGAGATAACCGCAGACAAGTAAGATATAACCATAACCTTACCGCTCGATAGTAGGTGGGGCGAACAGTTCGTCCAACTCTTTCTTGGACAGCTTGACATACTTTCCTTCTTGCACCTTGGGAATGTTGTAGGTCTTCACATAATGATAAAGCTGGTCACGGGAGACATGAAACTTTGCCATAGCCTCCTTTATGGTGTAGTATTGTGGCGCATCAGGTTCGGCTATTCCCTTGGAAATATCCACATGGCGCTTGGAGTAGAGCACTTTCTTCTTTATCCGCTTCTTGGGTATCTTGAAGTTTGAAACAAAAGTATAGACAGCTGTGGTGGTCATGTGGAATTTCTCTTTCATGTCTGCTACAGAATACCACTCCGTGATGCTTGCATCCACGGCTTTCTTGGCAAAGTAAGCGTCAATGTGTTTCTTGCTCCAATAGGACTTGCCACGCTGAAACATTTTCGGAATGTTCTCGCTCTTGGCTATCTTGTACAAGCCTGACTCGCTGATGCCATACTTATCAAGGATTTCAGCGGTTGTGTAGAACTCGGTGATGGGAGCTCTCTCATTCTTATGTCTCTTTTGATAAGGCTTGGCTTCATCAAACATCTTTTCGATGTCGGCCTTACGGATGAAAGTTTTGCCTCTCATTCTTATACATGGGAGCAAACCATCCCAAAGGTATCGATATATAGTTACTCTGTCAACAGACAACAACATAGCAGTTTCCTTAGGAGAGAGGTATTCCTTGGAGTCCGTTTCGTTTTGCTCTTGCACAATGATGCTATCTTGAACCAATTTTATTCTTTGATTACGAAGCATATCCTTATACGCATAACTGTTGCATTGCTTACTGCAGAAACGAGTAGTCACTTTGTAGGCGATGAAGTCTTTGCCACACCACTCACATTTCTTTTTGATTGGTATTTTACTTTTCATTCTATAGTATTTTGGATTTATCAATTCCTCAATCATTTCGTTTATGACATGTCAAGGCGTTTCAGAGAGTTGCAACGTGTTACATTCCTCCATCACCTTGCCCACGCCCAGAGCCACTCTTTTCCCTCGCGGTACGAGAGCGGTACGAAAATAGACGCAAAAACGGTCACAATCGATTTCTATCGAGAGTGACCGCAAAAAAGAAAAGCGCTCGGTGTGAGCGCTTTAACTATAGAATGTGAGATTTGTTGAGTGTTTTTAATAGGCAATCACTTTCCGATGCAGAAGCGGGAGAAGATGGAGCCGAGGATTTCGTGGGTTGTGATTTCGCCGGTTATTTCTCCGAGATAGTGCATGCATTCACGGATGTCCTGCGACACGAAGTCGCCCGAGATGCCGCTGCGCAACCCGCCGAGGGCGCGTCTGATGGCTTCGCCGGCATGCAGAAGGGCATCGTAGTGGCGCGCGTTGGTCACGATGACAGCATTGGGGTCGGTGTCGGCAACGGCGGCGGCTTCAATCAGGCTTTGCTCAAGCGAATCGACGGCGATGTCGGCTTTTGCCGAGATTGTGGCTATCGCAGCCGACGGGGCGGCAGTGGCTACGGCTGAGCGCAGCGCGCTGATGTCGGCATCCGAAAGACAGTCGATTTTGTTGATTACGGCAACAAGATGCTTCCCTTCGGCGTGCGGCAGGATGTCGGCGGCAACGGTGGCGATGTTGGCAACAGGCTGTGTGCCGTCGATCATCCAGAGGATTATCGCTGCCTCGTCGAGTTTCTTGAACGTCCGCTCAATACCCATTGTCTCTATAGTGTCTGTGGTCTGGCGTATGCCTGCTGTGTCGATAAACCGAAATGTCAGTCCGCCGAGCGTTATGGTGTCCTCTATCACGTCGCGCGTTGTGCCGCGGATGTCGCTCACGAGTGCTTTGTCGTCGTGCAGCAACCGGTTGAGGAGTGTTGATTTTCCGGCGTTGGGCTCTCCCACTATCGCCACTGGAAATCCGTTTTTGATGGCGTTGCCGACGGCAAAAGAGTCGGCAAGGCGTGTCACGGCTGTGTTGATTTCTTCTGCGATGGCGATTAGACGTGTGCGATCGGCAAACTCCACATCCTCTTCGCTGAAATCGAGCTCAAGTTCCATAAGCGACACGAATTCGAGCAGACGTTCGCGCAAAGAGGAGAGCATACGGCTGAAACCGCCGCGCATCTGGCTTACGGCGATGCGGTGTGCCGCTTTCGAGCCACTTGCAATCACGTCGGCTACGGCTTCTGCCTGCGACAGGTCGAGACGCCCGTTCATAAATGCGCGACGCGTGAATTCGCCTCCCTCGGCGGCGCGGCATCCGTTGCCGATGAGCAGTGCTACAAGTTGCTGCTGCACCCATAGCGAGCCGTGGCACGACAGCTCGATGACATCCTCGCCAGTAAACGACCGTGGTCCGCGGAATACGGCTGCCACAACCTCGTCGAGCGTCTCGCCGTCGGTGTCGACGATGCGTCCGAGGTGCAGCGTGTGGGTCTGCACGGCATTAAGGTCGGCTCCGCGCCATGATTTCATCACGCATTTCACGGCGTCGCGTCCGCTGATGCGCACCACTGCTATACCTCCCACTCCCGCCGGTGTCGACACGGCGCATATTGTGTCGTCGTTATGCCGGTTGATGTCTAATTGTTCCATTCGTAATAATCGCACGTTTTTTCTATTTCATTTTCCTCATCGTCGGGCAGCGATGAGAAGAAGTCGAGCCCTGTGAGAGCCTCCACCTCATCGACGCTTACCGCCTGCCGCTCAACCACCTTTTGTCCGCCCTCATTCTTATAAACGAATGCGATGGCGCGCTTTGGCGTGGCAAACGGAGCAAGCAGCACCTTAAAAAACCCCGTAGGCACAGCCACTCCACTTTCCAGTCGGTTGACGTGGCCCTCTATAATCGGCCCGGAGACAACAATGATTGCACTGTCGCGGTCTGCCCACAGACGCACTTTCTCCTCCAGACGCTTCCATCCGCCGCTGTTGAGTGAATGGTTTTGCGGACAAATGTTTGTCATATAAAACGACTCAAGCATCGCCTTATTACTCCATTTCATGTCGGCTGCAGGAGCCATATGTCCGCGGTCGTAGCCCGAACCTTTGTAGTCGGCAGTAGTCGGACAGCCCTCAACGTCGGTATCGCACATAAACTTGTCGTGACGCGGCTCTGTTCCTTGTGTCTCGAAGCGCGTAAGCTCGTAGACAACATAGTTGGGAATACGCAGGTCGGCGTTGAACGACGCGGTGTAGCCCTCATACGCAACAATCTGCTGCCGCAACCCCTCTGGAGCATTCACCTCCATAAGCGCCTCTACATCGACATTGCTGGCGGGCGCACCACTCTCAACACGCTTGAAGCCCAACTCCTTCGCATGTCCTATAAACCACCACACAGCCACGATAACCGCCACAACAATCACGGCAGTTCTCACCTGACGCGCGGTGCTGTTTCTTTTCTGATACTTCTTCTTTGCCATATCGATATTGATGACCGTGCAAAGTTACGACAAATAAACGTCAGTGGCAAGGGCTTCCACCTCCTCCCTCCTACCATTTATCCCAGATAGGTCATTAGAGATTTTTTCGTGCAAAAAGTCAGATTATAGTAGGCGGTGCCATCGTTATAGCATCTGTATACTAACACAATATGTATCTTTCGTTCAATTTCAAGACAAAATGAAAGCGAAATTTTCTAATTTGGGTTAAAAGAGCATCAAATTGCTCCATGATTGAAAATATTCCGCCAGAAGGTGTGATTGAATCGAATTTTATTTGTACTTTAGCCATGTCTGCTGAAGATTGGTTTGATTTTTATTGCAACACGAAGTTAAGTGAATCTTCTGACATGACAAAGCACTGGGTAATACATTACTACTCAGTGCTTCAAATTAGTTTTATACAAAAGTGTTGCGGAAATTAGGATAATTAAATTTGAGGTATTCAAATCCAAAAATCATATAAGCCCATGAACAGTGTTCATAGTCAGACCGTCTCTTTAATTTGGAACATTGCAGACGATGTGCTGCGAGATATATTTGTGCGCGGACAGTACCGCGACGTAATTCTTCCCATGGTCGTACTTCGCCGTCTCGACGCTTTGCTTGAGTCGACGAAAGTGGCCGTCGAGGAAGAAATGAAGTTGGAGAAAGAAAACGGTTTCGACGACCTTGACGAACACGCCATCAAAAACATTACGGGGCTGTCGTACTACAACACGAGCCGCTGGACTCTCGCCCGCTTGAAACAGCAAGCCACGGGCGACAACGACATACTTTACGACAACTTTGCCGAATACCTCAACGGATTCAGCAAGAACGTGTCGGACGTTCTCACCAAGTTCGAGTTCTTCGCCAAGGCTCGAAAGCTCGCCGACCGCGACTGCTTGCTACCGCTCATCGAAAAAATCACCGACCCGTTTATCAACCTCACCGACCAGCCCGTCAAAGACCCCAACGGCCTGACGCTCCCTGCAGTGAGCAACATCGACATGGGCACAATCTTCGAGGAACTGCTGCGCCGCTTCAACGAGGAGAACAACGAGGAGGCAGGTGAGCACTTCACGCCGCGCGACGTCATTCACCTGCTTTCGCAAATGGTGTTCGAACCCGTGCTCGACGACCTGCCCCAGATTATACAGATTTACGACCCGGCTTGCGGCAGCGGCGGCATGCTCACCGAGGCGAGCGACTACCTCATCAGCCGCGGCGTGGCCCAGGACGCCATAGAGATTTCCGGCACGGAAATCAACCCCGAAACCTACGCCATCTGCAAGTCAGACCTCATCATCAAGAACGTAAACCCCGACGGCATCCACTGCGGCAACACACTTACCATCAACCACTTCGCCAACCGCACGTTCGGGTATATGATTACCAACCCTCCCTACGGCAAGTCGTGGAAGGAGGACAAGAAGAAAATCTACCACGACAAGGAGCTGACCGACAGCCGCTTCTTCCTGCCCCTGCAGCAATTCGACGGCGAGACCGCCGATGTGGACTGCTGCACTCGCACTTCCGACGGCCAGCTGATGTTCGTGCTTGAGATGCTCGACAAGCTCAAGCCCCTCGACGTGCAGCCACAGGGGTCGCGCATCGCCTCTGTGCACAACGGCTCTGCGCTCTTCACGGGCGACGCCGGGCAAGCCGAGAGCGACATCCGCCGCTACCTGCTCGAAAACGACCTTGTCGATGCCATAATCCAACTCCCCAACAATATCTTCTACAACACGGGCATCGCCACCTACTGCTGGATATTCACCAACAAGAAAGAGCCGCAGCGCCAGGGCCGGGTGCAGCTCATCGACGCATCGCAAGCCTACGAGAAGCTCCGCAAGAACCAGGGCAACCGCAACTGCACCATCGAGCCTTACCGCGATGAGATACTGCGCATCTATCAGGAGTTCAGCGAGTGCGAAGCCACTGCTGACTGCCCTGTGCGTTGCAAGATATTCGACACCGACGAGTTCCGCTACCACTCCGTCACCATTGAGCGACCGCTTCGACTTCGCGCCCAGTTCAACGCCGAACACATCGACAACATGATTTTCGACCCCAAGCAGGACGAACTCTCACGTTGGCTCTACGGCAAATATGGCGAGCAAGTATTCACCGACTTGTCCTCGGAAATACAAGATATTCGTGAATACTTCGCCGACAACGACATAAAAATCACCGACAAGAATTTCAAAAAACTCATCGGCCCCGAGGCTTGGAAGCAGCGTCGTGATTTACAAAACACAGCCAACCGCCTCGCTCGTGAAATCGGCACCGCCGTTTTCATGGATTACAACGAGTTTTTTGCTCTCTGCCAAAGCACGGTCAAACAACTCGGCATCAACATCTCCAAGGCCGACCTCGACAAGAAAATCTGCCGCCTAATGGCAGTAGCCGACCCCGAAGCCGACCCGGTCATCTCCAAGCGCATCAAGCGCACAGCCGCCGACTATAAGACACTCGTTGACATCTTCGGCATCGAGCCTGACATACTCGCAGAGTATGGTCTTTATGCCGACGGCAAAGAGTATATCATCTACGAGAGCGACAGCAACTTGCGCGACACCGAGAAGATTCCCGTGTCCGACGACATCTATGAATACTTCAAACGCGAGGTTAAGCCATACGCCGACGACGCTTGGATCAACCTCCCGCAAACCAAAATCGGTTGCGAAATATCATTCACCAAATATTTTTACGAGCCGAAGCCACTGCGCACTCTCGCCGAAAACGAGAGCGACATCGTGACCCTTGACCGCGAAAGCCAAGAGATACTTCGTTCAATCCTTAACATCGTCGGATAATGGCAGCATACGAAACATACAAAGACTCCGGCGTTAAATGGCTCGGCACGATACCGAGCCATTGGACAGTACTTCCAGGCAAGGCTGTTTGCGTAGAAAACAAAACAAAGAACTCCTCCAACGACAGCAAAACCGTTCTCTCTTTGAGCTATGGCAATATTATTGTCAAACCTAAAGTGAACGAGGGCCTCGTTCCTTAAAATTATTCAGGCTATCAGATTGTTAAGCCCAATTATATTATCATAAGGTGTACTGACCTACAAAACGACAAAACAAGTTTAAGAACTGGTTTTGTCAAAGACGATGGTATCATATCCGGTGCTTACCTCGGATTGATACCTAATGAAAATGTCAATCCCAAGTTTTTCCATTTATTTCTCCACAATTGGGACGTTACTAAAGAGATTTATAGACATGGCAGTGGGTTAAGACAGTCACTTAGTTGGAACGACATTAAGTGTCTTCAAATCCTAATACCGCCTATTGCTGAGCAAGAGGCGATTGTGGCTTACTTGGATAAGGCTACGGGTGAGATAGACCGCGCCATTGAGGTGCAGCAGCAGATGATTGACGCTCTCAACGAGCGCATACAAATAATCATCTCCCGCGCCGTAACCAAAGGTCTCAACCTCGATGCTAAGATTGGGAAAGATGGTTTTCCGGCTCATTGGGAAGTTTTTCCTTTGCGCTACGCCATGTCTATCAGAAATGGATATACCCCATCAAAAGCAAATCCTGCATTTTGGGAAAACGGCACAATCCCTTGGTATCGCATGGAGGATATTCGCAAATCCGGACGGATGCTAAATGAAGCAATTCAATGTGTAACCCCTAAAGCAGTGAAGTCCGCAGGAACATTTGATGCCGGTTCTTTCATTTTGGCTATTTGCACCGCGTCAATAGGCGAACACGCAATGTTAATTGCTGATTCGCTTGCGAATCAGCAATTTGCGAATCTTAAGATTCGCAAATCGCTGTCTGCTCGTATAAATCCAATGTTTATGTTTTATTATATGTATGTCATTGGAGATTTCTGCCGCAATAACGCCAATTCAACCTGTTTTCAATATGTAGATATGTCTGGGCTAAAAAGATTCCCCGTGCCTATTCCTAGGCCTGAAGAACAAGAAGCCATAGTCGATTATCTAAATACCAATACAGCCGGCATAAAGCAGCAGATAGCCAATTGCCAGCGTATGATTGACTTGCTGACAGAGCGCAAGCAAATAATAATCAATCAGGTAGTAACCGGAAAGGAGAAAGTGATATAGCATTATGGAGAAAAAGAAACTTACCATAGAACAACTTCGCAATATGCGAGAGAGCGAGGACCATGTTGAGTTCAAACGCTGTCAACAAGGAAACCTCTCGTTCAACGGCTCGGACAAACAAAAACCCTCCGACCGCCGCAAGTGTATTCTCGGTTACGTCGTGGCATTGGCAAACGCAAATGGTGGCTACCTCGTCTTGGGTATGGAAGATGCCTTTCCACACAAGGTAGTCGGCACAAGTCAATGTGAAAACGCTTTGGGTAAGTTGGAAAATGAGATCTACAAGGCTCTGCAAATCCCGGTAGATGCTTACGAACTTTTCGATGAGCAAAACAACCGTGTTGTGGTGGTTGAAATTCCACGCCACCCCGTAGGAAAGGCGTTGCGTTTTGAGGATGTACCCTTGTGGCGTTCGGGCGAGGAACTGATTCCAATGCCCGACAAAGTTCTATTCTCCATTCTGCAAGAAACCGACCCCGATTATTCGCAAGCTATTTGTGAGGGTGTGACGATTGATGACCTTGATAAAGAGGCCATCGACATTCTTAAAGAGAAATATGCCCGCAAACAGAACAATCCTACATTTACATCACTTTCTGACCGTCAGGCTCTCAGCGACCTCAAACTAATAGAGGGCAACAAAGTGACAAATGCGGCTGTGCTTCTTGTCGGTAAAGCTGAAATCATACAGCAGAATTTTCCACAAGCGAAAGTGCAGCACGAATTTCGCACCACAGAAGGGCAAGAACGCTTCGACAAGCGACTCTCTTTTGTTGCGCCCTTCTATATCCTCATTGACCAACTGTGGAAAGCAGTCAACGACCGCAACGGCAGCGTTCCGGTGCAAGAGGGCGCTTATATGTTTGATATACCGTTCTTCAACGAGGAGGTTATACGCGAAGTGATAAATAATGCTTTCGCACATCGCGACTACCGATTGGCGAGTGAAATAGTTATCAAACAATATCCCACCAAACTTTCTGTCATAAGTCCCGGCGGCTTCCCTATCGGTGTGACTTTGGAGAACATTCTTACTGTGTCAAGTACACCGCGCAATAGACTCTTGGCTGATGTGCTTGCCGCAACCGGCATAGTTGAACGCTCCGGTCAGGGTATGGATGTAATCTTCCGTCTCACTTTGTCGGAAGGCAAGCAGACACCTGATTACAGTAAAACAAATGACTACCAAGTGACCGCAATACTTTCGGCCACTGTTAAAGATCCGGGCTTCGCATTGTTCATCAAAAGTATTCAGCAAGAGCTTCCCGAAAATCAAAAACTGTCGGTCTTCGATGTCCTTACCTTTTGCGCCATTCGTGAAGGCAAGCAGCCTAAAGATAAGGAAATCGCCAAGAGGTTGTATTCTATGGGCTATCTTGAAAAACGGGGTAAGACTTCGGCTATTCGCTATATACTGCCTCGCAGATATTACGAACTCACCGGCAATCAATCAGAGTATTCAGAACTTACAGATTGGGACGATGAACAGATTTGGAGTGTATTATTTCGTTATCTTAAGAAATACGGTACAGCCAAGAAAACCGATATTGCAAAGTTAATCGGGCAGCATATCTCGGACAGCCAGTTAAGACGCCTCCTTGAAAGACTTTCCGAAGGACCTAACCCACCTCTAATCAAGGAAGGGAAAACGCGCAATTTGACATATTCGCTCTCAAAGGACTATTTAGGACAGGTTGACTTGCTTAATGAGGCAACACGTAGAGGGTTAAGTCAAATGATACAAGAGGTGACTCAACAAAATGCCTCTTTCAAAACCTCAATAAAATCAAGTGACGAAATAAATGACGAAATAAATACTTAAACCACCTCATTTGGTATATCTCCCATTGATGTAACACACTGAAAATGAGGTGGTACAAAGTGACAGAATAAGTGACTGAATAATTGACCGAATATGTCAGTAATACAACATACCAACACCCGCGAGGACGGGTTTGAACAATTGATAGAACGCGCCCTTGTCGGCACCACAATCGAGAGCCGACGCGCCCAGGGCATCGAACTCAATGCAGAGGCCGCAGCCGCCCAAACGCCCTCGGCAGAAAATTTCTATTGGGGCTTGCCCAAGGATTTCCTGCATCGCGAGGCCGTGGACGAGCGTCGGCTTTGGTCGTTCCTCACCACAACCCAAGCCGACCTGCTCGACCAGTGGCGCGGTCGCGGTGGCAGCGTCAAGGATGCTGTTATCAAGGAATTGAAGCGCACCATAGAGAGCCGCGGCGTGCTCGACATACTCAAAAACGGCCTCGAGGTTGACAACCTGCAAGCCTCAAAGCGGTTGCGTCTTTTCTACCCGAAACCGACCGCCGCCGACAGCGCTGAGAGCCATACTAAATATGCATCAAATCAATTCTCAATTACGCGCCAAGCCATTTACTCACTGATCAATCCCGGCAACGAGATTGACATGGTGGTATTCGTAAACGGATTGCCGCTATTCACATTCGAGCTTAAAAACCCCTGGACGGGGCAGACTGCCGCTTACAACGGACGCAAACAATATCGTGAGCACCGCGACCCGCGCGACCCGCTGCTTATGTTTGGGCGTTGCCTCGCTCATTTTGCAGTCGATAAAGATGAGATTTGGTTTACTACCAAACTCAAAGGCAAAGACACATACTTTATGCCTTTCAATCAAGGCTTACCTTATGGTGCAGGAGCCGGTAATCCCGTAAATCCCAACGGTATGAAAACGTCATACCTTTGGGAGCGCATACTGCGCAAGGACGTGATTGCCGAAATAATCTCTAACTTCGCGCTCTTTGACTACGGTGAAGCCAAGACCGGCAAGAAAGTGCCGCACATACTCAAAAACGCCAAACTGCTCATCTTCCCACGCTTCCACCAACTCGACGTGGTGGACAAACTTATGGAAGATGTCGAAACCGAGGGTATTGGCAAACGCTATCTCATTCAGCACTCGGCAGGTTCGGGTAAATCCAACTCCATAACGTGGCTCGCCTTTAAGCTCATCAAGGCTATGCCTCGGTCGCTGAATGTCAAGCGAGCCAAGGCTCTCGACACTCCGCTGTTCAACACTGTTATCGTAGTTGTTGACCGCAAAATACTCGACCGACAGCTTACGCTTAACGTCAAGGCTTTCGCCAACTCCGACAAGATAATCTCTCATGCCGACACATCGGCACAACTTCGCCAAGCCATAGAGGACGGCAAGCGCATAGTCATCACCACTATTCAGAAATTCCCTTATATCGTTGACGACATAAAGGATATGAGCGGTAATAACTTCGCCATACTTATCGACGAGGCACACAGTAGCCAAAGCGGTATCGCCGCTGACAAACTCAATGCTGCGATAGCCTCCGACCCCGACCTGGGCGGCGCTGATACTGACCAATTTATCGACAAGTTGATACAAGAGCGAAAGATGAGCGAGAACGCATCATATTTCGCCTTTACCGCCACGCCCAAGCGCGAGACCCTCGAACGCTTCGGCATACAGCAACCCGACGGCTCGTTCCGCCCTTTCCACCTCTACTCGATGCGCCAAGCCATAGAGGAGGGTTTCATCCTCGATGTGGTCACAAACTACACCACCTACCACAGTTTCTACGAGGTGGTGAAGAACACCGACGAGAACCCGGAATACGACGAGACCCGCGCACAAAAACTGCTGCGCAAGATGGTTGAGCGCGAACCGCACACTATCGAGGCCAAGGCCGAGGTGATGCTCAACCACTTCGACGCCAAGATTGTGCGCTCGCGCAAACTCAAAGGAAAGGCGAAGGCCATGGTCGTTACCAAGGACATCGAATGCGCCATACGCTACTACCACGCCTTGCGCAAGCTGGCCGAGAAGATGCACCTGCGCTACAACATCCTCGTGGCTTTCTCGGGCGAGAAGACCGTGGACGGCGTACCCTACACCGAGAGAGGTCTCAACGGCTTTGCCGATACCAAGACCGCGGAGGAGTTTGACAAGGACGATAACCGCATACTCGTTGTGGCCAACAAGTATCTGACGGGCTTCGACCAGCCCAAGCTCGCTGTGATGTATGTAGACAAGCCACTCGGAGGGGTGCTTGCCGTTCAGACCCTCTCACGCCTCAACCGCAACGCGCCCGACCTGGGCAAGCGCAGCGAGGACGTGTTCGTGCTTGATTTTTTCAACACCGTCGAGGGCATCAAGGAGGCGTTCGACCCGTTCTACACCTCTACAACACTCGAACAGGCCACCGACCCCAACGTGCTCAGCGAGCTGCGCCACACGCTGCTCGACCTCGGTGTGTTCACCGATGAAGAAATCGAGGAGTTCAACGACTTGTATCTGCACGGCGCGGATCAAGACCGACTTGCACCGCTGCTCGATGCGGCACAGCACCGCTACGACGAAGAGATAGAATGGCCCGAAAACGGCAAGGCCGACTTCAAGATGAAGTGCAAGCAGTTCGTGAAAGTATATTCCCGAATCGCCGCCATTATGGCCTTCGACGCTCCGGCTTGGGAGAAGATGTATTGGTATCTGCGCCACCTCATACCGCAGCTCCGCGTGCCCGAGAACGGCGGCATTGATGTCTCGGACCTGCTCGACAAGACCGACCTCAACACCTACTGCCTGAGCCGCACGGCTCTCAACGAGCAGATAGTGCTCAACGCCGAGGAGGCCATCATCAATCCTCTCGCCCCGACTATGGTAAACGCCGGAGGTACCGAGGAAGACCGAACACAGTTTGACATCATTCTGCAGCACTTCAACGAGCGGCACATGAACGGCTGGGACGCAACGCCCGAAGAACAACGCACCAAGGTAATACGTGTTGCCGAACTTGTCCGCGCCAACGCCCGTTACCTCTCGCAGGTTGTTGGCAATCCCGACACCGAGGCCGCCGACCGCCGTTTCCAAGACATTATCGACGAGATAATGCTGCAACAGCGCTCGGTGGATATGTCGCTTTACCGTGAGTTCCGCAACGAGGGCTTCCGCCATGACTTCATCAACCTGGTACGAGCTGCCCTCGAAAACGGCGACCGCCTCTCAGACATTCGCTTTCAACGTAACCCCGATGACGCACAATAATCCCACAGAGATATGGCTGAAAGAATAGAAGAATCCCCTTGGAATAAAATACTATAACAGAAAGTCTCAGGACTTTACGTTGTTTTGCCAGACGGCACAATGCTGCAAGGCAAAACAGGCATCGAAACGTTCCTCATGTTTGTCGAAGAAATGGGCTGGGAACGTATTCGAGACCTTAATTTTCTTCACGGCGAAGAAAACATTGTGCTTAACTACCAACCCGACAACCGCTACCGCGAAGTTGCCCCGGGCTGGTATATCTACACAGGGCATCGAGGCGTAGCTCGTGCCAAATTCATCCTTCTTATTGCCAACTCTCTCGACCAAAAGGTCGTAGTAAATTGGGATAAGACCGAATAAACCCGCCATCCGCAATTGATGCCTGGATTTGTGCAGTAAAAATAACCGATTTTTACCATTCCGCCGAAGATATCCGTTTTTTTGACGGAATTCCGAAAAAAGGCAGCCCGACGAACCAATCGCCGGGCTATCTTTATTGTCAGTTTTTTCAATCAGTTTCTTTATTTGCCTTTCTCTTCAGCCTTCTTGATTTTGGCAGCGTCTTCAGCCGCTTCAGCCTCAAGACGGGCGTCGAGACTCTTGTCGAGATATTCAAAGTCTTCCTTGCTTCCTACAACAAGCGAGTTGTAGTCGCGCAGACCTGTTCCGGCTGGAATCAAGTGACCGCAGATAACGTTCTCCTTCATGCCCTCCAGATTGTCGGTCTTGCCGTTGATTGCTGCCTCGTTGAGCACCTTCGTGGTTTCCTGGAAGGAAGCCGCCGACATGAAGCTTGAAGTCTGCAATGCTGCGCGGGTGATACCCTGAAGCATCTGGTCAGACGTTGCCGGAACGGCATCGCGCACCTGTACGAGCTTCAAGTCCTTGCGCTTCAAAGCGGAGTTCTCGTCGCGGAGCTTGCGCGCTGTGATGATTTGACCAGCCTGGAGATTCTGTGAGTCACCGGCGTCGGTAACCACCTTCTTGCCCCAAATGCGGTCGTTCTCATCCATAAAGTCGCGCTTGTCGACAACCTGCGACTCAAGGAAGCGGGTGTCGCCCGGATCAAGGATGCAGACCTTGCGCATCATCTGACGCACAATCACCTCAAAGTGCTTGTCGTTGATCTTCACACCCTGCATGCGATAGACGTCCTGAACCTCGTTGACGATGTATTCCTGAACGGCTGTCGGGCCCTTGATGTTAAGAATGTCTGACGGAGTGATTGCACCGTCTGAAAGCGGTGTGCCGGCGCGCACGTAGTCGTTTTCCTGTACGAGGATTTGCTTCGACAACGGCACGAGATATTTCTTCACTTCGCCAATCTTCGATGTCACGCTGATTTCGCGGTTACCACGCTTGATTTTTCCGAACATAACCTCGCCGTCGATTTCTGAAACGATGGCTGGGTTAGACGGGTTGCGTGCCTCGAAGAGCTCAGTGACACGTGGAAGACCACCGGTGATATCACCTGCGTTACCAGATGCGCGCGGTGTCTTCATAAACACCTGACCTGCCTTGATTTCATCGCCGTCCTCAATCATAAGGTGGGCGTTGACAGGGAATGAATATGTTTTCAGCACCTGTCCGTTGGCGTCAACGATGTTGACCTCCGGCACCTTGGTGCGGTCTTTCGACTCTATGATAATCTTTTCGTGCAAACCGGATGTCTCGTCGGTTTCCTTGCGGTAAGTAACACCTTCAATCACGTTGACGAATTGTGCCTTACCGGCAACCTCGCTGACAACAACGGCGTTGAACGGGTCCCATTCGCAGATTACGTCGCCTTTCTTGACTGTTGCTCCGTTGCCGAAGTAAAGTTTCGAACCATAAGGGATGTTGGTGTTTGTCAGCACCATACCCGTATTGGCGTCGACGATACGCATTTCTGCCAGACGGCCTACAACTACGTCGCAGTCCTCTGTCTTAACCGTGCGGAGCTCTTCAATCTCAAGCACACCGTCGTAGCGTGATGTCACTGACGATACGGCTGCGATATTGGATGCCACACCACCGACGTGGAACGTACGGAGGGTCAGCTGCGTACCCGGCTCACCGATTGACTGTGCCGCGATTACGCCGACAGCCTCGCCTTTCTGAACCATACGGTTGGTCGACAGGTTGCGGCCGTAGCACTTGGCGCAGACGCCCTTCTTCGACTCGCAGGTAAGCACCGAACGCACTTCAACCGACTCAATCGGCGACTTCTCGATGCGCTCTGCTGCTGCATCGTTGATTTCCTCGCCGCTCTTCACGATGATGTCGCCTGTCAATGGGTCTACCACATCGTGAACCGACACACGTCCGAGAATGCGCTCGCTGAGAGTTGCAACAACGTCTTCGTTGTTCTTAAGCTCTGTGCAGACAAGTCCGCGAAGCGTGCCGCAGTCCTCCTCGGTGATAATCACGTCGTGGGCTACGTCGACAAGACGACGGGTAAGATAACCGGCGTCGGCGGTCTTCAATGCCGTATCCGCAAGACCCTTGCGGGCACCGTGGGTAGAGATGAAGTACTCCAACACTGAAAGGCCTTCCTTGAAGTTCGCCAAAATCGGGTTCTCGATAATCTGACCGCCCTCAGCACCGCTCTTCTGCGGCTTGGCCATAAGACCACGCATACCGGCGAGCTGACGAATCTGGTCCTTAGAACCACGGGCTCCTGAGTCAAGCATCATGAAGATTGGGTTGAAGCCCTGGTTGGCTGCTGTAAGCTGCTTCATCAATGTGCTTGTCAAGCGGGAGTTGACGTGCGTCCAAATATCAATAATCTGGTTGTAGCGCTCGTTGTTGGTGATGAATCCCATGTTGTAGTTGTTCATCACTTCTTCAACCTGCGCGTAACCTTCTTTTACGTATTCTTCCTTCTCGGCAGGGATAAGCACGTCGCCCAAGTTGAACGACAAGCCACCCTTGAATGCCATGTAGTAACCGAGGTTCTTGATGTCGTCAAGGAACTTGGCTGAACGAACCACACCGCAACGCTTGATGACGGCGCCGATGATGTCGCGCAACGATTTCTTGGAAATCAATGTGTTGACATAGCCCATCTCCTCTGGCACGTTCTGGTTGAAGAGCAGACGTCCGACAGACGTTTCCTTAACCATTGTCTTCACGAGGTTTCCGTTTTCGTCAAGGTCGTCGACAACAACAGAGATTATGGCGTGAAGCGTACATTTGCCTTCGTTGTATGCAATCTGAGCCTCTTCAGGTCCGTAGAACACAAGACCCTCGCCCTTGTCGCCCTTGCGGAGCTTGGTGATGTAGTACAGACCAAGCACCATATCCTGCGACGGCACGGTGATAGGAGCGCCGTTGGCCGGGTTAAGGATGTTGTGCGCGCCGAGCATCAGCAACTGTGCCTCGAGCACTGCCTCGTTGCCGAGAGGCAAGTGAACTGCCATCTGGTCACCGTCGAAGTCGGCGTTGAACGCCGTACATGCCAACGGGTGCAACTGGATAGCCTTGCCCTCGATCATGCGTGGCTGGAATGCCTGGATACCAAGACGGTGAAGTGTCGGGGCACGGTTGAGAAGCACCGGATGACCCTTCATCACGTATTCAAGGATATCCCATACAATCGGCTCCTTGCGGTCCACAATCTTCTTGGCGCTCTTCACTGTCTTCACAATGCCGCGCTCAATAAGCTTGCGGATGATAAACGGTTTATAAAGTTCGGCTGCCATGTCTTTTGGCAAACCGCATTCATGCATCTTCAATTCCGGACCTACAACGATTACCGAACGCGCTGAGTAGTCGACACGCTTACCGAGCAAGTTCTGACGGAAACGTCCCTGCTTACCCTTCAAGCTGTCGCTGAGTGACTTCAACGGACGGTTGCTCTCGGTCTTTACAACGCTTGACTTGCGTGAGTTGTCGAGCAATGAGTCGACTGCCTCCTGAAGCATACGCTTCTCGTTGCGGAGAATCACCTCTGGCGCCTTGATCTCGATAAGGCGTTTCAAGCGGTTGTTACGGATAATGACTCTACGATAAAGGTCGTTCAAGTCGCTGGTGGCGAAACGGCCGCCGTCCAACGGTACGAGCGGGCGCAATTCCGGAGGAGTGACAGGCACCACTTTCAGCACCATCCACTCCGGTTTGTTGCGGTTTTTCGACGCACGGAACGACTCTACAACCTGCAGACGCTTCAATGCCTCCGTCTTGCGCTGTTGCGACGTGTCAGTGTCGGCACGGTGGCGCAACTCGTAAGAAAGGCTGTCAAGGTCTACGCTCTTCAACAAATCGTAGATTGCGTCGGCACCCATCTTGCAGATGAACTTGTTGGGGTCTGAGTCCTCGAGCATCGAGTTCTCGCGCGGCAACTTGTCCACGATTTCAAGATATTCGTCTTCCGAAAGGAGGTCGAGACGGGCAAGGTCCTCATGACCCTCAAGCTCGGCTGCGGCTCCCGGTTGGATTACGATATAGCGCTCGTAGTAGATTACAGAATCAAGCTTCTTCGACGGCAAGCCGAGAAGATAACCGATTTTGTTAGGCAATGAGCGGAAATACCAGATATGGGCTACCGGCACGACCAAAGAGATATGGCCTGTACGTTCGCGGCGCACTTTCTTCTCTGTAACTTCCACACCGCAACGGTCGCAGACGATGCCTTTGTAACGGATGCGTTTGTACTTTCCGCAGTGGCACTCATAGTCCTTTACCGGACCAAAAATGCGCTCGCAGAACAGACCGTCGCGTTCAGGTTTGTAAGTTCGATAGTTGATCGTCTCAGGCTTGAGCACCTCGCCGTATGACCGCTCAAGGATTTCTTCCGGCGAAGCAAGCCCGATCGTAATCTTCGAAAAGTTACTTTTTATTCTATTATCTTTATTGAATGCCATATTCTTTTGTCGTTTTATTCCAAGTTTATGCTAAGTCCCAGACCACGAAGCTCGTGCAGAAGCACGTTCAAGGATTCAGGTATGCCCGGAGTTGGCATAGGCTCGCCTTTGACGATTGCCTCGTATGCCTTGCTGCGGCCAACCACGTCGTCACTCTTGATTGTCAGGATCTCTTGAAGGATGTGGGATGCGCCGAATGCCTCAAGCGCCCAAACCTCCATCTCTCCGAAACGCTGTCCACCGAATTGTGCCTTACCGCCGAGTGGCTGCTGCGTAATCAATGAGTACGGGCCAATGCTGCGGGCATGCATCTTGTCTTCAACCATGTGGCCGAGCTTAAGCATGTAGATTACACCAACGGTTGCCGGTTGGTCGAAGCGCTCGCCTGTGCCGCCGTCATAAAGGTATGTCTTACCATAGCGTGGCACTCCCGCCTTGTCGGTCCATGAATTGAGGTCATCGAGGCTCGCTCCGTCGAAAATCGGAGTGGCGAATTTCTCGCCAAGCTCGCGGCCTGCCCATCCGAGAACGGTCTCGAAAATCTGTCCCAAGTTCATACGTGACGGCACACCAAGCGGGTTCAAAACGATATCCACTGGAGTTCCGTCGGCAAGGAACGGCATATCTTCCTGACGCACTACGCGCGAAACGATACCCTTGTTACCGTGGCGACCCGCCATCTTGTCACCGACACCGATCTTACGCTTCTTGGCAACATAAACCTTGGCAAGCTGCATGATGCCTGAAGGAAGCTCGTCGCCGATAGAGAAGTCAAACTTCTTGCGGCGCAATTCTGCATCGATTTCCTTCGACTTGCGCAGGTAGTTGATGATCGTGTCGTGGATCATATCGTTCTTGTGAGCGTCTGTTGTCCACTTGCTGAGGTTGATGGTGTCGAATTCCTCGATGCCCTTCAAATACTCTGCCGTAAACTTCTCGCCCTTAGGAATAACCTCTGTGCCGAGGAAGTCCTTCACGCCTTGCGAAGTCTTGCCGTCGGTAAGCGTGATGAGTTTCTCGATAAGACGTGCCTTCAAAGCCACCTGACGCTGTTCGAATTCCTCGTCCATCTGCTGAAGCTCAAGGTTTGCCGCCTTGCCCTTCTTCTTCTGAGCCTTTGCATAAAGGTTGGTCTTAACAATCACACCCTTCAACGAAGGAGATGCCTTCAACGACGCATCCTTCACATCGCCGGCCTTGTCACCGAAGATGGCACGGAGAAGTTTTTCCTCCGGCGTCGGGTCGCTCTCGCCCTTAGGTGTGATCTTACCGATAAGGATGTCGCCCGGCACAACGTGTGCGCCCACACGGACAATTCCGCGCTCGTCGAGATCCTTTGTAGCGTCCTCGCTGACGTTTGGAATGTCTGACGTAAGTTCCTCCATTCCTCGTTTTGTCTCGCGCACCTCAAGAGAGTACTCGCTGACGTGGACAGACGTAAGGATATCCTCACGCACCATGCGCTCGTTGAGCACGATGGCATCCTCGTAGTTGTAACCCTTCCATGGCATGAACGCCACCTTAAGGTTGCGGCCGAGTGCGAGCTCGCCGTTTTCCGTGGCATAACCCTCTGTCAGAATCATTCCCTTCTCGACGCGCTGTCCCTTCTTGCAGATTGGACGCAAGTCGATTGTGGTGCTCTGGTTGGTCATGCGGAATTTCGGAATGATATATTCTTTAACCGAGTCCTCGAAATTCACGAATTCCTCGTCCTCAGTACGGTCATAGCGGATTCTGATAACGCTGGCGTCAACAAACTCGATGACACCGGCGCCCTCTGCCATAATCTGTGTGCGGGAGTCGTGGGCAAGCTGCTTCTCAATGCCTGTGCCGACAATAGGAGCCTCGCTGCGCAACAACGGCACAGCCTGGCGCATCATGTTCGATCCCATCAACGCACGGTTGGCATCATCGTGCTCAAGGAACGGAATCAAAGATGCGGCGATTGAGGCAATCTGCATCGGCGACACGTCCATAAGCTGCACTTCTTCCGGTGCTACCACAGGGAAGTCGGCGTCAAGACGCGCTTTAACCTTGTTTTTTACGAAAGTGCCGTCATCGTTAAGCGGAGCGTTGCCCTGCGCGATGATCTGACCTTCCTCGATTTCCGCTGTCAGATAAGTGACATGGCTGTTGTCGAGATCCACCTTGCTGTTCTCAACCTTGCGGTAAGGGGTCTCGATAAAGCCGAGGTTGTTGATTTTAGCAAACACACACAACGACGAAATCAAACCGATGTTAGGACCCTCAGGGGTCTCAATCGGGCAAAGACGTCCGTAGTGGGTGTAGTGCACGTCGCGCACCTCAAATCCGGCACGGTCACGCGACAAACCGCCAGGACCGAGAGCCGACATTCTTCGCTTGTGAGTAATCTCGGCAAGCGGGTTGGTCTGGTCCATGAACTGCGACAATGCGTTGGTTCCGAAGAACGTATTGATAACGGAAGAGATTGTCTTGGCGTTAATCAGGTCAATCGGAGTAAACACCTCGTTGTCGCGGACGTTCATACGCTCACGGATTGTACGCGCCATACGTGCAAGACCCACTCCAAACTGGTTGTAGAGCTGCTCGCCGACTGTGCGCACACGACGGTTCGAAAGGTGGTCGATATCGTCGACATCCGACTTCGAATTGATAAGCTCAATCAAATACTTGATGATGGCGATGATGTCTTCCTTAGTCAACACTTTCACCTCCTCCGGCACTGTAAGCGACAATTTCTTGTTGATGCGGTAACGGCCCACATCGCCCAAGTCATAACGCTTCTCGGAGAAGAAAAGGTTGGTTATCACCTCACGCGCGCTCGCATCGTCCGGTGGCTCCGCGTTGCGCAATTGGCGATAGATATAGTTGATAGCCTCTTTTTCAGAGTTGCTTGAGTCTTTCTGGAGTGTATTGAAGATAATCGAGTAGTCGCTCATGTCTACATCCTCCTTGTGCAGAAGGATGGTCTGAAGTCCCGAATCAAGGATTTCCTGGATATGCTCCTCCTCGATAACGGTCTCGCGGTCGATGACCACATCGTTTCGCTCAATCGAAACCACCTCGCCGGTGTCTTCGTCAACGAAATCTTCAACCCACGTTTTCAACACACGGGCGGCAAGCTTGCGGCCAATGCATTTCTTCAGGTTCGTTTTGTTTACTTTTATTTCCTCAGCAAGACCAAAGATTTCTATGATGTCTTTATCGCTGTCAAGACCAATGGCACGCAACAATGTTGTTACCGGCAATTTCTTCTTGCGGTCGATGTAGGCATACATCACATTGTTGATGTCAGTGGCAAACTCTATCCATGAGCCACGGAACGGGATGATACGTGCTGAATACAATTTGGTTCCGTTGGCGTGTGTGCTCTGTCCGAAGAACACACCAGGCGAACGGTGCAGCTGCGACACGACAACGCGCTCCGCACCGTTGATCACAAATGTGCCCTTTTCCGTCATATACGGAATCGGTCCAAGATAAACATCCTGGATTACGGTGTCGAAGTCCTCATGGTCGGGATCCGTACAGTATAATTTTAATTTTGCCTTCAACGGCACACTATATGTCAAGCCGCGCTCAAGACATTCCTCTATCGTATATCTCGGCGGGTCGATGTAATAGTCTAAGAATTCGAGCACAAAGTTATTCCTTGTGTCGGCAATTGGAAAGTTTTCCGCAAAAACCTTGTACAATCCCTCGTTCTTTCTCTTCTCTAACGGAGTGTCCAGCTGCAAGAAATCGTGAAACGACTTCAGCTGAATCTCCAAAAAGTCGGGGAAGGGCAACGGATTCTTTACGGAGGCGAAATTTACGCGTGGTTTTACTGTTGAAACTGACATAAAAATAATATTAATTGAACCCGAAATTGAAAATAACACAAAAAGGTTAAGAATCGACTTTATAGGGGATTCTTAACCTAATTACCTGAATTTCAGGCAATATTATTTAAGTTCAACTTCAGCTCCAGCCTCTTCGAGTTGTTTCTTAAGAGCCTCAGCCTCAGCTTTAGCAACACCTTCCTTGATTGTGCTAGGTGCACCGTCTACCAAGTCCTTAGCTTCTTTCAAACCAAGACCACAAGCTTCCTTAACGGCCTTTACAACCTGAAGCTTAGAAGCGCCTGCGCTCTTCAATACTACATCGAATGCTGATTTCTCTTCCTCAGCAGCAGCGCCGGCAGCAGGGCCAGCAGCAACAGCTACAGCTGCAGCAGCAGGTTCAATACCATATTCGTCTTTCAAAATCTGAGCAAGTTCGTTTACTTCTTTTACTGAGAGGTTAACTAATTGTTCTGCAAATGCTTTCAAATCTGCCATAATTGTATAATTTTTTATTGTTATTTTTTTGTTTATTATTTGTTAGAGAGTGTTTCAAGAATACCATGCAACTTGTTGCCTGACGACTGCAGTGCGGAAACAACGTTCTTGGCCGGTGACTGGAGCAATGCAACAACCTCTGCGATGAGCTCGTTCTTGCTCTTGATCTTCGACAATGTGTCGAGCTGATCAGCACCCATATAAACTGTTTCTTCCACATAAGCGGCCTTCAAAACTGGCAACTCTGATCCTTTCTTGTGGAACTCCTTGATTGCTTTGGCAGGAGCGTTTCCTACATTTGAGAACAGCATTGCAGTTGTTCCAGTCAACGCTGGATACAATTCTGAATAATCGCCTTCCAATTGCTCTAAAGCCTTGTGAAGCAACGTATTCTTAACAACCATCATCTTCACTTCCGCGTTGAAGCAAGCGCGACGGAACGCACTTGTCTGCTCAGCGTCCATGCTGGTAGTGTCGGTGAGATAAAAGCAGCTGTACTCCTTGAGAGTCTCGCCGATTTTCTCTATTATTATCGCTTTATCTTCCTTTCTCATGATTCTCTTAATTTAAAAATTCGTTACACATCAAGTGATTTTGTATCGATCTTCAGACCTGAGCTCATTGTACTCGAAAGATATATGCTCTTCATATAAGTACCTTTGGCGGTGGCCGGCTTCAACTTAATCAGCGTGTTGATAAACTCGCGTGCGTTTTCTGCCATTTGGTCTGCCGTGAAGGAAACCTTACCGATAGAAGCGTGTACGATACCGTTCTTATCTACTTTAAAGTCAATCTTACCTTGTTTTACCTCTTTCACTGCCTTTGCTACGTCTGGTGTAACTGTGCCGCTCTTTGGGTTAGGCATCAAGCCACGAGGGCCGAGGATGCGACCGAGAGCACCGATTTTACCCATAATAGCAGGTTGAGTGATGATTACGTCTACGTCTGTCCAGCCGCCCTTGATTTTCTCAATATACTCGTCCAAACCTACGTAGTCTGCTCCAGCTTCTTTTGCGGCAGCTTGATCTGCCTCTGTGGCGCACAAAACCAATACGCGTACCTGCTTGCCTGTTCCGTGAGGAAGAGAAACAACGCCGCGCACCATTTGGTTAGCCTTGCGAGGATCTACACCAAGACGTACATCGATATCAAATGAAGCATCGAATTTCGTAAAGGTGATTTCCTTTATTTTTTCTGCTGCTTCCTTCAGTGTGTAAATCTTTCCAGCTTCAATCTTCTCTAAAGCCAACTTTTGATTTTTTGTCAGTTTACCCATGTCAATTGAAGTTTTTAATTGTTTTCAGGGAAAGATCCCTTAACTGTGATACCCATACTTCTCGCTGTACCAGCGACCATCTTCATAGCTGAATCTAAAGTAAAACAGTTCAAATCCGGCATTTTGTCTGTAGCAATTGCCTTTACCTGCTCCCATGTAATCTCTGCCACCTTCTGACGGTTAGGCTCTTTCGATCCCTTTTTCTGCTTTGAAACCTCAAGCAACTGTACTGCTACAGGAGGGGTCTTGACAACGAAGTCAAAGCTCTTGTCGCTATAGTAAGTGATTACTACAGGAAGCACTTTGCCTGCCTTGTCCTGGGTGCGGGCATTGAATTGCTTACAAAATTCCATGATGTTGATACCCTTAGAACCCAAAGCAGGTCCTACTGGGGGTGATGGGTTTGCCGCACCACCTTTAATCTGCAATTTGATCTGTCCAGCAATTTCTTTAGCCATTTCTGTTTTTGTTTTTTTGATAAGTTAAATTATCACAGTCATAGTCGTGTTCGTAACAACAAAACTATTCCCGCTCTACTTGCGAATTTTCCAACTCTACCGGTGTCTTGCGTCCGAAGATGCTTACCATAACCTTGAGCTTCTTCTTCTCGTTGTTGACCTCGTCGACCGTTCCAATCATGCCCGTGAAAGCGCCATAGTTTACCTTGACAGTCTCACCGACCTTGTAATCAATCAAGTCGGCCTCATTAGTTTCCTGAAGCTCGTCCGCAATGCCGAGCATACGGTTAACCTCCCCTGGTCGCAACGGCTCCGGACGCTTTGCCTCCGAACCCTTTCCGCAGCCGAGAAAGTCAATCACATTGGTCGTATTGCGAAGGATATGAGTTACCTCACCGATCAACTCAGCTTCCACAAATACATAGCCTGAATAGAGTGTGCGCTCTTTGACGACCTTCTTTCCAGACTTTGTGGTAGAATAAATCTTTTCAGTAGGAATCAATACTTGTGACACATAGTCGCCCAACGAAGTATTCTTGATTTGGGCATCGAGCAATTCTTTTACCTTTGCCTCCTTGCCTGATATGGCACGGAGCACATACCATTCTTTCTTACCTGCCATGACTTACTTGTGTAATCCGTAAATCGTTTCCATTATGAAATTGATCACCTCGTCAACACCCCAAATAATCAATGAAAGAATGATGGAAGCTACCAATACAATCATTGCGCTGTTGACAAGCTGTGTCCTCGTTGGCCAAGAAACCTTATAGACAAGCTCGCTATAAGACTCCTGGATATCCGCAAACAGTTTATTAAATACTTTCATTTCCTTAATTCTTAGCACAGGACGAGAGGCTCGAACTCCCGACACCCGGTTTTGGAGACCGGTGCTCTACCAACTGAGCTAGTCCTGTATATTAGCCGGCCGTTGCCGACCGGCTGTTGTTTTTATTCTTCTATCGCTTGAGTATTATTCAAGGATTTCAGTGATCTGACCAGAACCTACTGTACGGCCACCTTCGCGGATTGCGAAACGAAGACCCTTGTCGCATGCTACCGGAGTGATCAACTTAACTTGGATAGTTACGTGGTCACCAGGCATTACCATTTCTACACCTTCTGGAAGAGTAATCTCACCAGTTACGTCGAGCGTACGGATGTAGAATTGTGGGCGATAGTGGTTGTGGAATGGAGTGTGACGTCCACCTTCCTCTTTCTTCAAGATATAAACCTGAGCCTTGAACTCATCGTGAGGTTTAACCTGTCCTGGGTGGCAGATAACCATACCACGCTTGATTTCGTTCTTGTCGATACCACGGAGAAGCAAACCTACGTTATCACCAGCTTCACCTTCGTCCAAAATCTTGCGGAACATCTCAACGCCAGTTACAACTGACTTCTTGTCTGCACCAAGACCAAGGATTTGAACTTCGTCGCCAACCTTAACGCGACCAGCCTCGATACGACCAGTTGCTACAGTACCACGACCAGTGATTGAGAACACGTCCTCAACAGGCATCAAGAACGGTTTATCAACGTCACGTGGAGGAAGTGGAATCCATGTATCTACTGCATCCATAAGCTCCATAACCTTGTCTTCCCACTTAGCCTCACCGTTCAATGCACCAAGTGCAGAACCGCGGATGATAGGAGTGTTGTCACCATCATAATCGTATGACGAAAGAAGATCACGCATTTCCATCTCAACGAGCTCGAGCATTTCTTCGTCGTCTACCATGTCGCACTTGTTCAAGAATACAACCAGACGAGGAACGTTTACTTGGCGAGCCAAAAGGATGTGCTCACGAGTCTGAGGCATAGGACCGTCAGTTGCAGCAACCACAATGATTGCACCGTCCATCTGAGCGGCACCAGTTACCATGTTCTTCACATAGTCGGCGTGTCCCGGGCAGTCTACGTGTGCGTAGTGGCGGTTAGCTGTTTCATACTCTACGTGAGATGTGTTGATTGTGATACCACGCTCTTTCTCTTCAGGTGCGTTATCGATAGAGTCAAATGAACGCAACTCAGAAAGACCTTTCTTTGCCAACACTGTAGTGATAGCGGCAGTCAAGGTAGTTTTACCGTGGTCAACGTGACCAATAGTACCGATGTTAACATGCGGTTTGGTTCTTTCGAATTTCTCTTTTGCCATAACTTTATGCTTTTTTATTTATGTTTGACTATTTCAAGTACATTTTTCCTATTTATTGAGCCGATGGCGGGATTTGAACCCGCGACCTCTTCCTTACCAAGGAAGTGCTCTACCCCTGAGCTACATAGGCAACTTGAGCGGAAGACGAGGCTCAAACTCGCGACCCTCAGCTTGGAAGGCTGATGCTC
>ENA-OROL01000124-OROL01000124.1-human-gut-metagenome-genome-assembly--contig:-NODE-124-length-79909-cov-7.063829_pt1 | contig 79909 bp, 60 predicted proteins | sample MGYA00242128_ERZ509048 | MGnify/ENA primary metagenome ERZ509048 (study PRJEB26280, sample SAMEA2338750) | human gut metagenome | biome: human gut; feature: human-associated habitat; material: faeces...
CAAACTGAGTAATTTTATCTTACATCAGTTTGGAGGTTTACACAAACTTTGGGATACTCCCTTCGTGTCATTTAGAGTGTGACATAAAAAGACTAATTAGCCAAAGCGCAGGATTTGACGTTTACTCTTATTCTTATAATTTCATAGAAATTTTAGAGTTTTTTATTGTTCTTTCCCAGAGTCAGGCACTGAGTACTCCCCTGAGTATTGTTGAGTTTAGTATCTTATCGGCATTTGGGACTTATAAACATTAACTTCCAATTTCATATTTCGAAAAAAGTAACGCAATCCCTTTTCTGCTATATCACTTTTATTTTTTGGACCTATCATCACCGATTTTAATGGATTCAATCTCTGAATTTTCTTTTTAATAAACGGAGTCAAAACCTCATTCTTTATTCTAAAATATTGTTTTTCTCTTTCATTCTCTTTAACTCTTCCTCCATCATGAATACTCATGAAAACAAATCTGTACTCATTTTCGCCTTTAAAACATTCTAGTTTGAAGAACACATTATACGCATTAATAATCACCGCAATCCACAAGTATAAATCTTCTATATTTTCGTTTGTCAAATCATCCAAATCACTCCACGAATTCAAATATTCGAATCCTGGCTCGTGATTCATAATTTCCATTTCCAAGGTATTTTCAATAATTTTCACCTGCTCATCGTGATCATATACCACTTGTCCATGTAAAAAACTATAGCTATCATTACTCTGAAATGTTTCTATTAATTCTTCTCCGTCAAACTCCATACAATATCCATAAAAATCTGAATACTCACTCCACATAAGGATGCTATCATTATCCAGGCTAAATGAAATTACATAATCACCTGAATAGGCAACCTCCTCACCTAGCATTCCTGGCGTATTCAACCGGTCTATCTCATCACAAACTTTTTTCTTCAGCTTTTCAGAACGAGTCTTATTCGCCATATGTCTATCAATTACTTCGCAAAAGATCTGTGTCGCCACCTGAAATTCCATTATGTCATTCAAGAAAGATCTTTCCGTTACCCAGAATTCTCCGCCACAAATGCCTTGCAACCCCGCAGCTGATGTATAATGGTATAGTCTTTTCCCATCTTCAAGAATTGGTATTAAGAGTGTTTCATCAATAGTTCTTTTATCTTTTTGTCCTGACCCCATATCCTTTTTCCTTTTCTTCGTGCGCAATTAACCTCTATTTAGGTATTCCCCCTGAGTATTTGCTGAATCACTCTCAATGTGCTTCGTTAAACAACCTATCATCAGTAGACCGATGAACACTAACACTATGCCTGGAACCACTGCTCTCCCCAGCTGTGCTAGCCTAAACCTACAGTAAGATATTTGCCTCTTAGCCACAGCTCCCGCTGTGTTGCCTGATGCTCACCTCGTAGCGGTGTGCCTTTTTCGAGCAGCTACCATGTGGGATACCACACGGCCTTTTCTATTATCTATCATTCCATAGATATGTGTCTCGAACTAGCTCTTGAAGTTCAAAGTAGAATTTACTTTTTCAATTCACCAGTTTTTAGTTTATAACAACCCCAATGTTTTTTCCGAGGTCAGGTACCAATGTCACAGATACAATCAGCAGGATTCTACATCCTCGTTTCAGGTTTGCACTCAAACTCCGTAGCCTCTGCTCCTGATAGTCTCCACGACCTGAGACACATACTTCTGGCAGGTGTCATGATCAGGGGCTTCGACCATCACACGCACGACAGGCTCTGTGCCAGACTCACGGACAAGGATACGACCAGTGTCACCCAATGCCTCGGCTACGGCCTTGACTGCTGCCTGCACTGCTTCATCATCCTGTGCAGCTTTCTTGTCGGTCACACGGACGTTTTCCAGAACCTGCGGATAAATCTTCAAAGGTTCCGCCAGCTTGCTCATGGGCATCTTCTTGGCCAACATGACTTCCATCATCTTCAGGCTGGTCAGGATACCGTCACCGGTGCTTGCGTACTTGGAGAAGATAATATGACCACTCTGCTCACCGCCGATACGACAACTATTTTTCGCCATGTATTCATAGACATATTTGTCACCTACAGCCGTTTTGGCATAACCAATACCCTGCTCATCGAAAGCCTTGTACAGGCCAAAGTTGGACATGACAGTCGTGACCACAGTGTTGGTCATCAGCTTGCCACGCTCCTTCATGTAGCAGCCGTAGATGTACAGGATGTGGTCGCCGGTGATAACATTACCCTTCTCATCCACACACAGGCAACGGTCAGCATCGCCGTCATAAGCGAAACCAACATCCAGACCCTTCTCCACTACAAACTTCTGCAGGCCCTCGATATGGGTAGAGCCAGCATTGTTGTTGATGTTGGTGCCGTTGGGCTGTGCATTGATTACATAGGTGTCTGCGCCCAGCGCATCAAACACAGACTTGGCGATGTTCCAGCTAGAACCGTTGGCGCAGTCCAGACCAACCTTCACGCCCTTGAAGGAATAAATACCGAGAGAGATCAGGTAGCCCATATAGCGGTTACGGCCTGCCACATAGTCCACCGTGCAGCCGATATGCTCCCGGTGAGCAAAAGGCAGCTCCGGCCAGTCCTTATCAAACACATGGAGTTTGCCGTCAATGTAGTCCTCTACCAGCAGCAGAGTTTCCTCAGGCATTTTTTCACCGTAGCAGTCGATCAGCTTGATGCCGTTGTCGTAGTAGGGGTTGTGGCTGGCAGAGATCATAATGCCGCAATCAAAATCATCCACCCGGGCAATGTAGGCAACACTGGGCGTAGTGGTGACGTGGAGCAGATAGGCATCTGCACCGGAAGCGGTCAGGCCTGCAACCAGACTATACTCAAACATATAGGAGCTGCGGCGGGTATCCTTACCGATGACGATACGGGCAGGCTCATTGTTGCCGTTGCGTTCGCGCAGAGCGTTGTAATACCAGCCCAGAAAACGACCAACCTTATAGGCATGGTCAGCAGTCAAAGTGATTCCAGCCTCCCCACGGAAGCCATCAGTTCCAAAATATTTTCCCATTATAGCTTTTCCTCCTCATTTTCACTTTACATACGGTATGTCAAACTTATTTTCCTGTTCTGAATTTTACTAAGATATTCTTAATCTCACTAAAATTCAAAATAGCAAGCAGGACAAAAATCACACATGATCCAAAATACATAAATGACAAATCAGATACAACGATACAAATTTGTGCTGCCAGAAGAGAATAGGATATAATATCTGTCCTGTAGGCTATCTGCAGTTTGATTATTTTTCGAGTATCAATAAGTCGTATAAGCCAAATAATGAAGTAGCTTGCAAAGGTAGCGATTGCAGCCCCCTGTGCGCCAAAAGCTGGAATAAGAATTGCATTCAGAACAATATTAGCCATTGCCGCTATTATGGTCGATATAAACAGCATTTTTGTTTTCTTTGCCGACGTGTAAATTGTTCCTAGATAGCTCGACATTGCTTGAAACAAAAATGCCATCAAGAGCATCGGTACGAACTGCCACCCGTCAAAGAATGATTTTGAAAACAGGAATTTTGCAAGAGGCTTTGTTAAAAGAATCAATCCAGAGAGCGCCAATATGTTGAATGTTGAATAAATTCTATAAATCCGGCTGTAAAAATCAATGGATTCCTTGCTTCCAAAATCATCAATAGCTGAAATCTGCCAGCTGCTGATGAAGATTGTTGAAATCGTTGCAAAAAGAGAAGGAATACGCTGTGAAACCGAATATACTCCTGTTGCAGCTACACCGCAAAAAAAAGTAAGCATATATTTATCGGAAGAATTGCTTACCCACCAGCTCAGCGAGTTTGGAATCATTGGTACAGAATATTGAAGCATCTTACGAGCCAACTCTCGGCTTATCTCTTTGGGCGGAACAATATACTGCCAAAGCTTAGCACCCAAAAACAAATACAAAATAGTGATTAAATTCGACAAAACCATCGAAAGCAGATACCCATTAATTCCTATTTTGAGGACAACAAGGAATAAAATATTAAATGCAATAAAGGTCATCGTGTGCAGTACCCCACTCGAAGCATACACCGTTACCTTCTCTATTCCTTTTACAAATTGCGAAAGAATTGTATGTACTGCCGTCACAAAATAATACAAGAGAAACAACACATAGTACGGCTTCAAATCCGAACTGATCCTTATCAAAGGAGAAAAGACCAACATCACTACTGAGCCGAGCAGAGTCACAAAAAGTCCAATGGATAGAACTTGTTTTTTATCGCACTCTTTATCTAGCGCAAACCTCATTACGGCTTCCGAGATAATCAATGTAAAAAAAGGTGTGATCAGATTGACTGTCGTAGTCATCAGGTCTGCAACGCCATACTCCGCCGTCGTTAATATTGCAGTGTAAAGCGGCAGGAGAAAAAAAGTCAACAGCTTTGATGCGAAGTTTCCAACTGTGATCAATGCTGTGTTTTTTATTAGTTTTTTATATCTGTTCAATAATCACTACGCTCCTTTTACCTCATTAGTTTTCGCTTAACAGCGTTCTTATAATAACGAAATTTACGTAAGACACCATATCCTCCATATTTTTTTGCAACATACAAATAGCCCTTTAAATCGTAGTCATTCCAAAAAGCATCGTAATCCAAACTAAAATCTGTCGATTTTCTCAGGTTTGGTTGCGTCAGCACATCGGACGGGTACTCTTTCACATTCAATTCTGGTCTTATTGCGGAGAACATTTTCTCTCCCTTTGACGTGTTGACCAGAACCATAGAGATTCCTTTATTGTCCGAAAAATCCTTGTCAATTCCCTCAATTCCCCAAAAATCCCCGATTGTAATATCACCACAGCGTTCCATCGATGCATACGGGCAGTAAAAACAACTTGGGCGCAACATGACTTCTTTTCCAAAGATAACAGCAAACGACTGCGTCAGATTATTCTGGGCGATGGAGTCGCCATTTGCTAAACCGACTCTAACATGATAGCCTCTCCAACCGACGGATTTATCACGAAATGTATAGGCCTTGACATTGGAATGATATTTTTCCCTCAGAACCGAAATATAGTCCATCCAGATTTTCGGGGACGGTGCACCATGGCACACCAAATCTACCGTAAGAAGTCTGGTTGTATCAACCCGATGTGACTTAAGATATTCTTTCAGTCCGGCCACCTGACATGGAGTACCGCTGAACAAAAGCTGCTGCCCACTGGAAAGAGTATCTGCAACTTCTTTATAAATGGTTCCCATATTGCTCTGGACATATTTGCTTCCGCTGAAGGCATCACACTCCTTCTGAGTACTCGCCATCTTATGCACCACGTTCATCTCAGAATCAAAGACTGCGCCTACAGCTGCTGACCCCACCCCGATAATAAATTTATCCAAAAGGGCTGTAAAAACGCCGCCAGACGAAGACACAGCACGAATACGATCGCAATTCTTTACACCAAAGCAATTTAATGGTTCTTCATTTTGTGCTGAACTTACTTTCCCAATTTGGCAACTTTGCTTGCATAATCCGCAATCTACGCATTTCGCAGTATCAATTACTGGGTACAAAAATCCTTGACTGTCTGCTTCCATATGAATCGCTTCTTTAGGGCAGGCATTCATGCAGGCCCCACATCCATAGCAATCTTCTTTTTTTTCATATAATTGCATTTTACTCTCCTATTACCCGCATGATGTAATCCATCGATGCTGCACGCATTTCCTCGAGCCTTCTATCGACCTCATCCCATGCGATTTCCTCAAGAACGATTTTCCGGTCAAACCGATCCGTGCAATGATGTAGCAGTCCTACCGCTTCCAGAAGCCCCGTAATTCTCCCACCTCTTTTTTTGTTTGCGAGTGAGATGAACTTTTTATGGAACAACAGCGAAAATACTGTACCATGGAACGAATCCGTAACAATATATTCTGCATTATAGAAAAGCGATACAAAATCAATAGGCCCAGCATCATAGATAGTTGTGTGCTGAGGAACAATGTAAGGCTTTCGCCGTCCACTAAGCTCTACCAGCTCATATCTGCAGTAGCGTGCCACTTTATCTGCCATAGCTGCGGATTCTTTCATCCCGGTAAGAGAGTAAAACAAGAGATACTTTTTATATGGAACAGGCTTTGCCAAAGATTCAAAGCACATTTTTCCAGCAAGAATGGTAGGATCAACAACTACCTTGACCTTTTTCCCAAATTTTTGTTCTATCATAATCTGCGCTTCTTTTTCACGAACAGAAACGTCTTCGACTTTTTGGATCAGCTCTGCAAAACCGGTTTTTTCTTCTTCTGTAAAATTCTTCTTGCCGATACTGGCTGCATATGAAGCTGCCCGAAAGGGCGCATTTACAATGATATCGCCGAAATACACTCGATCGAACCCATGCGTAATATCCGGATTCCAAATCTGGTCACTTCCCAAAAAAATGATATCTGGTGTTGCATCCTTCAATATGACCGTCCCATTACGCTCATCACAGGGAATCAAGTCTAAATATTCATTTTCAAATTGTGCAAATTTCTTCTTTTTCTTCCTGAAAGAATTCAATGACCACAGCGAACCAGCAACAGAAAAAATGGAATAAAAGCTGATATCCTCGTATTCTGCTGTGAGCCTAGACGGCCGGTAATCCACAATGCCCGCTTCTGAGCTCACCTCTTTAAGTTTGGTCTGCAATGCATATGCCTGCAAAACGGCCCCATAATTAGGTACACAATGGAATGTTATTATTGCCGTCTTTTTTTTCATTATATTATTTCCTCCACAGGTATTTTAAATGATAAACCCAGCAAAACACCCTGGGTGAGATTGCACACATCAATGTATAGATTCGCTGTTTCAGGGGAATATTTTCTGCCGTCCATGCGTACACAAGTTTTTTTTGTGCTATTTTCTTCAGTTTCTTCGCTTCAGTGGGGACATATTCATTGTTTGCCAAAAGGACAAGCATATGATTGAGCAAAAAAATCCATATATATCCTACTGACTTCTCATAAGGGAGATCATTCTCCTTGATGTATCTTTCTACACGCTCTGGAATTAAGAAACAAGTTAGTTTTCTTTCATTTAGTTTAGACTGGCTCGCACTACCCGGCACTTCCCGGTAATGATACAAAGGTTCGTTGATGATTGTTCCAGAATCAATACAGTTGAGCATTCTAAAGTTATATTCCCAGTCCTCTAATGCATGGATTGATTCATCAAACAAACATTGGTTAACCTTGGTTAACCTTACCAAGGTTAACCAATTCGATGCCAAAAATTGGTATTTGAGATGTTTCTCTATCAACTCATGTGCTGCGACCTTAGATTCTGCATTGCAGTGCATAGCCGTTATTACATTCCGCTCGTTCCTATAATAGCAATTTGAAAAGCAGGCATCTGTCTGGTTATCCTGAATTGCCTGAAGCATCGTCTCAATTGTATTTGGTTCAACCCAATCATCACTGTCAACAAGCATCAGGAAATCCCCTGCTGCACAACGAATTCCCGTATTTCGTGCCGAGCTTACGCCGCCATTTTCTTTTTCGATAATACGGATACGTCCATCTGTTTTTTGCAATTCACGGCAAATTCTCACGCTGCTGTCTGTTGAACCGTCAGATACAACGATGACCTCGATATTCCCATAGGTTTGTCCCAAAAGAGAGCGAATGCATTTCTCGATATAGTTTTCAACATTATATGTCGGGATAACAATCGACACTAAACTATCTTTATTCTCCATCTCAATACCTCAGTAAAGTCACATCTTCCGAGTCAACGCTCCCCATTGCCAACCCCCAAAACAAACAGAATCCCAGAAAATAGGTTGGGAAAATAATCAAGTGTGAAAAAAGCGATACAACAAAAGCGGTGACAAATGTAAAACTCATAGGGGCTGCCAGCTCCGACCCTTGACGATACATCTTAATAAAGCCATTCCATAACCGTTTATAAAAGGTCAAATAGAGTAACAATCCAGAAACACCATAGTCATAGATTACCTCAAGGAAATCGCAATGCGCACTCAGGGCAAGCGGCGAATTTTCAATCACGGTATCAAATCCATGACCAAAAATCAACGCTATAATATCAGAGTGTCTTATCATACTTATGACCACAGGCCAAACATCTTCTCGCCCCTCATTTGAAGTCTGTCCTGTTGACAGTAATCGATCAATGACACTGAACGTGCCCCTTGTGTTTTCCATAATGAAAAAATACATAGCTGTAAGGGCAAGCAGACCACCCAGGAGCACAAATACTCTTTTCTTCGATCCTTTGGGTGCGGAACGGTATTCTACCAGAATATAAACAACGATACCGGCCACAAATGCAATAAAGCCCGTTCTCTTCATACATAGCAGCAACGTATAAAGCACAAGAACTGTTCCACCCCATTTGATTACTTTCTTCTCCGATAATAGGGCAAACGGAAGAAAAAACAGGGTATAGTACGCCGTACTGATAAGCGGGATGCCACGCCCAGCACTAAACAGTTTAACCTGTGTAAATAAGGCAGCATAAATAGCGATACTACAAGCAACAACAGGGGCCGCCTTCTTTATCATTCCGGGATATTGAAGTCCAACGCGATACGCTATTGAGAAGACTCCTATCCATGCCAAAGCATCGCCCACCTGCAAAACAGTCCATGTAAAATCTGTCTTTAGTCCGTAAAACAAAACTGTCGTTGGTATGATCAGAAACATCAAAAACAACAAAGGGGTCAGAATATTTTTTATCGCAATTCTTCGAACATCAATCATTCGAAACAGTGTAATAATCCCCCATGCGGCCAAAATCAATCTTAAATAGTCACGGAACGGAAAACCTGTCGAGAAAACTGCCAGCATATTTCCTGTTAAAATATATGTAATAGCTATACACAATAGAACGAAATCTCTTGTAGTTTTCCTTATCATCGTACCTCTGCCCCAAATTTCAAATAAATGTTTTCCAGCTGTTTTGCAGTATCATGGATATCAAGCCCGTTCTTTTTTAATTGTTCTCGTCCATAGCTCCGGTCGGTCATATCCTGTCTGCTGATCAACTCCAGTTTGTCAAGCCACGGTCTGGTATCATGGAGCGGCAGATAAAACACATTCCGACAATTCTTCAATTCTTTTGTTATCGTGTCTGACAACAAAACCGGCAGACCCTCTCCAATTGCCTCAACTGCTGCTACAGGAAATCCTTCAAATTTCGATGGCATAAGGAGAATGTCAAACGCCATATACAATCGGTTCACATCTGCTCGTCTTCCCAAAAGCCGAACATAGCTGCTCATCTTATTTTCCAGAATCCATTTTCGGATTACGTTTTCAAGCTCACCATTTCCAGCGCATAGCAAAATTGCATTTGGATTCGTCTTTCGATATGCTTTCATAATATCTAAAGCTTTTCCATAATTCTTTTGATCAGAAAGCCGTCCGACCATTCCGACTACAAAGTTATCCTCAACACCGAGTTCCCGTCGGACTTCTGCTCGAGTCCGCGCGTCAAAGCAGAATTTTTCGCTGTCAATAGCATTTGGCAGCACACAGGCTTTCGACCGTTTCATGTTGAATCTGCCAAAGACTCGCTCTCCTGCCAGATGTCCACACCCAATGACATTCGTGGCATAGTGGTAATTCAGGATACACCCAGAGTTCCTCCTCAATTCCTCTTTTAGCGAGGTACAGGGAGAAGATGTGTGCGCATGAGCGATGCGCTGCGGGATGCCAACTTTTTTTGCAATGCGCAACGCAACATAGGAAGTCTCATTTTCATGGACATGAACCGCCTGATAATTTCCATTCTTCAGAAGCTCTGTCAATGCAGAATCAAAAGCCTTAAGACCAGTGGATTTTAACGGCAGCCGATAGATTTTTGCGCCAAGCTTTTCCATTTCTGCCGCATTCTGCCCAATCATGTCGGTCGTGACTGCAATATCAAAATGGATCTTCGTCCGGTCGAGCACACGATAATAGTTCAGGACCACCGTTGAAATTCCTCCGGCATCTGCTCCCGCCATAATATGCAAAACACGATACACTGCTTTTCTCCTCCTCGACGATGAAATAATTCAGAACAGTTTTTTGCTCCAACTCAATTTATCAAAATCCAGCGCATAACTCACAACAGTCAAAATTGCTGCACAAGTGATGAACAAAGAAAACTCATTAAGAGAATATCCGACTATTTTTGAACATATCTTCACAAAATAGATCGCAGTAAAATGCAAGAAATAGATCCGCGTACTCATCTTGCGCATTTTGATGCCAGAATGTGGGCTGATCCCGATTTGCAGACGCTGGGCACACAGGAACAGCGATATGACACGCAGGATATTGACAAGAGCCCACAGAACTGCAGTGGCCATATTATACCGAAAATGCCCCTGCAAAAACCAGATGATTACTGTGCCCGCAAATAATTTCCAACAATTTTTCTTCAGGAATTTTTTTGCTTTTCCATCTTCTGGGCGGGCTAACATCATGCCGACCGGGAAAAGCACACCATTAAAGACAAAATTCAGATTGCTGTAGTCTTCCGGGAAAATCACCTGCTTTATCAACTGGAACTCATTGCCGGCATCTGCGCACTTTGAGACAACAACATTAAACACATACAACACACACAGACTCCATGTAAATATCAGGAGACTGTGTGTTCGGTTGTTCAACAAATAAAGGATAACAAGCATCCAAAGGATTGCTTGTACATACCATAGTCCACCGCCGGGGCTGCTTATCATCAATCGGTCGCCTAACTGAAAAAGTACATTGTGAACACTCGTATGGTCAATGAGCAGGCGGTTCGCACCCTCCAGAAGCAGATACCAGCTACCCCACATGATAAAGGGACGGAGTAATCTTTCGAAGTAATTTTTTACCCCCCCCCGGAAAGATTCGTGCTCATCTGTATTTAATTTCACCTGAAAATAATAACCGCTGCAAACAAAGAAAAATGGGACTGCCAATGCTGTCCAAAACTGCAGATACAAAGGAGCTTTGTTAGCAACTTGTGTATGCATTGCAACGACACAGTATGCGAATATCAATTTTAACAAGTCCACACACACTGCTTGTGTTCTGGTCTTTTCCATTTTTTCTCCTGTTCTTTCAATGTTTTAGCTTGCGCAGCTTTACCGTAACGTGATCCGGCAGTGCATACCACAGCTTTTTCAGGTAGAAATGTCTGCACCTCAGGTATTTCTTTTCGACAACTGCCCAGCGGTCCGCCTGGATCTGCTGATAGATCGTTTTCCGCAGTTCCGGCACCTTTTCTTCGTGCGAGTGGAGGATAGCCGGATTTTCAATCGCCACATCCTCCCGTTTTGCGCTGTGGTATCTGGCGTTCTGTGCAAACCGAGTCATGAACTCTTTGCCCTTCTGCGTGTTGACCTGAAATGCAGAAATGCCATCATGATTATGGAGTTCCTGCTGGTACCCCCAGAAGTCGCTGATTGTATAATCTGTGAACCTCTCCAGTCCTCGGAACTTACAGGTATAACAACTGTACCGGTTGAAATAGCCACTGATAAAGCCAAACAGATACGGACTTGTCATACCATGCGCTGTATACTTTTTGCCGTTTACGCAGTACGACTCCGAAATAGCCCAACCATGTGCGCTCTTATCACGACACTTATACTGGCTCATCTTACCGCTACGATGTTTCTCACAATGCTCCCGATACGCATCAAAAGCCATCTGTGACGGTACACCATGGCACAAGAAGTCCATAGTGAGCAGATTATCATAAGGCTTTCGCAGAAAATTGAGTAGACCAGCGCACTGGCACGGTGTGCCAGTAAACAGAACCATTCTTCCCGCGTCCAGAAGTTTCTTTGTCTGGCTGTAAGTGTGCTCTGTACTGCTGGACAAGTACTTGCTTCCTTGCATGGGTCTCAGTCCATCCAAAGAATCAGCAATCGTCAATACCGGCTCCATTTTTTCATTCCAGACACAGCCAACAACTGCCCCACCTTGCTGGATAACGCTGTCTGCAACCAGCCGGAATGCTCCACCAGAAGAGCTTTCAAACAGTTCTTCCGCGTTTTTGCTCTGCAATGCGTATATATCCAACGGCTCAGCTTTTTTCGGCGGATTCATCTCTGGGCAGACTTTCTCGCACAATTTGCAATCGACACAACGAGCCGCATCAAGGGCGGGATATTGGAAACCCTCTTTATTTGGTTTCAGGGAAAGAGCTTTTCGGGGGCATATCTCTGCGCAGGCACCGCAACCGCAGCATTTGCTCTCATCCTTTGTGGCAAGATAATTCAACATTTATAACTGCCTCAAACTTTCAATGTAATCTTTTGCCTTTTGACGTTCTTTTGCCAACCGAGTGTTGACTTTTCCGTAATCAATGGTCTTCTCCGACTCTGCCAGCGCAGCATTTTCTGTTGAGACCAACCGCCCCTGAAGATCGGTGAGCGTGAGCAGACTCTCGATTCTGGAATTGAATTCATTTCTCGGAACGACCACAAAATCCCGTTCCAGATTGATGGAAAAGGCCAGACCGTGAAAAGAATTGGTCACAACAAAATCTGCGTTTGCAAACAGTGACAGGAAATCTGCCGGAGAGCGATGGGTAAAAAGTTGATCGACCATGGGCGGTTTCTTCATTTCCCACGAGATTTTGATCAGTTTCAGCCCCTTTTCATCCGCAATCTTACGGGCATATTCCGTTGCATGGTTATCTTCATTGTAGAGGAGCATCAAAATGAGATACGGCTGTTTTACCAACCTGGGAGATGCCAGCCGGATCCATTCGTCCTTTGTGAGCTGCAAGGTCGGGTCAATGAGCTGAACACCATCATCTCTGCCAAGCTGATGCAGGACATCGAGTGCAGAGTCCTCCCGGACGGATAACTTTTTGTACTCCGCAATGAGAGGCTTCGTCTCAGCCACTTCCTTATCGTTGAGATGCGCTTTTCCGAAGCTGGCCACAAAGGAAACCTTAGCCTTATCTTTCGGAGCAAAGGTCAAGAAGAACCCCCGGTCTACGCCCCCATTATATTGGCTGTTCCATGTCTGGTCACTTCCAGTGACATAGATGTCTGCCTGCGGCGGGTCTTTCTCTAAATCATCTGCTGTAATATATTGTTTTGTCAGGTGCAGGTTCTTTTTTACGAATTTTCCGAATGTCATTTCCTTCAGCAAAACGGAAAACATCTTAAAGAATCTATATGCAGTGCTGGACATTCCTTTATTACTTCCAGCAGCAGCAGTTTTCATAATCTGCTTCTTGGTTCGCTGTTCTGTTATGTAGTCAATAACTTCCGCTTCATATCCAGCTCTCTCGAATACAGTCTGTGTGGCATACGCCTGCAAGGCAGAGCCGTAATTATACACGCGATGCAATGTAATAATGGCAATCTTCATTGTTTATTCTCCCTCTCTATCTCTACAGTCACCAATCAGCACACAGCAACTGCCGAATTTTATCTGTTTCTCATATAAACATCAAGAAGTTTCGCAGTCAGGTCTACTCCTAATATGCAAACGACCTTCTGAATCAGTTTCGTTTTTTTCGATGCTCCATAGCTCAAAACCCACTTGTAATCCTGTAAAAACTCCTTAGCGGCATTCTTTTCAGCGGTATTCAGTCTGCTATATTCCCACAATAGAATCGAATACTCGTGGGCTACAAATGCCATCGGATACCCTATTATCTTCGTGTGAGGGTTTCGTTGTTTATCCGTGAGACTGTCTGCAAAGTTTAACACAAATTCGCTCAATCCATGGAAGGAAGAACCGCTGATTTTACTTGTCATTGAACCTTCGCGATTCTGACGGTAGTAATAAAACGGACACAGAAGTGCATCAAACCTTTCTGCCTTCAAAAAGCAGTTCAAACAGAGCGTCAAATCCTCAGCAGGAGTCAAATTAGTCGGAAACTTCAGATCGTTCTCCATCAGAAACTCACGTCGGAACAGCTTTGTACAGGCACTGCCCGGATATTTGGGGCGTGTTGCCAAATGCTGAAATACTTCTTCTTGACTTCTACCTAAGATCTGTGATCTGTCGATTTCATCCCCAAGGTTCTTTGTCGTCCCATCCGGAAACAACTTATACCCTTCCATAAAACAGATGTCTGCATCAGTGGTCTTAATCCAGTCAAGAATCTCTTTTACGCAGCCCTGCCCGATATAATCATCTGAATCAATAAAGGACACATATTTACCCACAGCCATTTCAAGCCCGGCATTTCGCGCCGCTGAATGCCCACTGTTTTTCTGATGGAGCACCCTGACATTGGTGTTCTTCTCAGAGAAATCATCACAAATCAGGCCGGATTCATCGGTTGATCCATCATCCACGAGAATCACCTCGCAGTCTGTTCCGCCTTGCTCAAGAATGCTGTTGATGCATTTTTTCAAATGATCTTCCACGTTATACACGGGAATAATAAAACTCAGAACAGGAAACATCAGCAGCAACCTCCGCAAGCAGACAGATAGCCATTTGCAAAAGGCCGCAGGGTTATTGTAAAGCTATTATGCTTTACCCCCCGGTGCTGCTACGTAGTTTCATATAAATATCCATCAATCTCATAGTCGTATTAACTCCCAATATCTGCATCGTCCGGCGAACCAGATGTGTTTTCTTTGTTCTTCCGTAGCTTAAAACCCAGCTGTACTCATTCAACGTCTTGGCTGCCTCGCTCTTGAATCCTTCTCCAATTCGGCTATACTGCCAAATCATGATTGAAAACTCGTAGGCCACAAAGCTCATCGCATATCGGTCAATATTTCCCTTCGGAGTTTTATTCTCTGTCAGGATATTGACTGATTCCTCTACAAACGCTCTCAGTCCTAAGAAAGATTTGTAAGTAACATTATTGGTAATCGATCCTTCCCGCGCCTGTCGATAGTAGTAATAATCAATTGGCAGTGCATCGTAGGAGTCTGCATTCAAGATACATTGCAGAACGAAGCCCAAATCCTCGGATACTCTTCTATCGTCCGGGAATCTGAGGTGATTTTTCTCCAGCAGTGCGCGACGGAAAAGTTTTGTACAAGGGCTTCCCGGATATTTGGAACGCTCCGACAAATACTTTATCGCTGATTCCTTGCTCCCTTTGAGCATTTCCGGAGTCATCTCATCATCAAGCAATTGTTGTTTCCCATCCGGAAAAACCTTCATTGCTCTCATAAAACAGATATCCGTACCACCAGAAGATATCCAATTCAGAATCTCAGCGATACAGTGTTCATCCAGATAATCATCGGAATCCACGAATGCAACGTACTCTCCTTGAGCATGATCAAGACCAGTGTTTCTCGCATTGGCCAATCCACCGTTTTTCTGGTGAACGACTTTTATTTTGGAATTCTCCGCTGCATACTTGTCACAAATAGCACCAGAATCATCTGGTGAACCATCGTCCACCAGAATGATTTCGCAATCATCAGTGAGCTGGCCAAGAATGCTGTCCACACATTCATTCAGATATTTTTCAACGTCATAAACCGGTATAATAAACGATATCCTTGTGCTCACTGCTTTCTTCTCCTCTTTACTCCCTGCAAATTTTTTCTTTTATGAAGTGGGTAAATTTATCCTCTATGAGACAGTTTGCTATTCCCGCCAGAACAATGCTTGCCAACAAAATAAAGACTATCGCACACATACTTTTGACAGAAATGACTTTCAAATCAATTACTCTTCCAACAACCAGAATCACATAATAGTGGATCATGTAAAACGAAAAGCTGATTTTTCCGAGAAAATTGATTGTGCGGGGCATAGCCTGTTTTCTGAAAACCAATATCAGAGAAATTAACGCTATACCAGACAGAATCGCATTCCTATAAACATTCAAATCACTCAAAAACATAAACGCCAATGCAACTGCAGCAGATGTTCCTAAAAACACTTTTATATTCACTGCAATCTTTTTATCCCAGACATATTGAAGTACATAAAATGCACCAATACCCACTACAAAAGAAATCCACCATGGCTGTGATAAAACAAACAAAAATGGGTGTTCCGGTTGAAACTTATATTGAATCATCAGCAGCATTGTACAGCCCGCAATAGCAAGAAGGCCTCTGAATTTATGACTTAACTTCATACACACACCAAAAATAAACGTGAAATAAACATCATAAAAAAGCGTCCATGCAGGGCCTACCATCGGTCTTACTACATCTGCAGATTTTAAAGCGTGACGAACATATGGTATGAAAAATAGCGATTTAACGAATTCGGGTGTACCCCCCCCCGTTGAAATTGACGGAATAAATTGCATTGCAGCAAAAGTAAACACTGTCATGATCCAGTAGAGTGGAACAATCCGAATCAATCTCTTTAAAATGTAATGCTTGGGGATCCCCTTCTGAGTTGTGTACATCATCAGGAAAGCACTGATGCAAAAGAACAAGCTGACACCAGCCTGCGGTGTAGCAATATAGTTGTTGAATGTTCCAATATGGTATAGAGCGATTCCTAGTGCACCGATGACTCGTAGTATTGAAATGCACTCAATTTGTCCCTCAAACTTCACCTGATTCTCCATACCTAAAACCTCCTCATAGACCATAAATCTCTTTCATTGACTCCATGACCTTATGGATCTCAAATACATCAGTCTCATGCTTTACTTTGCGCGGTTGCATCTTTTCGATAGCTTTTGCCATTCCATCAGCATCTGTCGGATCAAACAATGCACCCTGCTGTACCAGATCACTGCTGCCGCGAATCTTAGTAGCAACAACCGGCAATCTACTTGCCATTGCTTCCATTACCGCAACTGGAAGTCCTTCTCTGAACGAGGGGAACAGGAAAACATCTGCCATCTTGTAGAAATCAGCCACATCCGTTCTGTAACCTGTAAGAACGACTCTATCCCCGACTCCAAGTTCCTTCGCCAATTCTTTATGAGCATCCATCAGCGGACCGCGACCACAGATCACATAGTAGACATCCGGGTCATTTAATTTGGCAAGAGCTTCAATACCAACTTTGTGGTTCTTGTTCTTATTGACCTCACCAACAGAAAGCACCACTTTGGCATCCAGCGGAATACCAAGTTCCTTGCGGATTTCCTGTCCTTTATAAACACCTTGAAGGGCAAGATTGCTTACCCCCCCCCTGTAAATTTTGGTCATTTCATCTTCCACGCTGCTCAAATCGAATTGCTTGATTTTCTGCAACGCGGCGGATGCCAAACGGTCACGGAGATCGGTATCATTCCGCATTTTGTTAATAGCTTCTGCCAATTCTTCGGGGGTGTTATTGGAAATCAGACCTGTAACGCCGTCATCAATCAGATCTGTGTTGCCTCTGATATTAGAACAGACAGCCGGTAGTCCACAGGCCATGGCCTCCATCAGTGCCACCGGAAGCCCCTCTTGGCGGGACATAAATACAAACAAATCTGAGCAGTTGCAGATTTCGGAAATATCGTTGCGATAACCCAAGAAGTGAATATGGTCAGCTACGCCCAGTTCTTCTGCCAATTTCTTCAAATCGGCTTCATAGGCACCTCGACCGCAAATCACATATTCGATATGATTCAACTTGTCCCGCTGTTTTAATACTGACAGTGCCCGGATGACAACTTCATGATTCTTACGAGGAATCAGCTCGCCTACAGAAAGCAGTACAAAGTCGTTCGCAGATACGCCAATTTCCTTGCGTTTCCGTTCTTTATTCACATACCCCACATTGAACTTCTTCAAGTCAATGCCTACTCCCGGAACATAACACACCTTACCAGCTTTGAACGTCTTTGCCCTCTCATAGTCCTCCTTATTGATTGTGATGAGAACGTCTGTATATCGGGAAAGCCACTTCTCAACCGGATAATACAGAATCCAGTTGATTGCCGGTGCGCCTTTATAGAAGTGGAAACCATGTGCCGTATAAAACACCCTTGTTCCATTCTTTCTTGCCTTCTTCGCGGCAAGACGGGTCAGCATCGCCCCTACAGGCGTGTGGCAATGAATAATATCATATCCACCATCATCTATAACTTTTTCTAATCTCTTGTATGCTTTCATATTTCCCAGCTTCAGCGGATTACGTTCAAACGGAATATCATAATATGTATCACAATAAGGGATCACACAGTCGGAAGGATTCTCATAATCATTTCGCGCGGCAACTGCCGTTTCCCAGCCCATTTCCTTGAACATCTTGAGATATGGAATGTGGAACTCCATAATGTGCGTTTTTACAACCGTCGCAACAAATAAAACTTTTTTCATCTACATTCCTCTCTCCCACAATAAACAGCTCAGACTCATCTCAAAGAGTCTGAGCCATTCCTTTTTTCTAAAGCTGTCTATACTATTTTATCAACCTCATCTTCCAATGAGGTTATCATCAGCTATCTACTTTTCGCTCGATATTGCACCATTTTCGCCTACAGTCTCATCTTCTCCACGATAATTCCTTCATTTATGCCAGACTCCACATCCTCAAAAATACCGTAATATCAACACTTTTCAGCTTTTTCTCGTATTTGTACACTCTGGTATAAAATCCTCTTAACCGTTGCACTCATTTTACTCACTGTGAACCATCATTAGCCACAGTCCCTTATCTTCAAGACCAATCTCTCCATCAGATGAGGTTTTCATCGCTCAAAATTGCACCAAACCTGCCTAGCAAATGATACTGTCTCGGTAATCCCTATGTTTATGCGTGATTCCACAATTCGCGGTATTTGACCGATTTTTTGTGCATTTTGCTACAAAGCAAGACTGTATAACTATTACTTTTTGCCGTTCATCGCCGTAGTCGCACCTTCAGCCACACCCTCAGTGCTTTCCGGCATAAACAGGATCTTTACTGTAGCAAGACAGATTTTGAAATCTTCCCATAGGCTGGGAGTTCCGATGTAGGTTAAGTCCATCAGCAGCTTGTCATACGGCGTGGTGTTGTACTTGCCGTAGACCTGGGCGTAGCCGGTCAGGCCTGCCTTTGCCTGAAGGCGAAGCCGAAATTCAGGCATTTCCTCTTCATACTGTCTGGCGATCTCCGGGCGCTCCGGTCTGGGACCAACGATGCTCATGTCGCCGCGCAGGATGTTGAACAGCTGAGGCAGCTCGTCAAAACGGATCTTGCGGATGATCTTGCCAACCGGTGTGATACGGTCGTCCTTGTCGCCGGTGCTCAAGCGGGCAACGCCGTCTTTTTCGGCGTCGACGCGCATGCTGCGGAACTTCAGGACGTTGAATTCCTTTCCGTCCTTGGTCAGGCGCTTCTGTTTATAGAGAGCCGGTCCTCCGTCGCTCTTAATCGCGATTGCGGTTACCAGCATGAAAGGCGATGCAATAACAATTGCGATTCCAGAAAACAGAATGTCGAATGCTCTTTTTGCAATGGTATATTCCGGAATCGGACGGTATCTGTCGATGCGCAGCATCGGGAGGTGGAACATGTGAACCTTCTTGGCTCCGCCCATGATAACGTCGCCGATTCTCGGAATCACATAAACCTGAATATCCTGATACATACAATATTTTAAAATAATGTTTCTTTCATGGCTGTGAATGCCGGATAAAAATACGGTATCCATTTCATCCAGTACAGAGAGTTTTTCAAGGCATTCTTCTACGCCGAATACCTTTTCGATATGGAACTTTTTCTCCATTCCGTACTCGCCGACCAGAGATTCCATGCCCTCACGCAGGTCATAGATCACGGCTGTCCTTCCCGGCTGGAAATTGTGGAAGTACCACTGATGCGCCAGAAAAGTCCACAGCACCGAAATCAAAAACTGTACCCCAAACGTAATCAGAAGCGGCACGGCATTCGGCATGTACAGGGACAAAAGCCAGATAACCACATACATGATAAAATCGGAAATGATCAGTGCCAGCGTCTGGCTGTAAATAATCTCAGAAATCGGACTGATAGAAATATGGAACGCGTCATAGGATCTGCAGAATCCGTAGTAAAGGATTCCAAACAGCAGGATCACGACCCAGTCGCCCCTGCGATAATAATGTACCTGTGCCCGTGCGGCATAATATCCATACCATACAAAGCCAAACGCTACCATCATAAGAATCAGATTTAACACTTTGACCAGTCTGGTTGGTACGTCATGTTTCATTTTTTTCATTGTCAACCACTACCTCCACCCCGAAGCTATTACTGCCGACTTTCTCCCTGCAGAGAAAGCAGCATCAGTTTCATGTCCATCAGTGCTGAAAAATGCTGAATATAAATCAGATCCAGCTTCAGCAGGTCTTCCTGTACGGACGTTTTTTTACCATAAACCTGTGCATAGCCGGTCAGACCTGCCTGCACTCTCAGGCGATAAAAATATCTGGGATTTTCCTTAATCAGCGCATCCATTTCCTTTTTGGTCAAGGGACGCGGACCGACAACAGACATTTTTCCTCGGAAAACATCCCAGAGCATCGGCAAGGATGTCATCCAGGTTGTCTTTCCATCTTTCCTGACAAATGTATGTAAGAAAAAGGATTTTCCACCTTTTGTCGTACACTCCTGTTTTTCAAAAACAGTGCCGCAGACTGCTTTGCCGTACAGAATCCGAACCAGAAGGATCGGGGAAAGCAAAAGCATCAGTCCGCCTGAAATCACCAGGTCTGTCAGTCTTTTGAGAACTCGCATTTCCAAGCTGATCGGATATTCCTTCAGCTCCAGAAGCGGCGTATCAAACAGATCCATCGTTTCCGTTCCCTGCATCAGAATATCCGGTATATCCGGTGAAAGATAAACCCGGATATAATGGCTGTAGCAAAATTCCAACAGTTCTCTTCGGATCGATTCTTCCATCGATCCCAAAATAACAGCACCGTACCAGCGCAGGCATTCTTCCTTAATTTCTTCCAGATTGTTGTCCTGCAATTTCAGGGTTCGCATGATTTTGAACCGATCCCGTCTGGTATCAAATGCCCGAACCACGGAATTGATACTTTCTTCTCCTTCGATTGCAAGCGTTTCAATCGGAGGAAATACAGACAGATAAATCCAGTTACTCAAATACGACCAGATACCCGCTACAACGATCTGTACCACCGTAAGAAATGCCATAATTTCTCCGGGGATCAGCCAGTTTCTCATCAGAGAAAGCTGGAAGTAAATCACAATATTGGTAATGACCAGCGCAGTCATCTGAGAAGCAAAGATGTTTGCCGGTTTGAGATAACCGGTTTTCAGGGCTCCCATGATCTTGCTCAAAAAAAGCAGGACAACCAGATAAACTGCAAGGATCAGTAAATGTCCTCTAAAATAAAGCTTTAAGCCCGTACCGAATGCAAAACCTTCCTGGCTGAACCGGAAACTGCTGATCAAAGGGTAATACCATTGAAACCAGACATGTGCGAACAGTAAGGTCTGTACGATCAGTCCCACCAGTGATAATTCCAGTGTTACAAACCGTTTGACGGATTCCACATGGCTGCGGATCGTGTCCGCCACCACTCTGCGCACCGTTGCCCTCCATGCCCAGAAGAACATGTAGATAAACGCTGTCGCAACGGACATCTTTGCTTCTGTCCGGTACAGGTTCCAGATCCGTTTCACTGCCGTTCCTTTGTTAGAGGACAGGGACTGGGGCGGTCTGCGGTATATCGCAAGGGATTCATCCAGACCATAGGCTGTGAAGCCCGCTTTTAAAATTTTCCACCAGGTTGCTGTATCCTCGCTGCCGATTTTCGGCATGTGAATCAGCTCTTTCCCGGTTTGTTGTGTATCCAGAAGAACCGTTGAGGTAAAAATAACTGTACGGCTCAATGCCTGCCGATAGGTTAAGGTTTTTGGTACATGGACTGCTTTTCCGGTCGGGACGCCGTCTTCATCTCCGAATTCATAGGAAGAAAACACAAAGGCTGCATCATGCTTTTCCAGAAAAGCGAGTTCCTTTTCCAATTTTCCCGGATACCAGATGTCGTCTGCATCCAGAAAAGCGATATATCTGCCACGTGCTGCATCGATTCCCGTATTGCGTGCCATCGCAGCACCCTCGTTGACTTCTTTTTGGATAAGACGAATTTTGTCCGAATTTGCTCCAATACAGCTTTTCATTACATCCACGCTGTGATCCTTCGAGCAGTCGTCCACCAAAATCAGCTCCCAGTCCGTATAGGTCTGGCGCTGTACCATTTCAATTGTAGTCGCAATATATTTTTCTGCATTGTATACAGGCACAACGATACTGATCATTTGTTCTCTACCCCGTTTTCACCAGTTCATTTCTGCAGCTTCGGTCTGACGCATCGGATTTTATCCGGATAAAGGAGGGTTCCATTTGTTTCTACATCTTCCGGCAGGAATGCAAGAATTCCGTTTTCCCGGCAGTATTCCTGCACCTCTTCGCCATGTTCCATGCAGATTACCATCTGCGGGATTCGAAATACCCGCACCAGATGATCGATTTCTGCTAAATCGATGTGGCTGCTCGCTCCCGGCTCCGAAGGTGTATCTTGTTTGCCGCGATAGCGATAGGTTCCTGCGTTTTCTATGAGATCCGGTCTGCTTTTGGCAATTGCATCCGCCCGCCGCAGGTTCTCTTCGCTGTCGTAGATCAGTAACGTCCAGCCAGGCGTCACTTCATGGCATATCCAGCGCTTTGCAAAAAAACTCCAGACAAAAAGCAGTACAACTCCCAAAAGCAATGCTATAAAAACTGTTTTCAGTCCCCATTGCGTTCTGAAAACAGTAAGTGCCGGAACAAGTACTGCCGGGAGATTTCTCCGGATCAGATCCTTGACGCTGCGGATTCCGACATCCGTGCCTTTCAGGACAATGCAGCAGACCAGAGCGATTGCTGCAGCAATCAGTGCATTCAGAATGGAACCACTTATTCTGACATATCCTGCAAACAGAACAATCGTCAGTGCTGCAACACATAGCTGACTATGAAATTTCAGTCTTTTTAACCGGTTCCTTCCCATGTATTTTAGTCCTCAGGGTCCGATGCAGGATGTCCCGCAGTCTTCAGAATCCGTGACTGTTCTGCCACGTTATTGGAAGAATCCACAGCTGCATAGGTTACGATCACTTCACCCTTTCCGGTCTCTGTCACCTTTTCAATCAATAAGGAGGCTGTCACATCCCCGTCATGGGAATCGTAAGCGGTTACGCCTTCCAGCAGCTGATCGGTATCTGTGCCGGTTGTATAGGTCTGCGCGGTATCCGGCAGTGTGATCACCGGTGCTGTCCGGTCCATTTGTAAGTAGAAGAATGCGCAAACCGCAATTAACGCTGCATCTGCAATAAAAAATCCGATGGTCAGACCTTTTGTACTCACTTCGCATCCCCCTTTTCTTCTGTGCTCTGCTGTAGTGCGGCAGTTCCTGTCTCAGAAGCTGTCGCGTCGGTTTGGGAACCCGCATCCAGCATCAGCTCATCCTGCGCTTCGTCTGCACCGTCATTTCCGTAGCCATAATAGCTGCCATAGTAATAGCCATAATATTTTCCATAATAAGGATTCTTTTTGGTGTTGACCTTGTTCAGGACGCATCCAAGAATCCGACAGCCTACCTTGTCCAGCTGTTCTTTTACATTCTGGGCAAATTTGTAGCTGATGGCTCCGCTTTCGACAACGAGTACCGTTCCGTCGCAGATCGCACCTACTACCGCGCCGTCGATGACGCTGCCAAGGGGCGGGGTATCTACGATGACATAATCGTATTTCATCCGCAGCACTTCCAGCATATTTTTGAACGCATCGCCTCCCAGGAGCTCACTGGGGTTGGGCGGTATCGGTCCTGCAAAAATAATATCGAAATTGTTGACGTTGGTTCTGCAGCATACATCGTCCAGTTCCATCTGTCCGCTCAGGTAATGGGACAGTCCGTATTTTTCCCGGTTTGCTTTATAACGGCCCCGCAGTACGGATTTGCGCAGGTCTGCGTCAACCAGAATCGTCTTCTTGCCGCTTTCTGCAAGGGACAGACATAACTGGAAGGAAACGCTTGTCTTTCCTTCATTTGGCGTACAGCTGGTCAGGGAAATCACTTTGACATTTTTTCCTGCAAAGCTCAGATTGGTACGCAATGTTTTATAGGCTTCTTTTGTTCTGAAATCCAGACGCTCAATGGAGCGAATTACTACGTTCTGCATATTTCCCTGTCACCTCACTTTCCGCTTGTTGCCTGTTTTTTATATTTTTTCTTTTTCTTCTTGCTGTCAGCTTCATTCAGCGGAATCATCGCAAGGGTGGAAATTCCAAGATATTTTTCCACATCCTCTTCCGTCTGAATCGTATCGTTCATCAGGTGGGAAAGGATGACGATAGCTGCTACAATCAGAATACCGAGCATTCCACCCATCATCGTGTTCTTTCCGACGGAGGGGCTCGCTTTATAAGTCGGCATATTTGCAGTTTCTACGATATTCACCGCTTCGATATCCATAACGTTGCGGATATGGATCGATGCTGCTTCCCGGACCGCATTTGCGATCTTCATTGCCATAACCGGGCTGCTGTCCGTCACTGTAATGGAGATTACTCGGGTGTCTGCGGGTGTGCTCACTGTAACCTTACCGCTTAACTGCTCATAACTTAACGGCAGATTCAACTGTTCGATTACCGCTTCCAGTACGAAACGGCTTTTGATTAGCTCCGAATAATCCTTAACCAGCTGCGTGCCTGCCTGCAGGTCGCTATAGGTTACATTTGTGTTGCTACTGTCCTGTTTATTCAGAATATAGATCTTTGTTACAGACTGATACGTGGGTGTCATCAGAAATTTGCTTCCCCCAAAGGCCAGAAGTGCTGTAAACAGTCCCACCGCAATCATCAGCGGAAGCTTTCTCCAGAGTACCCAAAAAAGTTCTACCAGATCGATTTCGGTTTCCTCGTTGCTTCTCTGGTTTTGATTTTCCATGTCTCGTTCCCCTTTTTCTATTCGATGTCTTCCATATCTGTATTATCCAGAATGTGTGCTGCGTTTTTGTAGAGCAGACGTGCCGCATATTCCGGGCTGCAGTGTCTTTGCAGCCATGAGGCTCCTTCCGCCATCGATACAGACCGTTCTCCCTCTACTCTGTGAGCGTCCGTTCCGATCAGATCTGCAAGCTCTTCTTTTATCAGGCTGCGTGCTGTGCGCTTTAGCTGTCCGCCCAGCAGTCCCGGCAGCTCTCCTGCGTTGATCTGGATCCGGCAGCCCATGTCCTTTAATTCTTCGACCCGGTTGAAATCCTTTACCACGTTCCGGTAGCGCTCGGTGTGGGCGACAATCGGACGGTAGCCCTCGCAGAGCAGGTCATACAGGCAGTTCCGGATGTACGCCCATTCTTCGTCCGGTGAAAATTCTGTCAGAATATAATCTGATCCGGCAAGAGTTCCCGCCTTGCCCTGTTTTAACAGCTCAATGGTATCCATGCAGCAAAAAATCTCACCGCCGCTGTAAAGTCTGATGTCGATTCCGTTTTCTTTCGCAGCCTGCTGCAGCTTCTGTGTCCGTTCCAGTGCGGAAGCAGCGGTAATGCTGCGTCTGTTCGGTTTCTGATGCGGAGTCAGGATAACTGCTGCAACGCCCTGTTTTACTTCCTGGCGCAGCATCGTCAGGCTCTCTTCCAGATTTCTCGCGCCGTCATCCACCTCCGGTAAAATATGACAGTGAATATCTATGTACTGATTTTTCTTCTCCGGCATCTCAGGCCTCACTTCCGGAGTTTTTTTTGCTGTCCGAACTGTTCTTTACGGTCTCCGGTACTGTCTCGCATTCTGCTGCAGCTTCCGCCTGTGCTGCCCGAAGTCCGTCGGCAAACAGCCACAGCATCCGCAGGCAGTAATCCTGTACACTCTGAGGCATCCCGTTAAGTCCGCGCATCAGCTGTTCTTCCTGACTGACTGCGGATTTTTTCTCTTTCTCGCCATAAATCAGCGTATCCAGACTCACTCCATACAAGCGGGACAGGTTAATCAGTGTTTCCACACTCATGCCGCAGGTTCCCCGCTCGATATCCGCATAATATTTATTGACGACACCGAGCCGTTCTGCCACCAGCTCTCTGCTCCAGCCGAGCTCAAGCCTCCGACAGCGCATCCGCTCTCCGGCAGCGATCCGGTCATATGCCGGCTTCTCCTGCTTTCTCTTCATCTTGTCCCCCACCTGTTTCTTTCTGTTCATCCTAACGTATTTCTACTCCGACAATTATGTTTTTTGTCGAAATTACAAACTTCTTGCCAGTTATTTTATTATACTATCTAACGTCTTCTTTGCAAGCAGACAACGTGACAAATATTTATTCCATTTTTGTTAATTTTCTATTAAAAGTGTTAAAAAATGTTATAAAATCTTCTCTTGTATCTTGTATTTCGGGTTTTTCCTTCTGAATTGGTATGTTTTTCCAGGAATCCCGTTCGCCTGAATATTCTCTGTTTTCCCATTATTTTCCGGTTTTTACCCCCCCCACCCGAATGAAATCCAGTCCTTTTTATATTGTTATATCGTTTATTTTTATTTTCCATTTTTAGGATTCGTTTAAATGTGTGCTTCTGTTCGTTTTATAGTTAGTTTTGATTTTTCCGCCGTTTTTCCCTTTTTATTACGCAAACGTTTTTTCGTATTTTTTAGTCCTATATGACTTATTTTTGTCCAATCCGACTTGTTTCTATTTTCACTTTTTTCTTTCCAACATGCACCTGTATCGCGCCGACCTCCGCCGTGGAATACCAGCGGATTCCCCGCTCTTCCAGGCGTTTCAGCGTTTCCGGTGCCGGATGCCCGTACCGGTTGTTTTTGCCGCAGGAAATCAGGACCAGCTCCGGCTGTGCCAAATCCAGCAGTGCTTCTCCCGTCGCGTTGGACGCGCCGTGGTGCCCGGCGTCGAGGATGGTGCAGCGGAGGGGATTTTGCGCAGCGGGATGGGTTGACGGTGCACACGGGAGTGCCTGCTCCTGTGCAGCGGGCTGGGTTGACGGTGCACACGGGAGTGCCTGCCCCTGCGCAGCGGGATGGGGCTGCTCCACGGCGGGTCGCGCCTGCTCCACCAGCCAGTCTTCGCCGCTCTTTTCCAGATCTCCGGTCAGCAGAATCTGAAAATCGCCCTGTGACAGGCGCAGCACCAGCGACGCATCGTTGCGATCCTCCGGCACTTTTTTCGCATAGGGGTGCAGGCAGGAGATCTGCAGCGCGCCATCGGTCATGTGCTCTCCCGCAGAAAGGTATTCCACGGAGACGTTCGCCTCTTCGATCTGCTGCAGCAGCGTTTCCAGCACTTCATCCTTCAACGCCACATCCGGCAGAAAAATGCGCCGGATTTTGACCCGACTGCTTTTCGACCACTCCAACAGCTCCCCTACCGCGCTGATGTGGTCTTCATCCCAGTGCGTGATGAAAATACCTTCCACGCTCCGCGTCCCGATATATTTCAGCCATGGAATAATCTGGTACTGTCCGGTCTTTTTCTTCGACGTACTTCCGGCATCCACCAGATATACATGATGCTCCCGTGTTTCGATTCCAACGCACTCTCCCTGCCCGACGTCCAGCATCGTGACGTTCAGTTCGCCCGGCAGGCGGATCAGAAAAATCCCCATCAGACACACAGCTGCTGCAAGCCGGAGGTGCGGACGGAGTTTTTTGCCTGACACAGCCAAAGCAATTAGTCCGATTGTATACACGGCCAGTGCCTGCCAGGTCGGATATCCGGTGTGCAGGATACTGCCCGGAAGCGCCATTGTAGACCGGCACAGCTGCTCATAGCAGGAAAAAATCGCTTCGATGGCGATGCAAAGAAGGTGCTGGGGAAGCTCCAGGCAGTGGACAAGCGCAGTCAGACGGGCGACCAGCTGCAGTCCGATCAGGCATGGCAGCAAGATTCCCATCAGCGGAATGACTGCCAGATTCAGCAGTACCGACCACGGACTCCATTCATAAAAATGAATCAACAGAAACGGCAGCATCGTCATGGTAATGCCCAGACCGGCAAGGATATTTTGACGGAGGAAGCAGCAGGCCCGGACGATGGCAGTCCGGGCAATATTCCACCCGGCAACTCCATCGGTGACTCGATTGGCGACTCGCAGCGAGGGTGCTGCTTCCTCCCAACCATCCTGCAAAACCGGAATCATTACCGCAATCCCGATCACTGCCGAAAACGAAAGCTGAAAGCCTGCATCCAGAATCCGCTGCGGCTTGGGCACAAGCAGAAGCAACGCCGCAACCGCAAGGGAGGTTGGCAGATCGGGCGTGCGCTTTAGCAGTCCCGCCGCCAAAAACAGCAAAAACATGACAAGGGCTCGCCGGGTAGAAATGCCCATTCCGGTCAGCTGCGCGTATACAATCAGAATCCATGTGGAAATTCCGGCGCTCAAAGCAACCGGAAGCCGTACTTTTTTCAAAAGTCCGAACAGTCCTGCGCCGATCAGGGACAGGTGCAGTCCGGAAATTGCCAGCAGATGGCTGATTCCTGCGCCCTGGTATAACGCTTTTACTTCGCTGTCCATTCCTTTTTTCCGTCCGAGCACCATGGCGGATGCAGTCGCACCGTTCTTTTCCCCCAGCAGCTTCCGGAACAATGCCTCCGATTCATAGCGCAGCTGTGAAAGAAATTCTTCCAGCCGTCCATAGTTTTTTGTCTGAGCGGTAATTTTTGTTTTTCTCAGCGCAAACAGGCAGTCTTTTCTCCGATAATAGGCTGCTGCGTCGAATTCTCCAGGATTCGTTGCCTGCAAAAATGGCGACACTTCACCGAAAACCCGAACATAGCTGCCTGCCTTTGGCAGCGTTGTGTCTTTCTCCAAATAGCACAACGTACTCGCGTTTTTTCCGAATATTTCCTGCATTTCATTGATTTGTGAGGTTGTTTTCTGAGAAGAAATAAGAATTGACATCTGATCCGCATCTGCCGAACCGGATATCTGTGACAGGTTATCGGTCGTTTCCGCCGAATCCCCTGAAAAAACAAAAGATGAGGCATCTGCCTCGATAGAAAGGTCTTTTAAAAGAAAGCTGGCGTTTTCCTGCGCTCCATCTACAGGCTGCCAGCAGTCTGTGACTTTGCCCGTCAGGCACAGGGTTTCGCCATCCATGGCTTCCAGCCAGGTGTCAAGCTGTGTAAGCGAGGTGCGTCCGCCAATGGGTGCTTTCTCTGACGTGTCTGTGCCAGCGTCCGTTCCCACCCACTCCGGCAGCAGACGCGCTGCCAGATAGAGGGTCAGGAAAATCAGGATTGCCGCGCACAGCGGTCTTCTGCAATTTTTTATGATTGTAATTCCTCCGTTTCGTAAACCAGATCAAGGTTCCGGTCAAACACGTTAGACAGTGAAATTTTTTCCCGGAAAATCATATCTGTATTCCCGTTTACCGCAATCTGCACCTTGTTGATGTTCGACAATTCTACCAGAGAGTTGACAATGGAATAGATCTGAACCTCTGCGGAAACATTGTAGGTCTGTGTCAGAAAACCGTTATCCAGGTTTACATAACATGTCCCATCCTTTACCGTAACGCCCAGCACCTTTGTCGCAGGGTTGATGACCGGGTAAAGCTCTTCGTTTTCTGCATCCGGTCCGGCAATCAGCCGCTCTACCACCAGCTTTTCCATGGAAATGTTGCTGCTGTATACAACCGGTTTTGTCTGGACGCCGATCAGGCGCTCGCCGTCTTCATTGGTAAAATAAAGAAGCAGACGTGTTTTTTCGTATGCATTGATTTCATTTCCGGCGTTGTCAATAAACAGATCTGCCGTCATAGGGCCGACCACATTGCCGAGGCTGTCCGTCAGTGCTTCTCCACCGACCGTCACCGAAACATAGGAAATTCCCTCCAGCTGCGTCATCGTGCGCACAATTGCAGCCCGAACCAGCACTTCTGAGGACGGAGACAGCTTTTTATATTCCACACTCATGTCCAGCACCAGCTGATCGTCTTTGACATTCCAGCTGTTAATCGTAAAACCGCTGATCGGCGAACGCAAAGACAGCTCTACCGGATTTTCCTTCAGCTGGGAAATACCCCATTCCGCCTGTTTGGAAAGCGTGTCGCCCTCCGGCTCTTTTTCCACTGCCGTGATTTTCGTTTCTTCTTTATTAATATAATAAACGTTGACCGTATCTGCAGGCGTCTCTTCTTTCTTCCCGCACCCGGCAAATATTCCGGTCAACAGCAGACAGCCCAAAAGCAGCGCAATCGCCCGCATTTTTCTGATCTCTGACATAATCTTCTCCAAATTTTCTGAAATCACTTGATGTAGGACAAGGGGATTTTCACCGTAAAGGTCGTGCCCTGTCCTTCCACGCTGCTCACTTTAATCGAACCGCGGTGCAGCAGGATCGCATTTCTGGTAATCGCAAGTCCAAGTCCGGTACCACCAATTTCACGGGAATGCGACTTATCTACTCTGTAAAAACGTTCATAAATATGCTCGTAATCCTGCTCCGGGATACCGATGCCGGAGTCGGAAACCTCTACTGTAAAAAATTGATGATCCGCGTCCAGAAGCACCTTGACCCAGCCGTGTTCTTTATTGTATTTAATCGCATTTTCCACAAGGTTCGTGAAAATCTGAGATATTTTGACCTCGTCCACCTCTGCCGTAACCGGGCGCAGGCTTTCCAGAACCACCTCGATGTCCCGTTTGCGGGCGATGGGACGCAGGCGCTTTAGCGTCGTTTCCAACAGTTCGTTGATATCCACTGCGGAAATGTCCATTGAGCCTTCGGTTTTGTCCATTTTTACAAGGGAAAGCAGATCGTTGATGATTTTATTTTCCCGCTCGATTTCCTCCGTAATGTCCTGCATAAACTCCTGATACAGCTCCACCGGCACGTCCGGCTGCTGATTCAGGGAATCCGCCAGCACCTTGATCGAGGTCATGGGCGTTTTCAGCTCGTGAGAGACATTCGATACGAATTCCTGCCTGGAATCGTTGATGACCTTCATTCTGCCCAGCAGCTGGTTGAAGGCATCCACGATATGCTCGGTTTCCAGATAATCCGGTACGGAAATCGGCTCGTCCGTGAAACCGTCCTTGACCTCACTGATCGCCTGGGTTACGCGCTTAAAGGGCATAATCAGGATGTGCGAGAAGAAAAAGACGATGCCGATAATGATAATTCCCATCACGATTTCCAGAATCAGGGCTTTCCGGCTCAGGATGTCCAGCGTCGTCGCGATGCTGTCTGTCGATGCACTGGCCAGAATCACGCCGCGTACGATGCTCGTCTGCCCTTTTTCCCCATCTACCGTCTCCGTAATCGGAACCGTCATCTCGATATAGCCGTTCGTCTTGTCGTAGCGGGTCGTACTTTCCCCGCGGAAGCACTTGATCACCTCCTCGGAAATCATCGTTTTTCCCTCGCTCATGGCGTAGGTGTCTTTCACAATGCGGAAATTGCTGTTGATAATCAGCACACGGCCGTCATACAGGTTGGACATCTGCTCCAGCTCGGCATTGACGACATCGGAGGTTGGATTTTGCAGGTAGTTGTAATTGACCAGGTGGTTTGCGATAATCCGGTACTGGGACGCGACGTCCGAGCCGCGCAGATTCACCGCACGTTCTTCGTAATTATTCAGAATGCCCAGCCGCATGATGTCGCTGGGCACGATTCCGATGATCAGCATCAGGAGGAAAATGTATGCCTTCAGGCTGCGGAAGATCGGAATTTTATAAGTGAGCCGCCGGAATAATCCGGGGGTTTTGCTGCTTGTGTTCATGGATACCTCCGGGGAAAGGGGTGTAAAAGGATGGGGCTGCCGACGGGAAACCGGACCTTTTGCTTCGCAAAAGCCCGGTTCGCGTTGCTCACCGGGTCATCCGCTGACAACCGGCAAAATCTTCTGCAAGCAGAGATTTTGCCGCTTTTCATCGTCTGGTCCGGTTCTGCTTATACGCGGAAGAAGTACCCCACTCCCCATTTGGTGTGGACGTAGCGGGGTTCGCTGGGGTTGGTTTCAATTTTTTCGCGGAGGCGGCGGATGTGGACGTCTACGGTGCGGACATCCCCGGGATAGTCTGCGCCCCAGACGAGGTTCAGCAGTTTTTCACGGCTGTAGACTTTACTCGGATTGCGGATCAGAAGCTCCAGCAGGTCGAATTCTTTTGCAGTGAGATTGACCTCTCTGCCGGAAATGCTGACGCGGCGGCTTTCGCAGTCTACGCGCATATCTCCGCTTTCCAGAATGCTTTCCGGCTTTGCGATCTGTCCTCTCGCAGAGGTACGGCGCATGATCGCCTTGATGCGCGCCTTTACCTCAAGGATGTTAAAGGGCTTAGTGATATAGTCATCTGCGCCGTATTCCAGTCCCATGATTTTGTCCATGTCGTCGTTTTTGGCTGTGAGCATTACAATCGGAACATCCGAAAACTCCCGAATCAGCTGGCATACTTCGGTTCCGCTCAGTTTTGGCAGCATAATGTCGAGCAGAATCATATCAAATTTCTGCTCTTTCGCACACAGCAGCGCCTCTTCTCCGTCATATGCGCAGGTCACTTCCATTCCGTCCTGCTCCAGGCTGAACCGGATTCCTTTTACAATCAGCTTTTCATCGTCCACAACCAAAACTTTCTTTGCCATGTTTCTCCCTTTTCCCGACCGGACAATCCGTTTCTCGCTGTTTGTCCGGATTCTTTCTGTCTATGATTAAACTGTAATTTTGTCTTTGATTTTTGAAAATGCAGCCTGCTTGATTCCGCTGATTTTCATGATATCCTCAATCTTTGTAAACGCTCCCTGCTGCTCCCGATAGCTTATGATCGCCTTTGCCCGGCTTTCCCCGATTCCAGGCAGCGTCATGAGTGCAGCAACGTCCGCTGTGTTGAGGTTGACCAGACCGTTCTCCAAAGCTGTAGTGCTGTTGCTTCGCACATTTATGTCTGTCGTTTGCATATCGCTGTCCGGCGAAGTCTGGATCCCGGCTTTCTTTTCTGCCTGTCCGTCGGCGCAGCTTTCCGATTTTGTCATGATATAAATCTGACAACCGTCCACGATTTCTTCCGCCAGGTTGCAGCATGCTTCATCCGCTTCCGGCAAAAAACCGCCTCCTGCCTCCACGGCGTCTATAATTCTGCTGCCTGCCGGAAGCTCATAGACCCCCGGAGCGGATACTGCTCCGCAGATGTGCACCACAAGGGTTTTTGCTTCCTCTGAGGAAGCATCGGAGAGCTCTGTCCGGTCTGTGCTTCCGGCATTTGGCTCAGCCTTGCGGTTTTGATCCGTGTCCCCGGCATTTGACTCAGCCTCGCGGTTTTGGTCTGTATTCCCGGCATTTGGTTCAGCCTCGCGGTTTTGGTCCGTGTCTTCGACCTTTGATTCTACTTTGCGGTTTCCATCCCCATAGGCTATGCTTTCCTTTTCCGACAAAAAAAGTTCTTCCCTCTGTGCCCCACAGGCCCCTAGCGTCGGGCATAGCGTTGCCCACAGAATTCCCCATAAAACCACTCTCCAAAGCCGGTCTGTTCTTTTTTTCTGTTTCCAGGATCTCAATTTTTCTCCTGCGGCGCGGCATGCCGCAGCAACTGTTTGAAATATCGGCATTTTATCCTCCATTCCGCAGGCGCTTTGCGCCGAAGGAACCGCGAGCAGAACTTCCAGTTCTGCTCTGCGATCCTGGCTACTTTATGACGCCTGCGGCACAAAGAGCTGTGTGAAAAATAAGCGATCACGCCTACTTTTCACACTATCTCCTTTTCCATGTTCGAAAAGGCCCCATTTCCTGCCGCATATCAGTATTGTATGTCAGAACCGGGTATTTGACAAGCCGGAAAGCTTTCCAAAAATGCTTCCGTCACAGCCCCTATTTCCTGTATTATGCCAATACGGAAAGCATTTTCCCAACGTCCAGCGGTTTGGGCAGATGCTCATTCATTCCTTCCCGCTTCACCCGTTCTGCATCCTCCCAAAAGGCGTTGGCCGTCAAAGCAATGATGGGGATACTTTCGGCATCTGCACGGCCGCTGCTGCGGATCGCCCGTGCCGCCTCGCAGCCGTCCATGATCGGCATCATCAGATCGGTCAGGATCGCATCAAAGGTACCTGCCGGCTGCTCCAGATATCGCTCCACCTCTTCTTTTCCATTGTATGCCTTTGTGACCTGTACACCTGCATCTGTCAGAAAGGTTTCCGCAATCTCCATATTCAGTTCATTGTCCTCTGCAAGAAGCACACGCATTCCGGAAAGATCCACGTTCTGATCCTCTTCTTCGATTTTCTTACATTCCTGTTCCTTGAGCCCTTCAAACAGGAGCGTGACCGTAAATATGGTTCCAACTCCTTTTTTGCTCTCCACCGTAACAGTTCCGTCCATCTTGTCGATCAGATGCTTGACGATGGACATTCCCAGTCCGGTTCCCTGGGTTACACTTTTTTTATCGGTATTTTCCCGGGAAAAGGGTTCAAACAGATGGGGAAGAAATGCTGTGCTCATGCCGATCCCGTTATCCGAAATCACTGTCTGACAGGATATCAGGTTTTCCCCGATAGCCTTTATAGTCACCTGACACAGGACATATCCTCCGGCATCCGTATATTTGATCGCATTTCCCAAAATATTGATAAAGATCTGTCTGACATGCAGAGAGCTTCCAAGCACACAGCCGACTGCTGTACCTTCTATCTGTTCTTCATACTTTAAAAGAACTCCCTTATCTGCTGCCCGGGGTTCCACGATCGTGATAATTTCCTGCCAGAGCTCTTTTAAACAAAACGGCTCTTTCGTAAGCTGAAGGTTTTCTTCATCCAGCTTGTTAAATTCCAGTACATCGTTAATCAGCTCCAGCAGATGCTTTGCCGCAACCTTTTCCTTCGCACGGTTTGCATCCACCAGCGCTCTGTCCTCCCTGTGGCGGTCGCTGATTTCGATCATTCCGATAATGCCGTTTAACGGTGTCCGGATATCATGTGACATTCGGGACAAAAATCCGGTTTTTGCTGCATTTGCACGCTCTGCCGCCTCCTTCGCCTGCTTTAACTCCTCTTCATTTTTATCAATCGCAGCGATCGAGCGCTCCGTAATATAAAAAATGATCAAAAAAGAAAGCACCAATACCAGAAACATGGTTGCTGCAACATAGATCAGATTTTGGTTCGCCTCTAAAATGTCGTAGGAAACTGCAAGATTATATTCCCCATATTTTTCATAGACCAGATACTGCTGTCTGTCACTGATTTTCACACTGGTCCGATACCGCTTTCCTTCCTGCAGGTTTCCTTCTTCCAGCCGGTCGGAATCCTGCAGCTCATAGAGCAATACATCCTGCCGCGTGGTTGCAAGCATTTTTCCTGTGGTGGCATTTAGCAGAAAGATATTCATTCCGGAGGTAATCGGCATCTGCCGAACCAGATTTTCCACGCTGGCACTGTTCATTTTTGCAAGCAGTCGGCTGGGGGTAATGCCAATCTGGATCATGGCCGTGCCGGAAGAATTCCAGACGATGGCATACATCATCATTTTGCCTTCTGCAGTATTCGGTACCATATCCTGACACATGGAAAGCGTTTTATCTGTCAGCATGGGCTTAAAATATCCCATTTGTTCGCCGGAAGAAAAGCTGTAGCCAAAATACTCTGGATTTGTTCCTGCCACGATACATCCGCCCGTATTGATAATGTGAATTTCGTCCACACGCAGCTGTTTTGCGATCTTGCGGTACTCCTCTGTGGTCTGATATAGTCTTCCTTCCATTTCAAGGAGATTTGCCACTGTCTCTGCTCGCAGCGTATACTCTTCCTTCAGGGTTTCCAGAAGCGTCTGATAGCTTTCTTTATTTTCTTCGATCACGTCCTCCAGCTGCTGCAGGATCATCTCGCTGGCGATCCAGGCATTATGCCGATTGCTCAGCATCTGGAGAGAAACGCTTCCTATCCATATGATAATAAACGATGTCAGAATGATTCCGTAAATCCGTCTGGTTCGATTTCTATTTTTGCTCATAAAGCGGCGCTCCCTTCGTGAACTGTACACTAAGTATAGCATTTTTTCGATGTTTTACATAGTGTCTTGTGTTTCTTTGCAGACAAGTCTATACTGACCTTGTGTAGTATTTAAAAACGGAGGATTTTTTTACTTTATGAGTAAGCAGGCAGCACAAAACACAACAAATCAGATCACTGAAGGAGTCATCTGGAAGCAGCTTCTGATTTTCTTTTTTCCTATTTTATTTGGAACATTTTTTCAGCAGCTCTATAACACTGCGGATGCGATCATCGTCGGCAACTTTGTCGGCAAGGAAGCGCTTGCCTCTGTTGGGGGCTCTGCTTCCACGATTATCAACCTGCTCGTCGGCTTTTTCGTCGGGCTTTCTTCCGGTGCAACTGTTATCATTTCCCAGTATTACGGCGCAGACAACCGGCGTAGGGTCAGTGATTCCGTTCATACCGCTATTGCACTGGCAATTGCAGGCGGCATTGTAATTATGCTGCTCGGTCTTGTTTCCGCACGCTTTGCCCTGACCGCGATGGGAACGCCGGACGACATCCTTTCCCTTTCCCTGACCTATATGAAAATTTATTATCTCGGCACGATTCCGTCCATGATCTACAACATGGGCTCCGGTATCCTGCGCGCTGTCGGCGATTCCAAACGACCGCTCTATTTTCTGATCGCTTCCTGCCTGGTCAACATTGTGCTCGACCTTTTATTTGTCGCAGTGCTCGACATGGGCGTTGCCGGAGCTGCAATTGCGACGATTGCGTCCCAGTTTTTCTCCGCGATCCTGACACTGATCGCCCTGCTGCGCACACAGGATTCCTATCGCCTGATCGTTTCCAAAATCCGGTTTCACCGCGATCTTTTATTTGACATCATCAAAATCGGTCTGCCTGCCGGTCTGCAGTCCGCAATGTATTCGATTTCCAACCTGTTGATCCAGTCCTCCATCAACTCCTTCGGAACCGATACAATCGCAGCCTGGACCGCTTACGGAAAAGTAGACAGTATTTTCTGGATGATTATGGGTGCTTACGGCGTTTCCATCACGACCTTCGCCGGGCAGAATTTCGGCGCCGGAAAATACGACCGTATCAAAAAAAGTGTCCGCATCTGTCTCGGTCTTGCTGCCGTGACCAGCCTTTTCCTCAGCTTTATCGTTTTGAATTTCGGCGGAACGATCCTGCTTTTATTTACACGCGATACCAATGTCATCAACATCTGCATCGGCATGATGCGTGTCGTTTCTCCCGCCTACATCACTTACATCTGCATCGAAATCCTTTCCGGTACCTGCCGCGGCTGCGGGGATTCCTTTTTCCCGATGCTGCTGACCTGCTTTGGGGTCTGTGTCCTGAGAATCCTCTGGATCACGATTGCCGTTCCCCTCAGACACGAGGTCGCAACAGTGGCATTTTCCTATCCACTGACCTGGACTATTACATCGATCTTGTTTATCCTCTATTATAAGCGTGGAAAATGGATGCAGAAGGATACCCTGCGCAATGCACCGCAGGGGCAGGGAAAAGACGCGTAAGCGCTTCTGTAAAAAAGAATATGTCGTGGCACTTTTGTCGCCTGGGATCGGACGTAAAAAACTCCCGGCAGAGCCTTTTTTAGGGGCTTTGCCGGGAGTTTCTGTTACAGAACTTTTAGCAACTGAATCAGTTTTTGCGATTTCTTCGCTCTGTGATTCGTTTCTTTTACTGCAAATCTTTTAAATCCATTTTCCACTTCATAAAACTGCATCAGATGCTCTTCATTTTCTGCCTCCAGAAAAAATACCATGCCTCCGGTCATATACTGTAATTTCAGAATGGTATCAACAGCTGCCTGAAGCAACTGCTTTCCTGTAATTTTCCGATTTGCCCCATTTCTAAAATTTTTTCCCAGCTGCGCAATCAGATACGCAGAAAGTGTATATGTAAGTTCATTTTCCCGTTGCTCACTGACTCTGGCTATTTTACGTTTCGTCGTGTTACTGAACTTCTCCGCACTGACGCAAATCGGTTTAATCGCCAGCGTAAAGTAGCCTACCAGCGAAGCATCCTGACTGTGGAATACCAAATACGTTACTGACTGATTCTTCTTTGTAAATTCTATCGCCTGTTCCTTTAAAAATCGTTCAACATCGGCGTTTTTACTGCAGGAAAATTCGGAGAGAAGTTCTTTCAATTCCTCCTCTCCAAATCTTCCATTTTCTGTTGCAGCCAAATACTCACGAATGTTTAACACTGTAACCTCGTTAAGCATTTACCTCTTTTCTCTTCGCCATAAACTTTCTGATGTCTTCTGCTCCGCGCAGATGGGTAATTCTCAACTCATTTTCCGTCTTTCTGCAGAGAGATTCCATATAGGAACTTTCAATCGCATCCGCAAACAATTCTGCCTGTTTTTCTCCAGAAACCAAAAAGTTCTTTTTAATACTCGAAGTTGCTATATTTAACACCTCCCCTTATAGTATGCCGCACCAATTATCATATCTCTATTATATGCGTTTAAAACATTTTTTCAATACAATCCAAGCTGTTTACTCTGCGATTTCCGCCGATGCTTCTGCAGCAGTTTCCTGCTTCAACACCTCCGCTGCCTGCTTTGCTCCGTCTGCGTTGATCGTGATATTGCGGTTCACTTTTGCATCATAGGTTCCCGCTTTTACAACTTCCGCAAGGTCGATGCCCACGGTTTCTTTCATGGTTTCAAACAGCTTTGTCATCACTGCCGGTACGTTTCCTGCTACCTGGTCCACACCATTTGATCCGTCCGAACCGCCAATAATCGTGATCTTGTCGATCTGGGTCAGAGGCTCTGCGATCTTGCCTGCGATATCGGGCAGCACCTTGATGAGCATTTCCGCCATTGCCGCGTTGTTGTATTTCTGATAAGCCTGCGCACGTTTTTCCATCGCTTCCGCCTCCGCAACACCTTTGGCGCGAATCGCTTCTGCTTCCGCTTCGCCGACCATGCGGATACCTTTGGCTTCCTGTTCTTTAGAGAACAGATCTGCTTCCGCCTTCGCACGCTGCGCCTCTGCAGCCTTTTCCGTTTCAAATTTCTTTGCTTCCGCTTCTTTCTGGCGTTCAAACAGCTCTGCTTCCGCTTTCTGCTGACGTTCGAATTTCTCCGCTTCCGCTTTTTTCTTAACCTGTGCATCCAGCGATTTTTCCATCGTCTCTGCTTCACGCTGTTTTAAGAGCACCAGACGTTCCTCTTTTGCAATGTTGGCATTTGCCGCAGTTACTTCGATGGTCTTTCGCTGTTCCTCTTTCTGGATCTCATATGCCGCATCTGCTTCCGCCCGCTTGCTGTCCGCGTTTTTCTGAAGCTCTGCCTTCTGCATATCCAGCTCGTTGTTCTTGATGGCGATCTCTCTTTCGGAATTGATCCGCGCGTCGTTGGACTGACGATCCGCTTCCGCCTTTGCTACCGCGATTTCTTTTTCTGCCTCAGCCTTTGCAATCGCTGCCTTTTTCTTGATCTGGGAAATGTTGTCGATACCAAGGTCATCAATGACACCGTTGGAATCCGTAAAGTTCTGCACATTGAAGCTGACAACGTCCAGACCCATGGCAGCCAGGTCAGGCTCGGCATTTTCCTTTACCAGGTCCGCGAATTTCTGACGGTCGCTGACCATTTCCTCCAGACGCATGCGGCCTACGATCTCACGCATGTTGCCTTCCAGAACCTCTCTCGCTACCTGCGCAATGTACTGGGTGTTCTGATTCAGGAAGTTTTCTGCTGCCTGCTTTAATTTTTCGGGCTCGCTGGAAACCTTGACGTTAACTGCTGCGTCCACCTGAATGTTGATGTAATCCGCCGTCGGCACCGCTGCTTCTGTCTTCACATCGATCGGGATCAGCTTTAAGCTCAGCTTGTCAAGACGTTCCAGAAACGGGATCTTGATACTCGATTTCCCGATAATGATCTTTTTGCGCAGGCCGGAAATAATAAATGCCGTGTCCGGAGGTGCTTTCACATACCCGGAAGCGATAATTCCAAGCAGCGCGATCACTGCGATTATGGCAACAACAGCTCCTAAACTAATTCCTGTAAACATACTCATTCTCCTTTTCTCCACCAGTCTGGTGGACTCGTAAAGTAAATAGCTTCGGTCGCTGCCAGGCGACTTTTCCGGAAAAGTGCTTTTCCCCCGGAGGATTTTGTTTCCTATGGACACCCTTTCCAACGAAACAAAAAAACGAGGCCTCTATTACAGCCTGACAGCTGCAATAAAAGTCTCGCGCATTTCATTTAATACAGACATCTGCAACAAATCGATTATCATCTGGCTGCTTGTCGGGGTGACGGTTTCAAACCACCTCTCGGTGCTGGCTACTCCCTTTTATTGTTGAAATAAATTATAGCACTTTTTTATATTTTGTCAACACCCTGTCGATATATCGTTCTATCAAAAAAATGTTTGCGTCAGACCGAATACATGTTTTGCGGCACCGCATTTGGAGAATATCTGGGAATGATTTATGATTTCTATTGACATAAAAATCTGCTCTGCCTATAATAATAGTAGTAGGAAAAGCGTGCTTTTCCAGTGGGCTAACACTAAAATCTGATATGCTTGTCAATCCTGTGATTGACCGTTGGCGGACAACACTAAAATCCGATATTTTTACCGGTATTTTACCGGTCGTTGGCAGACAACATTAAAATTAGCCACAAAGAGGGAGTATATAGTACAATGGTGCTATTGCTCTCTCTTTCCATATCTATTATTTATGATCTTTCAGGAAAATCTATGTATATGTAGTCTAACCGTTATTCTTTATGGAGGATTTCCGAACTATTTATGAAGTTTACAAAAGAAGACGCACGTAAAAGAGTTCTGAATTGTGCGAAGCAATATCAACAAAACCTTTTGCATAAGAAGTTGCTTATCATTTTCAGAGAAAGACAGGATAATTCCATTCGATTTATAGAGGTCATATTTCATGAGAGAAATTACCAACACCTGACCGGATTGGAACTGACAAATACAGAGGGCAAAATACTGCAGCATCAATCCAAGAACTTTTACAGAAAATGTATCGAAAACAAGCTCGGCTTAAATGAATTTCAGTTCAAATCCGATGGGACTTCCCATCTGAAACTCGCTGCGCTTCCCATATTGATGGATGTTTCAAAAATAACTAAAATCACCGGTGATTATAATAACCTCCGCCCTTATCTCTTCGTTGATAAAGTGATGGGCGGTGTAAATTTCTGCCTTGGTCTAAGCAGGGAAAATGACGTATTTATTCCCTCTTCTGCCCTTTTAGAAGATATCAAAAAGCTTACCTCCTCTCCTTCTCAGGTTCTCGCAATTTTCGAAAAAGATATCGACTCTGAGCTCTATTCCACCGTCAAACACGTTGCCAAAGGTCTTAATCTTCACCATTTAATTTTACCTCCGGAAATCAGCTCTAAAATCAGTCTGGAACATTATGTTTATCGTGGGAAATAGTTTTTTTCGTCTAAAAAACAATAGAATACGCGCTGAGCGTGCATTCTATTGCTATTGTTTCGTTCCTCTTTTGCAAATTATTCCCCTGCAAGCTCCACGTCCATCCCGCTGCAAAACTCCAGTCCATCCGCAAACTCCAGCGTCAAAAATCCATCCGCATGCGTCTGCGTGTAGGCTGCTACTGCCGCGGCTTTCTCCGTTGCCACGGCTGCGTTCTCTGCTGACGCACCCATAGTCGTCACCACCGCTTTTTCCATTCCGGTGCGGATCCCAAGCTGTTTTAACTTCATGCTGCCGCCCAGGCATTCGATACGGATTTTGTTATCCGCAATGCTCAGTTTGCCATATGCGCCCGGCACAAACCACGGCGCGGTGAGTTCAGGCAGGGCGGGCGAAAAGCTGAGCTTTTCTCTGGGCATATCTGCCTTTAGACCAGTCAAAGACTGTAACACTGCCCAGGATGCCAGCGCACGATAGTAGTGTTCCCCACATTCCTCGTGGTTGAAGCGTCTGCCATTCTGCGTGTGTCTTCTTTCAACCGTTTCCACGATCTGAGCTGCTTCCTTGTATCTGCCGTTTTCCAGCAGGAATGATGCGAAGGAATATTCGATGCCGGACCAGTTGCTCTCCATCTGCACATTTTTCCAGGTATACAGTGTCGGGGTTGCCTGCGCCGGATAGGAGGCGTTGACCAGACCGGATTCTGGGCGGAAGTTTTCTGAAAGAATGCAGTCTGTCGCAGTGTCGATCTTATCCTGGGGCAGAAAATTGCCAAGCCCAAGCAGACGGGCATACCACTGTCCGTCTATCTGGTCCGTCATGCAGCAGTCGTCCCGCTTGTCACCGTCCGCCCAGAGACTGAAATATCTGCCGTTCCAGAGCTTTTCCACAAAGGCCTTGCTGCCCTTTTCCAGCAACGCTTCCCACGCTGCTGCACGATCCTGCACCCCGAGATCCTGGGCCATGCGCACTGCCGCTTTTAACGCTGCCAGCCACAGGCTTGCGATATAAGCGGGCGTCCCCTGCATCGCCCATGCATCGTAGGTGTTGGCTCTCGTATCATGATCCGGCAGACCGTCCCCGTCGCCGTCCAGAAGCTGTGTGTTGTCCATCGCCTTTTCGATATGCGGCCACATCCGCGCAAGGTACTCCCTGTCGCCTGTCCAAAGGTAATCTCTGCACACCAGCAGCACAAACTGCGGATTCATATCCACACGATCATACCCGTTATCCACGCCGGACAGGTCTGGGGTAAAGAAATGGTGTACGCGTCCGTCCCCACGCTGGAATTTTGCGCCCATTTCCATCTGTTTTTTCTGAAGGTCTGGAAACAATGCCAGAATACCAAATGAACCCTGATAAGTGATGTCTGTCGTATGGAAGCCGCAGCTGCCGTAGCCTTCCCACATACCGAACTCGCCCCGCTTTGTCCACCAGGAGCATTTGATCAGCGTGCTCAAATGATCCGACCACGCGTCCGCCAGCTCTTTTGAAACACTCGTGCTTTTCAGTAATGTAGAAAATTCTTTCACCGCTGGAAGTATCGCATCGCGCTCCCGATCCAGATAGGAAACGACCTCACCTGCGTCTGCAAAATGCTTTGCATACCAGTGTCCCTCAAAACGTCCGGAATCGCCGAAATGATTCGGGAAATACCAGCCGACTGCAAACCGGATCTGTCTGCTTTCCCCGGGTGCAAGCTTACAGCGGCCGCACAGGGCAGAGTCTCCCCAGTTTTCCTGTCCGTTTTCATCCGGAAAAATTCGTTTTATTTGACGAATGCTCGCAAGGATAAACTCCCGCTTTATTTCCGGCTGTGTCAGCAGAGCTTCATCGAAGCGATGCACTCTTTCATATGGATGTCTGACGCATGCGATCTGTAAAAGTTTTTCAAAAAGTGCATCCAGCTCCTGTTCGTCCATCAGGAAAAGCTCTTCTTCCGTCAGCTCTGTGACAAACTCCGGCATCGTCTCTGTTCCGAGGTTTGGAAGCTTTCCGGTATCCCGAAAATCAAACAGATAGGACTCCTCCGTTACGCCGAATCTGCTGTTCATGACATAATTCTTAAAATAAGGTTCAAACTCACCTAAAATCCAGCTGACCTCGTCTGCGGAAACGCTCCATGCAAGACTTCCATTGGATGCGTTCGACTTTTTGGAATCGCTCTTCATCACGATCTGTGCACAGCCTTTTTCAGCCGTCAGCTGATTTCTCAGCCGTCTCTGCTCCATTCCGCGGTTGACCGGATTTTTCAATTTACCAAGAATCGAAACCTCCGCTTCCTGATCGGAAGGATTGGTGATTGTAAAGATCACATAAAAGCCCGGTGTGCCTGCGAGTGCTTCCTGTCCCGGCACAAACGGGGACGCAAACTCTGCTTCAATTTTTATAGGAAGTCCGCTGTCCTCATACTGCAGCCTGCAAACCGGAAAATCCGGATTCCAGCGGATTTTTTCGATTTCTTTGTACCACGAATACATCAGTGACCGAAATTCGCCGTTGTCCCGGTCATGACAAAGTCTGCGTACAACAGGCGCCTTTCCTGCAAGCTTGGCACGAACCGTAAACGGCAGCACATGGGCGTCGTAATCATATAGCTTTTTCTGTTTCCGCACATCCGGGCTTCCCCATTTTCCCATGTTACAGATGTCCCATTCCCGCAGCTCTCCGTTCTGGCAGATTTCCACGCTTCCCGCGCCGATTCCCCCCAGCGCCATGCCGTTTTTCTGCCATCTGTAATCTAAAGTCCCCTCCATAATATTCCTCCTTTTGCAGGCAGCGTCCTGTCTGCTGTCTGACATAAGTCAATTCTGAAAGATCCCACGAATTGCTCCGCTGCAAAGCAGCTGCACAATTCTGCAAACATTCGCAATCCGCTCATGTTTGTGATCCTGGTATCTTCATCATAATCTCCCCACTTTTAAATCACAACCAGATACCGAAAAATCAAACTTCGAAAGCTGTTTTGAGTGATTTGCTACAGGTGCTTTCTATCCCGCGATAGCTCATCAGACAGTCATACCGCCTGATCCATCATACCTGCCAGCCAGCCGCACCGCTAAACGCCGAAAAGGGATGCCGCCCGACAAAACAGCAGCTTCAAATCCCTGTTTGTCGATCCGGCATCCCTTCTCTTCTTTTCCATTTGCCTGCATGCGGTCAGTGGGACTCGAACCCACACGGTTGCCCATTGGCACCTAAAACCAACGCGTCTGCCAATTCCGCCATGACCGCTCACCGCTCCGGCAGCCGGTTGTTTCGGCTGCCGAACGCTTCTCTTTCGTATAACTTAATTATTATATCGAACTTTTGAAACTTCTGTCAAGCATTTTACGGCATCAGCTCATAGATTCCACGATTCTTGTTGTCGCGCACGGACAGCCAAAGGTAATTGTTATCATCGTCCACATCCTGACAGACCGGTACCTCCTTGCGGTTCGAACCGGCTCCGTAGGGGCTCCAGATTCCCGCGTCCGCAAAGCCGTTCCACTCTTCCTGATTGCCGTCCCAATTTAACGTCGTCAGGTACATTTCTCCGCTGTAGAAGCCGCTGCGGAACGTTCCGATCACATTCTGGATGTAACGCTCCTTTTTGGCAGCCTTGCTCATATCCAGCTCGTAATGCTCCTGTCCTTCACCGTCCGGCAGATCGTTTTTCCATTCTCCGGCATACATATGCTCGCGGTACGCGCGGTCCGACGTGGTGTCATCGTCATAATAAACGTAAAAGCGCACCCACTTGCCGTTGCCTTCGCGTTTGCCATTCGACCACTCGCCGTAGTAATAGGCGTTATCCGCATAGCAGGCGATTCCGGTTCCGTCCGGCTGTCCTGCGCTGCTGCGCTCGCCATAATAATAAAAGCTGTTTGCATCCGAAATATCCGACGACATCCTCATATACCAGGGCAGCATCGCCAGATCCTCCACCGCGTCCATATTATCCTGTTCCCAGTAACCGGACATCTCCAGAAGCATCTCTTCGTTTGTCTTGTTCGCACTCTCCGCGCCGGATAACGGATCGTTTCCGCTCACCGTCCGGAGGTTGCCCTCCTGCTTGGCACCCTGACTTTCCTTCCCTTTGCCTGCGGGAAGTTTGCTGTCCGGATGCTCTGTCAGCGTCTCATCCTCCTGCTGTCCCCTTTCCGTCGTCTGCTTTTTCCCCGCTGTTGTTTCTTCCGTCTGATCCGCTGCGTCCTTCGTCTCTGATTCTGCAGACTCTGCCTGTTCCTCACTGTACCATATCTGCGTGCTTTCCGTTTCTGCGATCTCTGCCCGTGTCTCCCTGCGCTGATGCAGCCGTACTGCGCACAGCGCGATGATAATTACCAGAAAAAGAGCAATCGCCGCCACCGGGATCAGATCCCTTTTTTTATCGTCCATGTCCGCATTTCCTCCAGTTGGTTTATTGTAACATAGGCTTTCTTTTTTTCCTATTTAAACTTTATTAAGAAAAACGAAAGCTTTTTCTGTTTCTTATATATATGCGTTTTCCTCCCTTGACATCCCTCAAAGTCCTGACTATTATGGAACAGAAAACGAATTTACCTTACACGAAAAGAGGAGTTTTATGAAAAAATGGATTGTCTGGCTGAAAAAAAGCAGTCCCTGGATTTTTCTGCTGATCGGCCCTGTTCTGAATTTTTATCTGCTGGAATGGTACACGCATAATCCGTTCCAGACCATGAAACCGTATATACAGGGGATGAATCTGGCGCTGTTTGAATTTGCAGCACTGTTTTTATTTGCACTGACCGGCAGGATCAGCCGCGCACTCGGCATCGAAACCGCCTTCTGCGCCGTTTACGGTCTTGCAAACTATTTCGTCCTGGAATTTCGCGGCGCGCCCATCCAGCCGTGGGACATTCTTTCGATCTCGACCGCTGCCAGCGTCGCGGACAACTACGAATACAAATTGAACCGCACCGCAGTAATCGTGCTGATCTGTTTTGTCCTGCTTCTGGTTCTGGAATTTTTCCTGAAAAAAGGCTTTCCGAAAAAAAATAAAAAAGCCCGGATTGCCCGCGTCTGCCTCGCACTTTCCTGCGGTCTTTTATGCTTTGGCTACACGAAAATGCTGCACAGCGAGGACATCGTCGAACAGAAGCTTCACCTTTACAACAAGCTTTTCACTCCGACGACGATTCAATTTAAAAATGGTACTGTAACTGCGTTTTTAATGGAGCTTCAGTACATTTCTGTCGATAAGCCCTCCGGTTACAGCGCAGAAAACGCCAAGGAGCTGCTGGCATCCTATGATACCGGCTCTCAGGAAGCAGATGGAACATCCTCGGACAATGCGCAAAAGCCGAACATTATCGTCATCATGAACGAGGCGTTTTCCGATCCGTCCGTGCTCGGCGATTTTACAACGAACGAGGATTATATGCCCTTCGTGCACAGCCTGCTCGACGGCGCGGATAACACGATTTCCGGTCACTTAAATGTCTCCGTTAAGGGCGGCAACACTGCCAACACAGAATTTGAATACCTGACCGGCGCTTCAATGGCGTTTCTTCCTTATGGAAGTATCCCGTATCAGCAGTATGTGAAAAAAGAGACGCCTTCGATGGCCTCCTATCTTTCCTCCCTCGGCTACTACACGATTGCGATGCACCCGTACCGCGCCGCCGGCTGGGACAGAAATCTCGTTTATCCCAAGCTCGGCTTCGACGAGATGCACTTTCAGGAGTTTTTCACAGATTCTCCGCTTGTGCGCAAATATGTCAGTGACGAGGGCAACTATGAAAAGATCATAAAGCTCTACGAGGAAAAAGATGCGGACACGCCGCTGTTTTTATTCAACGTGACGATGCAGAACCATTCCTCCTACAGCGACTGGGCGGATTACGACAACTTTTCTCCCGATATCACGGTAGAAGGCTCGGATTCCAAGTTGCTTCCGGCGTACCTGTCCTTGATCAGGCTGTCTGACAGCGCCATCCAGAACCTGGTTTCTTACTTTGAAGCACAGGAGGAACCTACCATGATCGTCTTTTTCGGAGATCATCAGCCTGCCGATTCCGTCGTACGTCCGGTCTGGAAATTAAACGGCAAAGATGACGCGGACTTAACCGACGAGGAAGAGGCGCTGCGCTACAAGGTTCCGTTCTTTATCTGGGCAAACTTCAATATCGAAACGGAAAACGATCTGGAAATCAGCGCAAACTATCTTGCGGCAAAGACGCTGGACGCCGCCGGGCTTCCAAAATCCGCTTACGATAACTTCCTGTCGCAGCTGCGCACGGAAGTACCCGTCATTTCAGCCAACCATGTAACGCTGTCCGACGGAACCTTTACCACTGCATCCAAGCAAAAAGATCTGCTTTATGATTATCAGACCCTGCAGTATTACCTGCTTTTTGACTAAACCGCGGAGGATTTCCTTTTTTATGAAAAAAAAGATCTGTTTCTTTTCCTTCCTGCTGCCGTTTCTTTCCATGATGGCGATTTTTATCGGCAACGGCATTTATCCCTTCGGAGATCAGAGCTTCATGCACTCCGACATGTACCATCAGTACGTCCCCTTTCTGGAAGAATTTGTCCGGAAAGTGCGCGACGGCGAACCGCTCTACTACTCCTGGCGCATCGGTATGGGCTCCAATTACCTGTCTCTTTACGGCTACTACAGCGCAAGCCCGTTCAACTGGCTGATGCTCCTTTTGCCCGAAAAATATTTAATCGAATTTATGAGCTACATGGTCGTTTTCAAAATCGGTCTGTGCGGCTTCACCTTTTCCTGGCTTTTGACAGAAAAATTCCACACAAACGACCTTTCTGTCCTGTTCTTTTCCACATTTTATGCGATGTCCGGCTTCGTTGCCGCATATAACTGGAACGTTATGTGGATGGATACCCTCGTCCTCGCTCCGCTGATCGTTCTCGGTCTGGAAAAGCTGGTCTTCGAAAAAAAATACAGCCTCTACTGCATCACCCTCGGGCTGTGCATTTTATCGAACTATTACCTTTCCATCATGGTCTGCATCTTCCTGTGCCTGTACTTTCTCGTGCTCGTACCGAACCTGTTTGGCTCTGATGGCTGGAAAGCGTTCCGCGCAAGGCTGCTTGGCGCAATCGGACGTTTTGCTTTATTTTCCCTGTTGGCTGGCGGTCTCGCCGCTGTGCTGCTGATCCCGGAAATCGCTGCCCTGCATGCGACTGAATTTTCCGAATTCAACTTTCCAGAAAAGATCAACTGGTACTTTTCCTTCTTCGACGTAATCGCGCGGCATGCGACCGGTGTATCCCGGGAAACCGGTCTGGATCACTGGCCGAATATTTTCTGCTCCAGCGCAGTCTTTTTCCTGATTCCGCTCTATATCGTCAACCGAAAAATCCCTCTGAAGGAAAAGCTCGGCAGACTGGTATTATGCACCTTTTTCATCGTCAGCTTCTCGGTCAATACCCTGAATTTCATCTGGCACGGTTTCAACTACCCGGATTCGCTTCCGGCACGTCAGTCCTTTTTGTACATCCTGCTCGTGCTGCTGATGTGCTATGAGGCGTTTTCAAAGCTCGACGGCTTTACCATGCGCGAGCTGTTTGTCTCCCTCGCCTGCGGGCTCGGTTATCTTTTGCTGGCAGGAAAGCTCGTGGAGGACGACGCCTTTACCCAGGGCACCTTTGTGCTGAGCGCCTGCCTGCTTGCTGCCTACGCGCTGCTGCTCTATGCCTGGAAAAAAGGGAAAGAAAAACAGCCTGCAGACAGCCTCCCGTATCAGCGCGCGATTGCAATCGCCGTGCTGGCGCTGGTCGCTTTTGAATCCACCTACAACATGGCGCTGACGAGCGTTTCCACCACCAGCCGCAGCAGCTATCTGGAAAGCATTCCCGCCTACCGGGAGTTAGTTGCTCGTAATGAAGAAAAAGATTCCGATTTTTACCGCTACGAAAAGCTCAGCCGCGTCACCAAAAATGACGGTGCGCTGGCAGGCTATCCGACAGCGTCGCTGTTTTCTTCCACCTCCAACGCGGCGGTTCAGGACTGGTACGACCGCATGGGCATGAGCGAAAGCAAGGTATTTTACTGCTTTGACGGTCAGACGCCGCTTTCCGCAGCATTTCTAAATGTCCGCTACCTGTTTTCCCGCTCCAATGCAGAGGATTCCAGCCTCTACACGCTGATCGACGAGCAGGACGGCGTTTACCTGTACAAAAACAACAAGACGCTGCCCGCCGGATTTATCCTGCAGGATGGACAGAATCTTTCTTCCTCTGAGTTTTCTGAAGAGACCTCCGACCCGTTCGAGGTACAAAATCAGATGGCGGCTTCTGTTTCGACCTCTGATCCGCTCTTTGTTTCCATCGAATCAGAGGAATCCGGCAATCAGGTTTTCTTTGATGTATACACGGAGGGGCATTACTACGCTTACTGTAAAAGCTCCAAGATCGATACCGTTTCGATCTCTTCCGCCAGCGTCAACAAAACGTATAAAAAAGTCAAATATGACTATATCCTCGATCTCGGTCGTCACGAAACCGGCGACCATGTAACACTGACCAACGACGAAGATAGCGTGCTGAATGCCGTTGTTGTGCGCCTGGATGAAGCGGTTTTGTCCCGCACACTGCAGACGCTCTCTGAGCAGCCCTTTACGGTAGATTCTTATGATTCCAGCCATCTGACCGGACATGTCGACGTCACCAAAGCCGGTCGGCTGATTTTATCCATCGCAAACGAACCCGGCTGGACGATGAAGGTGGACGGAGAAGCCGCAGACTACGACGTGTATGATGGTGTATTTCTATCCGTTCCGCTGACGGAGGGCAGCCACACGATTGAGCTTTCCTACCGCCCTGCAGGTCTGACTGCCGGTCTGATCGTCAGCCTGATCTGCCTGCTTGTGTTTATCGGAATCGGAGTTGCTCAGAAGCGTTTGGGAAAAAAATCCTGACACCCGGCTGATTTTATGCTATAATTTTTAACTGGTGCAGCGTTTCGTACCTGCACGATAAGACGTTTGATTCCTGATTCCCTGAGCTTCTGTCAGAACCCAACGTCCGCTACACTTTTTTACAGCTTCCTAAGATTATTGAAATATGCCGTCCTGCGGCAGAAAAGAGGTAATATGGAACACTTAATCATCCCGGAGAATTATTCCTCCGCCCTGAACCTGCACGATACCCAGATCGGTATTAAGACGGTGAAAGACTTTTTCCAGAGTCTTCTGGTCCGTCATTTAAACCTTCTGCGTGTCTCTGCTCCGTTATTCGTCGATCCCGCTTCCGGCATGAACGATAACTTAAACGGTTATGAGCGCCCGGTTTCCTTCGGCATTCTCGAGCAGAACGATTACCGCGCAGAGGTTGTACAGTCCCTTGCAAAATGGAAACGCTACGCCCTCAAGGAATACGGATTTTCTCTTGGCGAAGGTCTTTACACGGATATGAACGCCATCCGCCGCGACGAAACGACTGACAACATCCATTCCATTTTCGTCGATCAGTGGGACTGGGAAAAGGTCATCGACAAAAAGGACCGCAACCTGGAAACCTTAAAAGCAACCGTCCGCGACGTTTACAAGGCGCTGCGCAAAACGGAAATGTACATGGCGATCCAGTATGATTACATCGAAGAGATTCTGCCCCGTGAGATTTTCTTCATCACCACCCAGGAGCTTGCAGACATGTTCCCGGACAACACGCCCAAGGAGCGTGAATATTTCATCACCAAAGCAAAGGGCGCTGTCTGCATCATGCAGATCGGCGATAAGCTCGAAAACGGCGAGCCCCACGACGGCCGTGCACCCGACTACGATGACTGGGCATTAAACGCCGACATCCTCGTTTACTATCCTGTTCTGGACATCGCCTTGGAGCTGTCCTCTATGGGTATCCGCGTGGACAAAGAGGCCCTGCTGTCCCAGCTGGAAAAAGCCGGCTGCCCCGAGCGCGCAGAGCTTCCGTTCCAGAAAGCAGTCCTCAACGAAGAGCTGCCTTACACCATCGGCGGCGGTATCGGTCAGTCCCGTATCTGTATGTTCTTCCTGCGCAAGGCGCACATCGGAGAAGTACAGTGCTCCATCTGGCCAGAGGAAATCCGCAAAGAAGCGGAAGCCCACGGAATCCAGCTGCTGTAAACAATAGAACGCTCGCAGAGCGTACATTCTATTGTCATGAATAAGGATAAGCGGCTGCGCGTTGTCCTGTTATAGAATGCACGCTCCGTGAACCTTCCATTGTCATAAAAGAGCGAGGAAGCTGTATCGTATAGCTTCCTCGCTCTTTTTGGTCAACGCATCTCACAAAGGATCCTCTTCTCGTCGCAATGCAGGCGCTGTCACCAGCTAATCTTAACTTCTTCTCTGCTCATCCTTTTTGCCGCAATGCCGTCTTTCCCTGCAGCATCCACAATAAAAACAGGCTTCCTGCTGACAGCACCAAAAACAGCACACAGGACGGAACGCTTAAAAATACGCCGCCAAAGGGCAACAGCTCTAACATCACATACACAAACAGGTTCGCAACGCTGTGGAACAGCATCGGCGCTGCAATCGTTCCATACCATTCATACACCAGCGCCAACAGGCAGCCGATTACGGTCGCATAGACCGCCTGAACAAGATTTCCATGGAACAGACCGAACGCCAGTCCGGAAAGCACCACCGCATACGGCACCTTCAACACCTTGCGCAGCTGTCCATAGACCACGCCGCGGAAAACGATCTCTTCGCCCAGCGGCGCAAGAATGCCGTAGGAAATGATTCCCAGCCACACCGGCGTATCGAACTGCATCTCCGAAACCCTCTGAAAGGTCGGAGAGAACCGATACAATTCTGTCAATGTCAGAACACCGTTCATGCCGATTGCAATTGCCGCCGCCAAAATCACCATCGGAACGATGGACAGTTTATCGATTTCTTTTGTCGAATGGAACTGGATCCTTTTGTGCCAGATTCCGTAACAGATCGTAAATGCACCAACTGTCGAGAGTGCGCTCGCCACATTCAGCCAGAAATTGTAGGAAGAGCCCTCCAGCTCCTGCAGCCCGATGGCATACACTACCGATACCGCCGTCAAAATTACGCTGCTGATTAGGAGACTGATTACATAATAGGCAAACATCGCCAGTGCGCTGGTTCCAACTGCACTCCAGAACTGCCCGGATTTGGTCTTCATTTTGGCAGTGCTGCCGCGGTAGCGCTCTGAAAGGGAATTCGAGCCAGTCGCCGCGCTGTTTCCTGCCTGCGTGTCTCTTCCTGCCTGCGCTCTGTTTCCTGTCTGCGTGTCTCTTCCTGCCTGCGTGCCGGTTCCTGCCTGCGTGCCTCTTCCTGCCTGTGTGCCGCCCAGCAGTACGCTTCGCAGTCCTTCCACATCCCGGACAATGATCTCCGCACCGGCATTTTCCAGCTCTCCCGGCTGTGCATACCCATATGACACCGCGATGCAGTGTGCACCGATCGCTTTCGCACCCTCCACATCGAAGCTGCGGTCGCCGATCATCACCATCTTATCCGGATCGCTTTCGCCCCGCGCTGCAAGCTGGGACAGCACCTCTGCAACCACTTCTTCTTTGTGCACTCTTCTTCCGTCCAGCTCGCTTCCGACCACGATGTCGAAATATTCCCGGATTCCGAAATGCACCAGAATATCCTCCACATAAACGGTCGGTTTGCTCGATGCAATCGCCAGCGTCGCCCCGGATGCCTTCAGATCATGCAAAAGCGCTCCCATTCCGGGATACAGCACATTTTCGTATTTACCGGTTACAGAAAACCGCTCCCGGTACTTCTCAACTGCCTCCTGCGCCTGCTCCGCCGTAAAGTTATAATATTTCATAAAGCTCTCTGCAAGCGGCGGTCCGATAAACGGCTCCAGCCGATCCAGCTCCGGTTCTTCAATCCCAAAGCTTCTGAGCGCATACTGCACACAACCGCAAATTCCCTGTTTCGGATCGCTGATCGTTCCGTCCAGGTCAAATAAAATACAGGAAAACATAACAGTCTCCTTTCATTTCTCTTCTGTTCTGCAGCCAAACGCCTGCAGCCTGTCTTTATAGTGTACCAGAAAGCACACGAAAAGGTTATGAAATTTTTGTGAAATAGAGATTTTCCGTTTCCTGCGTTCATAAGTTGTAACAAAAATCCGGCAGGAGCCTTCATGATCCGAGATTTCGTTCATCTGATTCAAAATAAACTGCGCCACTATGCCGTTTTTCCCTCTCTGCACAGTCTCTCCCGCTCGTCTGCATTCCAAACTGCCCTGTTTTTGCTCGGCGTCCTCGCCTTTGCCCGCGCGTGCATTTTTCTCGCCCCTCCGTCTGTAACAACACTGGCGTCTGCCTCTGTAAACGGCACATTTATGCCTATTTGCCGTGTCGAAACCGACCAGAAAAAAGTCGCGCTGACCTTCAACTGCACCTACAGTGCACAAGACATGCAGCAGCTTTTGGAAATTCTGAAAGAAAAAAATGTGCACGCCACCTTTTTCGTTTCCGACACCTGGGCAAAAAACTATCCGGAGCTGCTCTGTACGATTCACAACGCCGGACACGATATCGGCGGTCTGTGGACAACGCAGGCATCTCTTTCCATCCGGGAACAGACGCTCACACTGGAAAATCTCACGCAGCGAATTGATCGCCTTACCGATTCTGAAACGACGTTGTTTCGTTTTGAAGACGGAAACTATGACAACTCTGCTATCCGGCTCATCCAGGAAGCCGGCGGTTATCCGGTGCAGTGGAACATCAATTCCATGGACTGGAAAGACTACGGGGCACAGGACATCCTTCATCGGATTTTAAACAGTCGCCAACTCCAAAACGGCTCTATCCTCCTGTTCCATGCCGGAACCGTTTATACCGCACAGGCGCTTCCCGACCTGATCGACAATCTGGAGGATCAGGGCTATCAACCAGTTCCCATCTCCGAGCTGATCTGGAAGCACTCCTATTATATGGATGCAGACGGCGTACAGATTCCGAAGACGGAACCATAAACAATAGAATGCACGCAGAGCGTGCATTCTATTATTTCTTTTCTTCTTTTTTATCTTCTTTTTTCACTTCCAGCATAGACGTACAGTACGGACAGCGGGTTGCCTCTGCCGCAACCTTGCTTCTGCAATAAGGGCACATTTTCACAGCAGGTTTTTCCGGCTCCTTCTTTTTGCCAAGACCAGCCAGCGCATTCATCCCTTTTACCATCAGGAAAATAATCACTGCCATTATGATGAAATTGATCACTGCGGTCAAAAATGCACCATAGCGGATTTCCACATCCCCGACCATCACAGACAAATACGTCAGATCTGTATTGGCAAACAGGCCGATCAGCGGTGAAATCACATCGTTTACCAGCGAATTGATGATCGCCTGAAACGCAGCACCAATGATAACGCCGACTGCCAGATCCATGACATTTCCTCTCAGCGCAAATTCCTTAAATTCCTGCAACAGTTTTTTCATAGTGGTATCCTTTCTTTTGTTATGTTATACTTTGGGACATGAAACGAAGAAATTTATCCCATTTAAAACTTACAATCTTTTTGATCCTGCTCGCTGTCCTGATTTTTGCAGCGGCAGCCCTGATCCTGAAAACCATAAAAAACGCTTCCACTCAGGTGCTCTCCTGGTCGGAAGCTGTTGAAGCCGTTTCCTCAGAACCTGTCAAAAATGTGCAGCCATCCTTAAGTGTCCCCACGCAGATTACCAAAATCGGTGACGATTATTTTCTGGTGGACTGCTATCACAATCAGATTCTGACCTCGAAAACACCGGATGCTCTACTTACCGACTGGTATGTAATGACCGATCAGATCAACCGCGGGCACACTATTGCAGGAGACGGCACCGTTTATCTTGCAGATGACACCGAAAACAACCGCGTCCTCATCTTTGAAAAACAGGACGGACAGTTTTACCTTACCCAGCTTTTCAACGAAATCGGCACTCGCCCGCATTACGTCGTCTATGATGAAACGGAAAAACGTTTTTATGTACTCAGCTCCATGACCGGACAATTGTACGTCTTTTACCGTCCCGACCCGGACAGTCCCTCTGTTGCTCTCGAAAAAATCCTCTCTGTGCCAGAGCTGGATCAGATTTATGTCCGCTCCTTTACAATCGACGGCGACGACCTGTACTTTGTTTCCGGCAATCAGTCGATTCTGCGCACCCGCAAAAAAGACCTGAAGATCCTGGAACGGTTCCCGGTTCCTGCCGAAATCTCCGGCATGATCCAGCTGACACACATTCAGGACTGGTTTTACATCACCGTTTCCACCGACCTTACCGGCAATCAGGATTATGCGACGATCCTGCGCGTGCAGGATTTAAACGATCTTTCTTCCGGCAGCTGGGAGGATATTTATGACAACTTTGCCGGAGGCGGAACGCCTTATTATATCTCTTCCTTTGACGGACATTATTATCTGACGGAGCACAGGATTCCCGGACACAGCGTCTGGCAGTTCGATGTCATCGACAACGCACTGACAGACATCCGCGCCCTGTTTTAGGACTCATCGACCGTTTCTGATCGTCTTGCGTTTCGAAAGCCCATGTTTCGTACTTTGCTTTTTAGTATATCTGTTTCAGCTTTCCTGTACAATCCTTTTATCGCGTTCCCGCTTTGAAAAAACGCAGCCGCAATAATCCTGACGGTACAGGTCGTACTGGCGGCTTAACTCGATGGACCTTAAATAGCCGCCCTTTTTCTTAAAATCCGACGGCAGGCACGCCACATGATATTCCTCCGCCAGTCGGCTGCCGATTTCGTTGAGCTTCTGCGCATTTTTCAGCGGACTGATCGTCAGCGTTGTTGTAAAAAAATCATAGCCGCCCTCTGCCGCCAGCCTCGCCGCTTCCCGCAGCCGCAGCTCGTAGCAGATAAAGCAGCGCTCTCCGCCCTCCGGACAGTCCTCCAGCCCTTTCGTCGCCTCGAAAAATTTTTCCGGCTCGTAAGTGCCCTCCAAAAGTGCGATCTGGTTCAGCATTTCAGACCCTTTCGCCTCTTCATTCAGCGTGCTCACCAGACGTTTTAATTCCTCCACCCGATGCCGGTATTCCTCCAAAAAGCTGATGTTTGGATTGTAATAAAATACCGTCACGTCGAAATACTGCCGTAAATATTCCAGACAGTAGCTGGAGCACGGCGCACAGCAGCTGTGCAAAAACAGCCGCCGGTGATGATCCGGAAGCTTATCGATCAGGTGTTCCAGTTCTTTTTGATAGTTAATTTTGTTCATTTCTCCTCTTATTCACATGCAGAAAAATTTTATATTTTAACCATTTTCTTCTGCATCGGAATCTTCTGATTTACTTTTTCTGCCGAACTTTTTTACATACTCCTGCGCTTCTGCCAGAGAAATGTTCAGCTTTTTCTGTAATCTTGCAAGAATCTCTTCTTCTGAAATCCCAAATTCATATCCAGTCTCAATAATTCCTTTTGCTTCTCCTTCTGCTATCCCCTCACGCCTCGTCTCTTCAAACACGGTACACATATCAGCATCTCCTTTCCTGGCAATTTTATTATAATCTATTTTACAGTTTGCCGCACCCGCAGCAGTCATAATCACTGTCTTTTCCACTCGATGCTCTCTGGCGTAGTTTATCGCCCGATCTCTTGTTTCCTGAAGCTTTCCATTCCGATCCAACAGAATACCGAGCAGATTAAACAGATCCCGGTTGTTGATATTATGCAGCTTCAGATCATTTTTTCTAGCTTCCACGAGGTGCATCCGGTAATCATTGACAAATGGCTTCATTTCCTCTGAAATATGCAGCATCCCATGCAGAGACACCGCACCGTCCCACGGCTTTTCCCCATAATAAACAACAACTGTTATAACAGGAACCAGCCGATCATCCTTTTTCATTTTTGACAGATATTCCTCTTCTGTCAAGCTCTTTGCTGTTTTATACTTTGCCGCATTGTCCACATATTGCTTCTGATAAGCTGCATAATCATACCCCATTACCCGCATGGGCATCGCATAATGAATATGCTCCTGTCCTTCCATTCCCAGTATAACAAATTCCACGCCATATACGGTAGACTTTTTTCGAATTTTGACCGTATCTCTCGACGCTCCGATGCTTTCCGCATATTCTTTATGCTCCAAAACGGAGGATTCTTCCGTATCCAAATCCTCCAGTTCTTTCGGTTTGATGACCTGCTTTCCATCAAACAGCACTGCGTTGAAAAAATCAGCAAACTGTTCCTTATTGCGCCAATAATTCTTTACGATAATATCCGGTTTTAATGCCTGCTTTTCTTTTCCCATACAGTGTCTCCTTTATCAACAATAGAATGCACGCTCTGCGAGCATTCTATTGTCATGAATAAAATTCTCCCACAAAATCGCATTGTTCCATAATAGTCCTATCTTCGTACTACCTTAAAAGGTACTACCCCATAACCACGAAGACCCCACAGAAGAGATTTCTCCCTTCTGTGAGGTCTTCGGAATTATTGTTTACAGCCTTTTACTTAAAGTATGCCACACCGGACTCGAAGATCTTCAGATCCTGTTCGCCGTAGATATTCTGTGCAACGCTTCTGTCGCGGCGCTCGGAGTGCGCCATCTTGCCCAGGATACGTCCATCCGGAGAGGTGATGCCTTCGATCGCGCTGTAGGAGCCATTGATATTCCATTCTTCATCCATGGAAATCCTTCCTTCCGGATCGGAATACTGGGTTGCTACCTGTCCGTTTGCAAACAGCTTGTCAATCCACTCCTTCGGAGCTACGAAACGTCCCTCACCGTGGGATGCCGGATTGACATATACTTTTCCAAGCTCAGCGCCCTGCAGCCAGGGAGACTTGTTGGAAACCACCTTGGTGTATACCATCTTGGAAATGTGACGGTTGATCGTATTAAAGGTCAGGGTCGGAGAATCGTCCTTCTGTCCGACGATTTCGCCGTAAGGAACCAGACCGAGCTTAATTAACGCCTGGAATCCATTACAGATACCAAGACATAAGCCATCTCTTTCCTTCAGAAGCTTCATAACCTCTTCCTTGATCTTCTCGTTCTGGAATGCAGTTGCGAAGAACTTTGCGGAGCCATCCGGCTCGTCGCCTGCGGAGAAGCCGCCGGGGAACATGATGATCTGAGCCTGGCTGATCTCTTTTGCAAACGCATCGACGGAAGAACGGATGTCCTCTGCGCTCAGGTTTCTGAATACATGGGTTACAACCTGTGCACCTGCGCGTTCAAATGCTTTTGTGCTGTCGTATTCACAGTTCGTTCCGGGGAATACCGGGATGAATACGGTAGGCTTCGCTACTTTATTCTTGCATACATAAATGTGATTCGTCTCATACAGGCCGGTTTCTACTGCGTCCGTGTCCTTGACTGCCTTTGTAGGGAATACCTTTTCCAGAGGCTTCTTCCACGCATCCAGCGCCTCTTTTTCGGAAAGGGTCATGTTTCCATAGGTAAATACCGGCTCTGCCGTTACCGTGCCGAGCAGCGTATAAGCAACATCCATATCCGCCAGACGGTCTGCCGGAACTTCTGCCACCAGATCGCCAAGGCCGTTTGTAAACAGCTCCTCTGCAGAAACCGTTTCCTCAATTGCAACGCCAAGTCCGTTACCGAATGCCATGCGGGACAGGGCTGCTGCCACACCATAGCTGTCCAGTGCATATGCGGAAACGATCACGCCCTTGCCCATCAGCTCGGTAATCTTTGCATACAGTGCCATTACCTGCTCATAATCCGGCAGATCGTAAGCATCCTTCTGAATGGAGAAACGAACCAGACGGTTTCCAGCCTGTTTTAATTCCGGGCTGATGACATCTTTTTCCTTTGCAACATCCACAGCGAAAGAAACCAGCGTCGGAGGTACGTCAATATCGTTAAAGGTTCCGGACATGGAATCCTTACCGCCGATGGACGGAAGTCCGAATCCCATCTGCGCGTCATAAGCGCCCAGCAGCGCCGCAAAAGGCTGGCTCCAACGTTCGGGATCCTGGGTCATGCGGCGGAAATATTCCTGGAAGGTAAAGCGGATTCCGGAGAAATCGCCGCCTGCCGCTACGATTCTTGCCATGGATTCCACAACCGCGTAAATTGCGCCGTGGTAAGGGCTCCAGGAGGACAGATACGGATCAAAGCCGTATGCCATCATCGTTACCGTATCGGTCTTTCCTTTCAGGACCGGAAGCTTGGCAACCATCGCCTGGGTCTCGGTCAGCTGATACTTACCGCCGTAAGGCATCAGCACGCTGCCTGCGCCGATGGAGGAGTCGAACATTTCCACAAGACCCTTCTGGGAGCAGACATTTAAATCCGACAGCAGCGCTTTCCATGCCTTTTTCAGATCGCCGGCTTTTACGACTTCCTTTACAGCAGGAACTGCATACTGCTCAAAATAGTTATCTTCTTTCGACGGAACATCTACAAAAACATCGGTTTCCTGGTGTGCTCCGTTGGTATCCAGAAATGCTCTGGACAGGTTTACAATGCTCTTGCCGCGCCAGTTTAAAACCAGACGGGGTTCTTTGGTTACAACCGCAACCGGAACTGCCTCCAGGTTCTCTTCTGCCGCATAGCCTAAGAAGGTATCAACGTCTTTCGGAGAAACAACGACTGCCATTCTCTCCTGAGATTCGGAGATTGCAAGCTCTGTGCCATCCAGACCGGCATACTTCTTGGGAACCTTATCCAGATCAACGGTCAGGCCATCTGCCAGCTCGCCGATGGCAACAGAAACGCCGCCTGCGCCGAAGTCGTTACACTTTTTAATCAGACGGGAAACTTCTTCTCTGCGGAACAGTCTCTGAATCTTTCTTTCGGTCGGAGCGTTACCCTTCTGCACCTCAGCACCGCAGGTTTCGATACTCTTTTCCGTATGCACCTTGGAGGAACCGGTTGCGCCGCCGCAGCCATCGCGTCCGGTACGTCCGCCCAGCAGGATGATGATATCGTCCGGATCGGAGTTTTCACGGATGACGTTGCGTCTCGGAGCCGCACCCATAACCGCGCCAATCTCCATACGCTTTGCAACATAATCGGGATGATAAATTTCTTTTACATAACCGGTCGCAAGGCCGATCTGGTTGCCGTAGGAAGAGTAACCGGATGCTGCACCGCGCACCAGCTTTTTCTGGGAAAGCTTTCCCTTTAAGGTGTCCGCAACCGGAACGGTAGGATCCGCTGCACCGGTCACGCGCATTGCCTGATATACATAACCTCTGCCGGAAAGCGGGTCGCGGATTGCGCCGCCCAGACAGGTTGCCGCACCGCCGAAGGGTTCGATTTCGGTCGGGTGGTTGTGGGTTTCATTTTTGAAAAATACGAGCCATTCCTCGGTGACAGGACCATCGCCGTAGTCCATTTCAACGGGAACAATAACGGAACAGGCGTTGATTTCATCGGACTGCTCCATATCCTCCAGCTTGCCCTCTTTTTTGAGCTTACGCATCGCCATCAGTGCAAGATCCATCAGGCAGACGAACTTATCCGGACGGTCTTTAAAGATCTCTGCACGCGCATCCAGATAACTCTGGTAGGTTTTTTCCATCGGTTCCCGGTAAAAACCATCTCCGAATGCGACATTTTTCAGTTCAGTGGAAAACGTCGTATGACGGCAGTGGTCGGACCAGTAGGTATCCAGCACACGAATCTCCGTCATGGAAGGATCTCTCTTTTCCTCGCCTGCAAAATACTTCTGGATATGCTTGAAATCCTGCAGGGTCATCGCAAGACCAAGAGAATCGTACAGCTGCTTTAATCCGTCTGCATCCAGCGTAGTAAAGCCGTCTAAAATCCTGACATCTGCAGGCTCTGCAAACTCGGTTACGAGCGTCTTTGGCTTTTCCATACCGGTCTCTCTGGAATCCACCGGGTTAATGCAGTAAGCCTTGATCTTGTCAAATTCTTCGTCTGTCAGATCTCCTGTAATCAAATAAGTAACTGCGGTACGGATAATCGGCTGCTCCTCCGCTTTTAAAAACTGAACGCACTGTACGGCAGAATCTGCACGCTGGTCAAACTGTCCCGGCAGATATTCAACGCTGAATACGCGTCCGTTTGCAGGGATTTCGATCGTCTCGCGATACAGAATATCCACGGGCGGCTCGGAAAAAACAGTACGGCATGCCTGTTCAAAAACCTCATCACTGATATTTTCCACATCATAACGAATGAACATCCGGACATCTTCGATCCCTGACATATTCAGATAACCGATCAGATCCTCCTTCAGTTCCTGTGCCTTAACCGCGTAACCGGTCTTCTTTTCCACATAGATCCGTCTTACGTTTTCCATTTGTCCTCCTTTTGCCGCACAGGCGGCATTTTACGTTTCCAGCTCAGTCTTACCAATTCTATCACAAAATTTCTTTTCATGGTAGCAAAAGTGTCGATTCTGCTCAAGTATCGTCGGCATTACTATTTTCGGACAGATTTTTTGTTTTCGTGTGTGCATCTTTTTCATGCAGCGGCCGCGGCAGATCCCAACAGTAATGTGTCGCAAGCACCCGGATCACAATCACCACCGCAGTTCCTGCTGCCAGCGCCAGATACAGATGGATATGGATCAAAAGCACACACACCAGTGCGCCCGCAAAAGCCGCCATCGCATAGATATGCTTATACAGGATAAACGGCATCGTATCCGCTAAAATATCCCGGATCAGACCGCCTCCGATACCTGTCATCATGCCCAAAAATACTAAAAAGAAGATCCCGTCATAGCCCTCGCCGTGTGCGGTATATACGCCAAGGACAGTAAAAATCCCAAGTCCAACCGCATCACAGTAATTCATAACCTGCTCATAAATCGTCAGATAACGGCTCGTCATGATCTCCTGCTTTCCATAGACAAGTAAAAATAAAAGAGCGGAGGTTCCCAGCGCCACCAGCGCATAAACCGGATCCCGGAATGCTCCCGGCGGCGTCCGCCCCAGGATAATATCCCGGACAATGCCGCCTCCGACTGCAACACACAGTCCCAGCACCAGTACCCCGAACAGATCCAGATTTTTGCGGATACCCAGCATTGCCCCGGACGATGCAAAAGCGATCGTCCCGATGATCTCCGCCGTAAAAATAATCGGATTTTCCATGTTCTCCTGTCCCCAGTTCCTTTTTTGTTAATACAATAGAATGCACGCTCTGTGAGCATTCTATTGTCATGAATTATGGCAGACCGTATTCAGCCGAATGGGCGTATTCTGCTGCTTTATAGTATCCTGCGCCGCACTGCAGACGGAGCCACCCCATATTTTTTCTTGAACAGCTTGCTGAAATGATAGGCATCCTCATAGCCGACCTGCGCCGCGATTTCCTGAATGCTCATTTCCAGATTCTGCGTCAGCAGGTTATAGGCCTTGGTCAGACGAATATCAATCAGATAATGAATCGGCGTGTTTCCGGTTTCCGCCTTGAAAATCCTGGACACATAAAAGGTGCTCAGATACATATTGCCGGCGATCCGGTCAAGAGAGATTTTCTCTGCATAATGATCCTCAAAGTAATCCGTGATCTTCTCCACGAGATATTTCCGGTTCGCGGATTCAAAGGAGCATCCGCCTGCCTTCTGCGGCTTACCGGTCTCTTCTTCTTCCCGCAGCAGCAAAAGAAGCATTTGCATGGCATACGTCTTCATCATATAATAGCGCCCGATCCGGCAAAGCTCCTGCTCTGCCTCCATTGCCATACAGAGCTTGGAAAGCTTACGCTGCAGCTCTCCCTCCGTACGAAATACCGGGCAATTCCCCGGTAGTGGAAAGTGGTTGCGCCCAAGCCCCGCCAGATTTAAATCTGTCAGCCCCACGTAAAATTCCGCAACCGGCGTTTTATGCTCTCCCGCCAGGCTTTGATGATAGACTCCTTCATTGATGACCAGCAGGTCACCCTCTTTTACTTCATATATAGTATCGCCGATTCTGTGCTTTCCTGTCCCGGATTGAATATAACACAGCTCCAGATGCTCATGGCAGTGATAGTTCGGCTCATCCTCCACACGTGTTCCCTTCCACATAAACAAGAAGGTCGGATTTAACTCCTCCTGAAATACCGTGTTTTCCCGTTCCATATCCACCAGCTTCCTTCCCGGATGCCTGAAATTTATCTTTTATTTTCCTGCAACATCCCACAAAAACATTTAACGTAACTGTTCAGTTCCCTCACAGTTACCATTTAACAACATTTTACATGAAACCTGCAAGATTGTACATTCCAAATAAAATATTTTGCGATACACTTTTTTTATCCATGATCTATCAAAGCCCATGGATACTTTTTTAAGGGAGGAAAAAAGGAAATATGACACCAATGAAATGGTTCTGGGGATTTCTCAGAAAGTACCGCTTCAAGCTTCTGGGCGGCCTGATCCTGACGACTTTCATTTCCGTTCTCGCCATCGTAAACCCTTACGTTTCCGGTATGATCGTAGATGATGTCATTCAGGGCGGTCAGTATGACCTGCTTTGGAAGCTTGTTCTCATCCTGCTTTTCGTTACGCTGGTCCGCGGTGCCCTGCGTTTCTTTTATCAGGTTATTTTCGAGGTATGCTCGCAGGGCGTGCTCTACGACATGCGGGACGTTGTTTACCGCCGCCTTCTGACAGAGGACTTCGCCTTTTACAGCAAGAAAAAAACAGGCGACCTGATGAGCCGTCAAACCGGCGACATGGAAGCAATCCGCCACTTCGTTGCTTACATTATCTATCAGGTTTACGAAAATATCCTGCTGTTCTGCTTTGCGCTCTTCATGATCTTTACGGTAAATGTGAAGCTGGCGCTCTGCATGCTGATCGTTCTGCCCTTTACAGCCATCACCACAGCAAAACAGTCCAAAGAAGTTCGACCGACATTCCAGCGCATCCGCGACTGCTTTTCTTCCCTGAATGCCTTCGTTCAGGAAAATGTCAGCGGCAACCGTGTCGTAAAAGCCTTTGCCAAGGAAGACTTTGAAATTGAAAAATTTAATAAGGAAAACGATGCCTACATGGACGCACAGTTGAACTCCTCAAAGGTCTGGATGAAATACCTTCCGATCTTCGAAGTTCTGGCATATGTCTTAAACGTTGTCCTGATGCTCTACGGCGGCTGGATGGTAATTACCGGAGAAATGACAATCGGTAACCTCGTAACCGTCAACGGTTATCTGTGGATGTTAAACGCTCCGCTGCGTATGGCAGGCTGGTGGGTCAATGATACCCACCGTTTTATCACCTCCGTAGAAAAAATTTACACAACCTATGTGGAAGAGCCTCTTGTAAAAATGCCTCCTGTGCCGGTTTCCCGCAAACATATGGAAGGAAATGTTGAATTTAAAGATGTTTCCTATACGGCAGATGATGAGGATATCGTAAAGGATATCAGCTTTTCTGTGAAAAAAGGACAGACAGTCGGCATTCTCGGTTCCACCGGTGCCGGCAAATCCACCATCATGAACCTGCTGTGCCGTTTTGTCGACGCGACCTCCGGCGAGGTTCTGGTAGATGGCGTAAACGTCAAGGACTGGAACCTTTACGATCTGCGTGACAACATCGGCATGGCAATGCAGGATATCTTTCTTTTTTCTGATACAATTGAAGGGAATATTGCATACGGTCGTCCGAACTGTACATTTGAGGAAATTCACGAAGCTGCTGTCATGGCAGATGCCAACCATTTCATCAAGGCTATGCCCGAAGGCTATGATACCATCGTCGGCGAGCGCGGTGTCGGACTCTCCGGCGGTCAGAAGCAGCGTATTTCCCTTGCGCGCGCCCTGTTAAAGAAACCGTCCATCCTGATTCTGGACGATACTACTTCCGCCGTTGATATGGAAACAGAAAGCTATATCCAGCAGCAGCTCGGCAAGTTAAACGGCCAGTGCACGATCTTCGTCATCGCCTACCGTATTTCTTCCATTAAAGACGCTGATCAGATCCTGGTTATGGATAACGGGCGGATTATCGAACACGGAACGCATCAGGAGCTGCTTGCAAATGACGGCTACTATGCAAGCGCGTTCCATCATCAATACGGTGAGCTTCCTTCCAGAGAAGAACAGGAAGAATACCGTCAGGTTACAGCCAACGAAAGGAAGTGAGAACTCATGGCACGAAATAAATATGATGTGGACGAAGTCCTGGAAGATAAATTTGACCTCAATCAGTTAAAACGTCTGCTCGCTTATCTGATTCCTTACCGGAAACGGTTTGTCAGTGTCGGCTTCATGATGCTCTCCGCTTCCGCTTTTACCATGCTGATTCCGCAATTTTTTCAGAAGGTCATGGACGTCTGCATCCCGAACAAGGACATGAAGGGAATCGCATTTTACAGCTTTTTGACACTGCTTGCCGCATTTTACAGTGCCTTCAGCCTTCGCTACAAGATCAAATACACTAACCAGATCGGACAGCAGATCATTCACGACATGCGCTATGATATCTTTGAGCATCTGCAGGAGCTTCCGTTCTCCTACTATGATGACCGCCCCCACGGTAAAATTCAGGTACGTGTTGTAAACTATGTCAACAGCATCAGCGACCTGCTTTCCAACGGTATCTTAAATACCATCACCGACCTGTGCAACCTGGTGTTTATCATCGTTTTCATGCTGATCTTAAATGTCCGGCTGACGCTTGTATGTCTCTGCGGTCTTCCGGTCCTCGCGATCGTTATCGTTGTCATCAAGAAAAAACAGCGTACTGCATGGCAGGTTCAAAGCAATAAGCAGTCCAACTTAAACGCGTACATTGCTGAAAGTATCAACGGGATCCGTGTTACCCAATCCTTCGTCCGGGAAGACGTGAACAGCGGTATTTTCAACAACTTAAGCGGCAGCTACCGGAAATCCTGGATGCGCGCCGTTATGTTCAACTTTACGATGGGTCCCAGCATCGATATCATTTCAATAATTACAACTGCAGCGATCTATGTGCTCGGTGTCAGCTGGATGATCAACGGCGAAACCGGCATTACCGTCGGTGTGCTGGTCGCTTTTACTGCTTATATCGGACGTTTCTGGGCACCGATCAACACGCTGGCTGGCTTTTACAACTCTCTGCTGACCGCGATCTCCTATCTGGAGCGTATTTTTGAAACTATCGACGAGCCGGTTGTGGTCAAAGACCGGGAGGATGCAGTTGAAATGCCTCCGATCCACGGAGATGTTGCCTTCGACCACGTTACCTTCAGCTATGAGCCTGGCGTTCCGATCTTAAAGGATGTTTCCTTCCACGCAAACCAGGGGCAGTCGTTTGCAGTGGTAGGCCCCACCGGTGCCGGCAAAACAACCCTGGTGAATCTGTTGAGCCGCTTCTATAACGTAGATTCCGGGCGGATTTTAATCGATGGCGTCGATATCGCAGGCGTTACCATCCGTTCTCTCCGCAAACAGATGGGTGTCATGATGCAGGACAGTTTCATTTTCTCCGGCACAATCATGGATAACATCCGCTACGGCAACTTCAGCGCTACAGATGAAGAGGTCATCCGGGCTGCAAAAACGGTCTGCGCCCATGACTTCATCATGGAAATGGAAAACGGTTATCAGACACAGGTAAATGAACGGGGAAGTCGTCTGTCCGCCGGACAGCGCCAGCTGATCTCCTTTGCCCGCGCACTTCTGGCTGACCCGAAGATCCTGATCCTGGATGAGGCAACCTCCAGTATCGATACCGAAACAGAGATCATCCTGCAGAAGGGCTTAAATGAACTGCTGAAGGGACGTACTTCTTTCATCATCGCACATCGTCTTTCCACGATTAAAAATGCTTCCTGCATCATGTATGTGGATAAGGGAACGATTCTGGAAAAAGGCACACATGATGAGCTGATGGCCCAAAAAGGAGAATATTACAAGCTCTATATGTCCCAGTATGCATCGCTGATGTGAGTGAAGAGTGCTGGTCGCTAAATTCGACATTGCAGGTGTCTGTGCCTGCGCAAGACGGCTAAATGCTTGAATACCTGTTATTGGAAAAATATCCCCCAGCGCGTCGCGGTTTATATGATAATCGCGGTAACGCTGGGGATGTTTTTGGGGGAAACATTATTTTTTTCTATCTATCTTTATCTTTTTCATTTGGGATAAAATTGCTGTTTTTATGCTCTCATTTAAATATACCGGGTTCAGGTTTCGTTTGAAATAAGCCAAATAAGTTCCTTTTGTTTCTTCTATCAAAAGCGCTGTAAAAAAACGCTCCCAGCTAAAATAGTTCCTGCTTTCCACATATTCAGATGGATTCTTCAAAATCTTCTCCATCGCAGCATTTTTTAATACTCCTGCTGATAAAATCAACCATTCGAATGATTCCGGCAAGTATAATACGATATTTTTTCTGCTCTCCATCAATCGCATAACCCGATCCATTTCAGAACCAAACGCAGCACCATCTGCAATGACAAGAATCTTTTCATTCTTATGCACTTTCAAATAACGGAAAATATTGGATTTCCCATTCAGGGTTTCACACGTCAAACCGTTTTCTCTGCACACTGCGTCAAAAAACTGATATCCCGAATTACTGTCTTCTGTAACAACAGCCTCCGGCTCTATCTCACCTTTCGTTTCATCTAAGTTATATATTCTGTAAAACTCGTGATAGATCTGCTTCAGTGTTCCATATTTTCCAGAAGTCCGGATTCCATAAATTTCTTCCACACTATAGGGCAACGCCGGAAGAGACTCTCTCGACACAATAACATAATAATTATCCGTATTTTGAATGACACCTGCAAATTCTTCTGCTTTTACAAAGGTATTTCCTTCATCGATAAAAACAATACTGTCAGTGATTCCAGCCAATTGTTCTTTCCATAAAGCGCCCTCCAGCACATAACACTTTTTATCACTGATCAACTCTACCGGGCTTCCTAACGGATCATTTTCATGATCCTGTATCATCTCAATCAATGTCGTTTTCCCAGTCGCACTGTCTCCACGAAGTATCGTCAAATTACGCCGTAATTCAAATTCATATTTCTGTCGCTTCGTTGAAACGACAATCCTATGCTTTCCCTTCATACCCTAACTCTCCGTTATACAAATTCTCCTGCTATCGGTACCAGCTCTTCCATCGAATGAACGATCTGATCTGTATTTAAAATACGAATCTTGAATGGTTTCTTTCCAAAATTCATCAAATGACGCAGATTAATCGTTCGATCCTCCTCTTTTGCTATTTCTAACAGCCACTTTGCGCAGTTGTCGCCGCAGGTAGACGCATTGAACACCTTATCTTTTTCGAATTTAACAAGAATCAAAGTCTTTACCCCACCCGATAATCCAACCGGCGGTATCTTTCCAGAAACGGGACTGTCTATTACCCCGCTGTCCATTACGGTCGATTTGTCCACGTCCAGAATCATTTTCTTTACAAAAGGATCTACAATCCATTCATCTTCATAATCATATTTAAAATAACCTGCCGTATTGTAAACAGCTTCTTTCATATCTCCATAAAAAATGTTCAGCATTTCTTGTCCTCTCTTTTTACCATACTAGATTTTTGATATCCCGTAGAGCCTTTGATGTAAAATTTTAAAATATTGCCTTTTATTTAAATATGATACCTCAAAATACTGGAGGATTTCAATACATCTCATGTTTCTATTAATCGAGGTGCGTCAGCAGGTGCTTGATAATCCAACCACATTTCAATACATCTCATGTTTCTATTAATCTTTAACGGAGCGCATAGATTCCCGGACTTTAGCGGATTTCAATACATCTCATGTTTCTATTAATCGCTGTCCGTCACAAAAGCGAACGTCGGGGATGTCCATTTCAATACATCTCATGTTTCTATTAATCGCAGGAGCAATCGTGCCGGGCGTGTATGTGCGATATTTCAATACATCTCATGTTTCTATTAATCGCCTGGAAGCTGCCCTGCTGGGGAAGTGAGGCGGATAATTTCAATACATCTCATGTTTCTATTAATCGCAGAAGCAAAAGCAGCAAAAGCAGTCGCGGATATATTTCAATACATCTCATGTTTCTATTAATCCCGGTAGAACGATTGCTGCGAATTGCATCAAGTTATTTCAATACATCTCATGTTTCTATTAATCAGCGCCGGGTAGTCGATTCGTTTTCACCCTCGATATTTCAATACATCTCATGTTTCTATTAATCGATATCCGAACCTGACGGAAAAGACCGGATACAGCATATTTCAATACATCTCATGTTTCTATTAATCGATTAGACGGAATAACCTTTCGGTTTACCAGAAATTATTTCAATACATCTCATGTTTCTATTAATCTTCTTTCGACCACATGGAGTAAACATCAGAAAAGGATTTCAATACATCTCATGTTTCTATTAATCGAAAAAGACGATTTATTTTGTGATAAAAGACAGCCAATTTCAATACATCTCATGTTTCTATTAATCAAGAATCCTGTTCAGCGCATTTTGAGCGCTCCGAAGCATTTCAATACATCTCATGTTTCTATTAATCGTTATTGTTATTGTTGTTATTATTGTTGTTTATGAATTTCAATACATCTCATGTTTCTATTAATCGGACGCTTTACTGTAAGATCTTCCAACATTCGTTGCAAATTTCAATACATCTCATGTTTCTATTAATCGCATCGCCGGAGATTGCGCGAGCATGTATGATATATTTCAATACATCTCATGTTTCTATTAATCCTATACTTATTTCTTCCGGCGACTGGTTAATTTTATTTCAATACATCTCATGTTTCTATTAATCGCAAGGAAACTTGCGCGCAACTTGATGCCTTTTTCGGATTTCAATACATCTCATGTTTCTATTAATCCCGCGCCGGAAGTCCCATGCTCCGGTAATCGCTTATATTTCAATACATCTCATGTTTCTATTAATCACAGACACAAAAGTGGCGGAATTAAAAGCAGAGCTTTATTTCAATACATCTCATGTTTCTATTAATCGCAAGTCAGACAGCGGAGGAAGCAGTCAACGATGTATTTCAATACATCTCATGTTTCTATTAATCGGATACGACGAGGAGACGGATGACGACGTAAAAAACATTTCAATACATCTCATGTTTCTATTAATCCGCACACAATGGAGCTGGAACTGAGCTTTAAGGAGCATTTCAATACATCTCATGTTTCTATTAATCCGACATCGAATTAACATATACCGTTAATCCTACGCAGATTTCAATACATCTCATGTTTCTATTAATCGAGCGGGTGGTATACCGACAACCGCCCGAAGGAATTTCAATACATCTCATGTTTCTATTAATCAAAATCCTCGGACTGAATGACCTCATAACCCAGAATTTCAATACATCTCATGTTTCTATTAATCCACCAACTGGTTCATAAATCGGTTCATGATCGGCATTTCAATACATCTCATGTTTCTATTAATCTGAAACCTTAATTACAGAATTAAGGGCATATGTATTTCAATACATCTCATGTTTCTATTAATCACGCAATGGAAGACAGGTGAGAGCGTGGAAGCGAATTTCAATACATCTCATGTTTCTATTAATCACGCTAAACCTCTTTGGTTTCTCGGGAAGTCAATATTTCAATACATCTCATGTTTCTATTAATCCAACGCTTTTATCAGCTTTTCCGTTTTTACTATATCTCAAATTCCTTGAAAATACCAGCTTTTTCAAATTTTTCCCAAGTGTAAGTCAAACTTAATAACCATTCCTAATATGCTCATTTTCCCTTATTTCTAAAGGGTTTATAACGGAATACACAAAAAAACACCTGGTAAATCAATTCCCCTATTTTACTTTCAACGATTCTGCTTCTCCTACAGGATCAGAGTTTCGCCCGTTACAATGTCCTTTTTTCCCAAAGTCTCCTCCCCAAAGACATCGTCATTCATCACTTTGATAATACAAATAAAATCTTCATTTTTATCAATTACACGGTTTAACTCAGTTTTCAACTCGATGAGTTTCGATGGTGTTATTTCTCCTCTAAACACAGAAAACTGAAAATGTGACAAATATTTTTTACAGATTTTAAAAACTTTCTGCACCCGTTTTTCATTTACATCATAGAAAACAAAAGCGTAGTTGTACGAAATTTTTCTCATTCTATTTCCCCTCCTCAAGCAAAAACGGAATAAACTCTTTTCCTTCCAAAATAAACTTAATTAACTTATAACAATCCAGTTTTATTGCCGTTCGGTAACTGACTTTTCGCTTTAAAACCGGATGCATAAATACCGATTCCATTCTGCTTTCAAATGCTTCAATAAATATCCTGCGCCCTTCTTCGTTTAGCAGGCAATAATTTACCTTTTTGTCAAAATGTTTTTCTACCTGAATCTTCCGATTATTGATCAGATCAAAAATCGTCCGATATACAATCACCGGTTTAAAAACCTCACTCAAATCAAGACTGAGTGAAAATCTTCTTTCTGATGGTTCATGTAAAAAACTGATTCTCTGATCTAAATGTGTCCGATAGATTGCTGAAATAGTTTTTGTATACAACAATGTGTTTCCGAAGGAAATCAACGCATTGATCGGATTATCCGGTGGACGTTTTACCCGTTTATTCATCATAAAATCTTCTGGAAGAAAATACTGAAACGACCCATAAAATTGAATCCATGCCTCCCCTTCATAAGCCATCAGTTCCGGTATGGTTTCGGCTCTTTCAATTTTTTCAGGAAGTTCCTTTTTCAACCAGTCAATCGCAGGTTTTACCTCTTTTTTATCATGCTTATAATAATGATATAACACATAACTGAGATTTTTCCCGATTCCTGTTACAATTGCTTTTGCAATTTGCATCCGCTGCTCTTCGTATGCACGAACCTGTCTAATCAGCAACCGTCCACTGTTATATTGATCCTTGGGATAAAAAGTCCCGGAATATCCGTTATAATAATTAAAAAAATGAATAACAACATGATTTTGGCTCAAAAAATCCAAAAGTTTTGTATTTACTGTCACTTCATTCAGACAATAAATTTCTTTTGTATTCTCAACCGGAATATAAACATTTTGTCCATTTTTCCGAAAACAAAGTGAATTATCTTTCCGATATAATTCGCCCATTGACATAATATATTTTGTCGTCCCCATATTATCCCCCTAAATATAACAATATTCATAATATGCGCACTTCTTACATTGTTTTCCATTGATTGGCGGCGGCACCTCTTTTTGCTGCACCAGCATTTCAATCTCGACAATATACTTTTCTAACTGTTCCTCTTCACTTTCTCCTAATTCTACAATCAAAGTTTTCTTGCTCTCCTTATTTTTCTCAATAAACTCCAATTTTCCTTTTCTGATAATCCCCTTTTCCTTTAACTTCTTCAAATAATATAAAAGCTGCCATTTACTTGCTTCCGGGTCAGCATCCGATTTTTTGATTTCTGTCAAATATTCTTTTGTCAGTCTGTCCAGGCGAATATTTTCCAGCTGAATTTCCGTATTTTCATTCTGCGCTTTTTCTTCATGAAGTGCTTTTCCGATCTGAACCTCTTCGCTGTTATCTTCCAGATTAAGACGATTTCCATGCAAATAGCATTGCCGTTTACAATGAAAATAATAATTCATCAATGTACCGTTTACTCGCATATATATCCCCCTTTCTATAAATCTATAAAGTACATATGATCTCCTTCCAGCTTCTCACGGTCTATTTTCTCATCCTGAAAATATTGCTCTCCGTCATAAACGCAGTATAATTCTCCTATCATCTCATTATAAGGAATCTGAATATTCCGTTTAATCTGATACCGGAACAGATTCAGATCACTCTGGCATTCCGATAACTTTACTTTTTTCTCCGAATAATCCATTTGATAATCAGAAAGCAACTCTTTATAATGCTCCCAGATTTTCCTGCCATCTTTTTCCGTTCCATCTTCCATCACCAGTTTCCGGCACAAAATAATATCTACATGCCAGCAGTCTTCCTCGATCAGTTCCATTCGCTTTTGTATTTTGAGAAAGTCCAGTTTTTTTAGGGATTCTGAAAAGAAATATTCCAAACCATCTTCCGATGTTTTACGATTTTTCATTTCTTTCAAATAATGCATCACCTGTTCATAATAAGTTTGAAATCGCTTTTCTTTTAATACGGTCCGCATCTCTTCATTTCCCAGTGTAAGGGACTTTTCCATCCGATAATCGTCTCTGTAAATTTTCTCCGCCTGATCTAAGTTGAAAAAATACACAATTCCAGGAATTCCGTTTTTGATTCCAGATCTTGCAATTCTTCCAAGAAACTGCTCTTCGCTGTCCAGTTTCGAAATATCCTTATATCCGATATCCATATCAATATCAACGCCGGCTTCAACTATCTGTGTAGAAATCAAAATTACCTTTTTCCATACATTTTCCCGAATTGGTTTCAAAATCGATTCTCTTTCATAAATCGAATCATCTCCCGTCAACAATTTTAACTGCCATTCTGATTGTTCTCCCAGAGCCTCTTTCATTCTATGAAAAAAATCATAAGCTGTCTGTTTTTTGATGAATGTGATCAGTATTTTAGCCCCACACTTCTCCCTTAACTGCATATTTTCCAAAACATGCCGCCGCAGCCGATCCAACGTAATTTCTTCCTGCAGCAGTTCATAATTACAGATTACTCTGTTCGCAAATGTCGGGTGAAGCGTATATTTTTCAGGATTACGAATCAGTTTCACTACGTTACATTTTCCATCCACCAGCTGAGATAAATCCGGAAGCGTCGCAGACATAATAATAATTTTCATATTCATCAACTCTGCACAGCTGTTTAAAAATATCATAATTTCTGTCCATATCGCATTCCGGTAACTCTGTATTTCATCCAGTACAACGACGCTGTTCAATAACTGAAAAAAACTCATAATATCTTCTTTTCCCGTTCCGAAAAGTGTACGAAAAAAGGTAACATGGCTGGAAAGAATGAACGGATAATTTAGAAACTGACGATCCAGAAGCGCTTCTTTATAATATTTTTCCGGATCTTCTTCTACGTTTCCCCTTCCTCTGATCGGCGTCAGCGAGTTCACAACTGCAATATCATTTATCGCCTCTGTTTTTCCAAAAATAGTTTCGAGCGTATGTCTGTTTTGTTCCGCCAGCGTATTAAACGGATAGATTTCGAATACTTTATCCGCATTCTCCAAAAATTTCAGACTCAGATTCAATGCCAGATTGCTTTTTCCGCTTCCAGTCGGCGCCTCTACAAAATAAATACTGTCTTCTTCTGCAGCCTTCAGATTTTCTTCTGCTTCCAAAAAGAGCTCATTTCTGAGGATATTGATCTTCTCTTTACCATCCCATTTCTTTCTCGGATAACTTTCTTTTCCATACTTCCGAATCGATTCCATCAGATGCGAACGCTCATAAATCTCCCTGAATTTGGAAGCGTCAGCCTTTCCAAAACAATCCATCTCAAATCCACTGTTAAATTCTGTCGTCGCATAGTAGTCACAGGCTACCAGAATCGAATATTCCAAACGGATAAAAAAATAGTGTACAATATCGTTTTCTGTTCTCCCAAACGCTTTTCTGCACATAAAGTATTGATTTATACTTTTCGCTATCGGGATCTCGTAAAAATAACGCAATTGGGAAAATCCCGGAACCGGTTCTTCTTTCCACTTTCTCAGCAGTTCCTCTGCTTTCAACTGAAAGTTTTTCAGATATGCTTCCATAGATTCGAAATTGCTGTGATGTTTTGCGATTACATAAGACAGTTCCCAAGCAAGTGCAATCAACGCTTTCTTCTGCTCTTTTTCCACTTTATTGAAACCATTTTTAATTTCATATAAATAAAAATCCAGATACAAAAACGCGGATAAAAAAGAATGACTGCTGTCGTCTCCCCAATATTTGGTCGGTATCGTGTTTGGATTCCCCATCTTATTCTTTTGAAAAGCCGGTGTTCCTTTCCCCAAATCATGAAATAAAATCACAGCATCTATCATTTCTTTTACAAGTTTTCCTGCAAAATCATCTTTGTCAAGGCCTAACTTAGTTAACAAATTTTCTTCTATCTTCAGCAGCTTTCTTTCCTGACTTATCCTGATCCGATACTTCTCACAGCGCGCGATATGTTCCTGTAATAATTCTCTTTTCCCGGAAACAGGATCTCTGTGTGCATAAACCTCCCAATCTCCGTGAAAAATTACACTTAAATTCATCTTTTCCGCTCATTTCTGCGCACACTTTTTGTGCATATCGAGTTTGTGTCAAGTGCGCGCAGACACAAATCTCGCGATCGAAAAATTTTATTTTTCAATCTTTCCCCTCTTTAGGAAATAAGGCTGCAGTAAAAATTTTTCTTTTTTCCTGCAGCCTTATTTTCAGTAAAATATGATATTTTTCCCCTGTACCTGAAAGACTGTTTGTTTCGCTTCTTCTACAATTTCATCTGAAAAAGCAAACTTCCGATACTCGTATTGATTCGTTTCTTCTTTCAGCCCTACAGGAAGTGTTTCCCGGTACTTAAAACTGTACGCCTCCAACTCATCCATCAGAAAACTCTCCTCCGGAAATAAGCTGTCGATCCGCTGACCTGCAGGATCTGTTGTTTCCACTTCCACTCTTTCAACCTCCAGAATGTCAGCAGAATGATCATTTTTTCCCAGATAAGGAATATAAATGCTCTGCTTTTTTTCCAGCATTTCGGCCAGTTTTTCGCTTTCTTCGCAGTCGAGCAAAACATAAATCAGCCACTCCGGTTTTTCCAGCCACTGCTCCTGAACAATCAGGTTCCCGCCCTGTTCAAGGGAGCCAATCGAATTGTTGAACGTCTGCACTTTTTTCAGAAAAATCCCATTTTTTACACATGGAATTACTGACACCTTTAACGCTTGCAACCGCTCATAAAATTCCGGAAATCGATCCTCTTTCTGCATCTGCTGATAGCCGTCATACCCCAATATCGCTCCAAATATACCGAGCAATGCAACTTTATGAATCTGAGCATAAGTAAAATAATAATAACTGTTTACTGCCGGTATTTTAAAAAAAGCATGTTTCCCTTTCAGACGGAATTTCAGTGCCTGCATCAAACCACCTCTTTTCCGGTAACGATATGAAAGAGCTGACTCTGTTCCGGGATTCCCTCCAGTTTGGTTGTTGCAGGATTATAATAAATTTCAATTTTTTGAATTTTGTCCATAACGTCTCTCAGGATTTTTTCACACTCTGAAAGATTGATTTTATTTTTATCCTCTTCTTTTTCGAATTTGATATATTCTGTTAAATTGGGCAGATATAGGGTTTTGTCCGTTTCAACAAATAAACCAAATTCATTTTCACATCCCTCTTTCGCGTTCGTGGAATAAGCCGTCGCTGCAGTCAGTGCGGTCTGCTTAAACAACGTATAATCCTCCTCCAAATAGCCTGTCGTTGCGCCCAGTTCTTCATATCCCCGATATGCCAGCGGATTGATCACAAACGGATAAAAATAATGCGCTTCCTCACAGCAGATCTTCGTTCCGATCGTAGAATTTTTCTTTTCTTCCTCTGTTTTTGAAGCGGTTCGAAACGGAGATAAGATCGGCTGTTCTACAATTCTTGCATCCTCATAAACATTCATTCCCTGCCCAAACTGAACTGCTCCGGTAATAGAAATATTGTTATCTGCTTCTGCAAATGTCGCGCCAAAATTTTTGACATCGACTGCTTGAAATAACTTTTGCAATACTTCCGGCGTTTTCTCATTTTTCAAATCTTTTACCTGAAAAATATATTCATATCGTTCTTTTAATGTTCTCGGAAGCAGCTCCTGCTTCTTTCCATCCAGTTTCATGGATTTTATATACAAAACCGGATATCCCTGTTCTTCCCACATCTTTTTCATCGGATACTTAAACGCTTTATCGCTCCCGAAAATCTCATTTCCTGCTGTCCGTTTCGGATATCCGGAAAAATCTGCATTCCAATTCGCCATCAATGCTGCAACACCCAATACACCATAAACTCTTTTCTTCATTTCTTTTCTCCCCCGTTTTCCTGCGCAACTGCTTTTTCACTCTTCTCATAAATCAGACTGGAATCCATAAATCCAGCCACCACCATTTCCTGATGGATCACAAACTTGTCCGTCACTCCCATAATATGCCCAATCAGCTGAACTGCCTTTCCATACTTTGGATCAAAACGTTCCACCTTGTAATTGTACTTTCGGAAAAGATCATACAATCTCGATTTTACAATGTCCGACGTTTTCACTTCCAAAATACTATTGAGCCACGAACACGGCTTCGAATTTCCCTGCGATAAATCCAGCAGATATGCCGCCATCTGCCCTGCCGCATAACAAAATTCGTCCTTTGAAGAAAAATCCCATTCTTCTTTTGTTGTTAAATGTTGTTTCAATTCTTTCCTGACCTGATTCATACGTTCTTCCATCCCCCTGTCTTCATGAAAATAATCCAAAAGCGACCATCTGACATTCAGTTGTCTTTTTACAGTTTTTCTGACATCCTCACCATTTTGCCGGAGCGTATTTCGAATCAGCTGCCATGTCATCCGTTCCAAAAATGCTTCCACTCCATTTGTTTGTCCCAACCGGAACCAAGTGAATAACCATCTCCTGTTTTCCAGAAAAATCTGTTCGATTCCGATGTGACCCATATCTAAATCTTTGGCAGTGGTAAAAAAATTTCCGGTCATTCTTCCCTGAAAAAAGCTATGATCTATAATTCCACGAATTTCCCATAATCTGGTATAACTTTTTTCATAGCTGCTCAATCCTTTTTCTTCATCTGTCGCCACATGAAGCAAATTTTTCAATCGAAATATCCGTTCAAGCTCCGGTTCATAATTGCAGACAATGTCCCAATCATGTATTTCCACTTCTTTTCCTTTTTTCAGTCTCAGGTAATATCCTCCCGAAACTGCCGGAGGCTCTTCTGTATTTCTGAACGCTTTTATTCTGATCGCATCATCCGGACAAACATAAACATTTACCTTATCTTTTGCTGCAAAACCGGACAAATAATCAAACAGCTGCATCTGCAACAACGTCTCATCCTGATCCAAAAGATACGGTACTGTTACTTTTCTGGAATAATGATGCAGATATGGTTTTTTGGAATTCATCCCCATATTGTTATTGGGAAGTCCCAGAATTTTTCCATCCTGCTTTCTGTTAAAATCATTGCTGTTATACAGATTGGGAAGCAGATATCGAAGCCCTTCCTGTTGATAAACAGCTCTCGTTTTATCTTCATTTTCCCAGACAAAAAACAACTTACAGTAATCTTTTTTAGAAAAATCAATCCCGTCAAAAACCTGTCTTTCCAACACAATTTTCCGGATTCTTTCCAACAATTCTGAATCGACTTCCCCCAGTTTTTCTTTTACGCTTCCATACAATTCCCGCGTTTTTCCCTTTTTATATTTTTTCTCCGGACTTTTCAAAACATCAAAATATCCGTTTATCACCTCGTCCGTCAGTTTTTCTCCTGAAATACTGTCTTTTTTTACAAAAAAGGATAAATACTGATTGGAATGGATCACCTTTTTGGAATCCACTGGCTTATTCATATCGATCAGTTTGCTCCAATAATCCAGATAACAGATCAGATCATAATACTTCGACTCACTGCCTGCGATTTTTCCCTCTTTCCGATCGTATTGAATCTCCAGCGTATCCCCAATCCAATACCCACTTTCCGTCAGAAAAAGAAGTCTGTATGTTCCATTTTTCGGCAGATATTCATCCAGAATCAACCGCTCCCCTTTTTCTTCCAACATCGCCTGAAAAGACTCCCGAAGTTCTTCCAGCATCCTTCTCCCCCTTTACAGATATCTGTAATTCATAAAACCACTTCCACGACTGCATCGTTCTCCCGCTCCCGTCCCCAACGCCATATACAAAAGCTGCTGACTTCTCGGGTCCTGTGTTGCCGTCAGACTGATTTTATCGCCCAACAATGTAATTCCTTTATACGGGACTTTTACCGGCTTCGTGTTTGAAAACTCCAGCATCTGATATAGCTCAAAATCCTCGTCCAGTTTTTCCCCCGTCAGGCTGTAATACTTTTTCAGCAAATTCTCTTTCAGCTGTCTTTCAAACGCATCTACGGAATGATTCCACCGCCAGTACTCCCCTTCTGTCCGTATAATCACCGGCGTCAAACTGTAGATCCTTTCTAACATTTTCTGGACAACTACACGGATCTCACCGTTTAAAATATGCAGTTTATCCGTCCTGCTTCCCGGAAGCTGATTCAAAAAATACTCCGCCAACTCCGGTTTCACCGTCCTGATCCGTATCGTGTAAAGCTTTCCCGGCAGATAACTTTTATCCGGTTCCGGCTGATACGGTCGATCGAACACATAGAACTTAAATTCCTGCTTTTCATGGAAAACCGCATATTTCTCAGTTTTGCACAGCGCCCGATCGATTACCTGAGCAATCATTTCGGAACTCTTTTCATATGCAGTCTTTTCAAAAAACTGCATTTTGAATGCCAATTCAAATACCAGCATCGCATTCCCCCCATTTCATTTTTAAATCCGGATTTTACACCTTGTGTTTGTGTTCAATTTAAACATTGAAATTAAACTTTATTTACATTTCAAAACCACTCTAACAATGCAATTCTGCAATCATCTGGTTTTTATTCATCATTTTTATACCATAATTATAATTCTTCTTTTTTTGTTGTCAATATTTTTATACTTTTTTTACTGATATAAATACAAAGTTTTCAACTAAACAGGGTATCATCAATCGAATGGATTGTCATTGAACTGATAGTTTAAAATCAAGAAGGTCACCGCATCTATCCAATTCAGCTTTTTACCCAATTCAGCTTTTTAGCTTTTTAGGTTGCTTCTATTTTAGTTTTATA
>ENA-OROL01000140-OROL01000140.1-human-gut-metagenome-genome-assembly--contig:-NODE-140-length-76245-cov-4.593556_pt1 | contig 76245 bp, 66 predicted proteins | sample MGYA00242128_ERZ509048 | MGnify/ENA primary metagenome ERZ509048 (study PRJEB26280, sample SAMEA2338750) | human gut metagenome | biome: human gut; feature: human-associated habitat; material: faeces...
AGGTAAACGGTATTCTTGGCATCCTCGGTTACACCCTGGAATGTCTTGAACATCAGGTTGAACTGTCTGATATCGGTGAAGTTGTGCTTTCCGCAGGTCGGGCACGGAATGTTGTTGTCTTCAATGAAGGCTTTCATCTCAGCCTGAGTAAAAGCATCTATGGGCTTTTCAAGAACGTGTCCTGTCTCTGCGCACCAATCTTCGATCAGCTTATCAGCACGGAATCTCTCCTTGCATTCGCGGCAGTCCATGAGCGGATCGGAGAAGCCTCCGAGATGTCCCGAGGCTATCCACGTCTGAGGATTCATAAGTATCGCCGCATCCTGACCGACATTATACGGATTTTCCTGAATGAATTTTTTCCACCATGCGCGTTTGATGTTGTTTTTCAGCTCAACTCCGAGCGGACCATAGTCCCATGTGTTGGCAAGTCCGCCGTAAATTTCGGATCCGGGAAAGACGAAACCGCGGTTTTTGCACAGCGCGACGATCTTTTCCATTGTTTTTTCTTTGTTGTCCATTGCAGAAGTTCCTTTTATAATAAAATTATTGCTTGGCAGTTGTTTCGGCGCTGAATTCGCGCTTTATCGAAGAGAATTTTGAAAGGGTCGCCTGTTCGTCAATTACGCTTATCCGGCTGTCGCCGAACTGGAACATGCGCAATGACGGCTCGATCGACGTGTTTCTGAGCTGAGAATATCTGAAAATGAAATCCTTATTGCTCATGAATGCCTCTTTTGTAAAGTCGGTATCGACCAACACGGAAAGCTTGTCGTAAAGCGAATCGGCGTTCGGGTAATTGGTTATCTGAGTAATGCCGGAGATGGCGGCACGGGCAAGTTCAACGATAACGCTGTCACGCGCGGCGCCTTCACCGTCATAGCTCAGGACACGCCATATATTATCCCCTTTAATCACCTGACCGCCGCTATTTATAGGCTCTTCGGCCTCGTTTGCGGCAGGTATTTCATGCGGTACATTCAGGTATACCCCGCCGAGATTATCGACGAGCATCTTCAGTCCATCGGGATGAATAACTATACTGTTGTCTATTTTGCAACCCGTAAGCGAATGGATGGTATCGCAGAGCGTCTGTTTGCCGTATTTCGCATATATGTCACCGAGTGACACATATCTGTCGTCCATTACCACATATGCTGCGTCGGGAAATGACGAAAACGTTACCTGTGACTGCTCACGGTCAAATCTGATGAGGAGTATCTGCGGAGTGCGTATCTTTTTGTATCTGGCGGAGTAAAAACCTCCCGATATCTGAGGATCACCGTTTTCACCGTTCGTTATCTCTTCGGTCTTGTCTTCCGGATCGGAATCCGGCGCCACGCTTACACGTCGCGGTGACGCAAGATCTTTCGGGACGGGCAGCGGTTCAACGCTCGGTCTTGATATCACACCGGATGAGATCGCACCGACCGTGTCAGGATCGTAGTTGTAAAGCGTCGGATCATAATCGGTGACCGCAACCAACAGATTGAATGAAGCTCCGGTATCCGGGATCTCAATAACCGTTCCCTTGTCATCGGTGATAACGGGCGCGGGAGGCTGCGTTGTCTCCGTTGCGCCGGAACCGCCCGATATCACCGACAGATTCGTCAGCACATATCCGACAATATAGTAAGCGCAAAGTGCAAAAACAAGAAGCGATATCAGAAATGTCAATGCAAAGTTTTTTACTGCTGACAGCATCGTATTTCCTTTCTGCGGTCGTATTCCGCCATCTCCGTTGCGGCGGTACATACATAATTATACACCAAAATATCCTTATTTGCAATAGTGCGCGCAAATACGCATTTTCGCACAGGCATATGTTCGGAGCCTGTCAGTCCTGAGCACGCTCGGCGAGTATCGTGCGGTATTTCTGATAGAAATTCTCAAAGTAGCCTTCATCGAGCGCTTCGCGTATCTTTTTCATCAGTTCATTATAGAAATAAAGATTGTGAACGACCGCAAGGCGCATACCGAGCGACTCTTTGGCTTTTATCAGATGCCGGATATACGAACGGCTGTAGCGTGTGCACGCAGGGCACCCGCATCCCTCATCTATCGGACGAGGATCGAGCGCATATTTTTCGTTGAGAATATTTATCTTTCCCTTCCACGTGAACACATTCCCGTGACGTGCATTGCGGCTTGGCATAACACAGTCGAAAAAATCAACACCGCGGTGCACAGCTTCGAGAATATTCACGGGTGTACCGACTCCCATAAGATAACGCGGCTTGTTTTTGGGCATATACGGCTCAACGGCGTCGATTATACGGTACATCTCCTCGGTCTCTTCGCCGACCGCCAGACCGCCTATCGCATAACCGTCAAGGTCAAGCTCGGCGATCTTCTGCATATGCGCGATCCTGAGATCCTCATATGTGCTTCCCTGATTTATGCCGAAAAGCATCTGGTGCGGGTTGAGCGTGTCGGGAAGCGAATTGAGCCGATCCATTTCGTTTTTGCATCTGACAAGCCAGCGTGCCGTTCTTTCGGTAGACGCCTTAACATAGTCATACGGCGCCGGGTTTTCTATGCATTCATCAAATGCCATAGCAATGGTCGAGGCAAGGTTGGACTGTATCTGCATACTTTCTTCGGGCCCCATAAAGATACGTTTGCCGTCTATATGCGACGCAAACCGCACGCCTTCCTCGGTTATTTTTCTGAGCTGAGACAGCGAAAAAACCTGAAATCCGCCGCTGTCTGTCAGCACGGGACCATCCCAGTTCATGAATTTTCTGATACCTCCCATCTGGCGTATCAGCTTGTCGCCCGGGCGTATGTGAAGGTGATAAGTGTTTGAAAGCTCGACCTGGCAGCCGATCTCTTTCAGTTCATACGTCGCAACACCGCCCTTGATGGCGGCGCAGGTGCCGACGTTCATAAAAACAGGAGTTTCAATATCTCCGTGGACCGTATGAAGCACTCCTCTGCGGGCACGGTCTTCGGTACATTTTAGCTCAAACATTTAAGTTTTATATCCTTTCGTTTTCAGGTGCGTTTGAAGCGGTGGTCAAGAGCCGATTTTTTCATTTCAAAAGCAACGGGGCGCCCGTGCGGGCAGTATGTTATGTCGGGCATTTTCATCAGGTCGTCAACAAGGCGGGTGATGTATTCTTCGGGGTACACTCTGCCGGCTTTGACCGATGCCTTACACGATGCCTGATACAGTGCCTTTTCAAAAATAAGATCATGCGTCAGCTCAACGTTTCCGGCAGAACCGGTAAGCACTCCGGCAAATGCTTCGATCATTCCGACAGCCTCGCTCTGGTCAAGTCCGTCGGGGATAGCCGTAAGCCCCACCGAGTTGCGGGATGAAGTAAATTCAAAGCCGAGCTTTTCTATTTCGGCGCGGTACTCCTCAAGAGCTGCGACCTCGCTGTTCATGAGCATGACATCGCACGGAACGGCAAGCAGCACCGTTGCACGCTCGCTGCTCTGCATGCGCCGCTTAAAACGCTCAAAATTCTGCCGCTCGTGTGCCGCGTGCTTATCTATTATCAGGCAGGTATCGCCTTTTTCAACGATTATATACGAATTGAATATCTCGCCTACGATACGATAATCAATTCCTGTTTTTGCCGGCACGTCGCGGGAGTCCTTATCTGCCTCCGGTGCTGCCGGAGGGACCGGCACTGGCACCGTTTGAGAGACATTAAGCGATGCAGCTGCGGCACTGCCCTTCTGAGCATCTTCCCCACCGTACATTATCCGTATGATCTCAGGCTCGATATACCCCGTTCCGGGGGAAACATAGTTTTCAAACTCCGTATACTCATCGTCTATCCCTATAACGGATTCACCGCCGCGGTATTTCAGATATTCACCGTATTCTGCGGCGTTCATAGGCGCGCGTGTACCGTTAAGATAGGGTTTATCCGGTATTTCTGATTTTACAACTGCCGCAGGCTGTTCGAACGGAGCTGCGGCACCTCTCTCGACCGCGGGCTTATTTGCAGCAGCAACGTGGGCGGACGACGTGATATTCATCTGAACGCCGCGGTCCGCCGAACTGCCGACCGGTACAAATGCATCGCTGGCATGCTGAGGTGCAAACGAGACCGAGGGCATTTTCTGTCCTGCCTGAAAGCCAAGCTCTGGGCGGCGATCGTTTTCGGTCAGCGCGCGCCTTACAGCGTAGTATACGGCATCAAACACGGGACGCTCGTTAGAAAATTTCACCTCAAGCTTTGCGGGGTGAACGTTCACATCCACAGCCTCGGGCGAAATATCTATCCTCATAACGCACCCCGGAAATTTCTCGGGCGGTATATACGACGAATATGCCTGCTCAATTGCGGCAGAGCCGGTTTTAGTCTTGATGTATCTTCCGTTTATGAAGAAATTCTCATAATTGCGGTTGGCTCTCACCTGCATCGGAGCGCATATAAAGCCGGAGATCTTAATGCCCTCGCGCTCATCGCTCACCGGTATCATACCGTCGCAATATGTCTTGCCGAAGACTGCACGCACGGCACTGCGCAAATCACCGTTTCCCGACGTTTCAAGTTTGACCGTTCCGTCTGAAATATACGTAAAAGCAATTTCCGGGTGTGACAGTGCGGCTTTTTCGACCGTTGCGGCGACCGACATAGCCTCGGTAGCGTCCTTTTTCAGAAATTTAAGTCTTGCGGGAACATTGGCAAAAAGATTTTCAACGATGACCGTCGTCCCATCGGAAGCACCGCGCTCGCTAAGTTCACCGTTGGCGCCGCCGTGAATCTCATATATCGCGCCCAGATCGCTGTCACGTGTTTTTGAAATTATCCTGACGTCCGAAACGGCGCATATCGCCGCCAGCGCCTCGCCGCGAAAGCCAAGCGTTCTGATACCGTTAAGGTCGGCGGCGGAATGTATCTTGCTTGTCGCATGACGTTTTACGGCAACCGGAAGATCATCGGGAGACATCCCGCATCCGTTGTCGGAGACGCGCATAAAGCTGATACCGCCACGCATTATTTCAACGGTGATCCTGTCTGCGCCCGAGTCTATAGAATTTTCAACCAGCTCCTTTATGACCGACGACGGCCTGTCGACGACCTCGCCTGCCGCGATCAGGTTGGCGACCGCAAAACTGAGCACATTGATCTTTCCCATTGTTTACGTACCTTCCGTCACTATTTCAGCTTTTTCTGAAGTTCAAACAGAAAATTCATTGCTTCAATGGGCGAAAGTGTGTTCACATCAACCGCCCGAAGGTCATCTATGACCTGTTCTCGCATACATTCTTCAAGTGATATCGCGCCTTCGTCGCTTTCTTCTTTCTTTACATCCGACGCGGAAACGGCGCGTGATTTTGCTTCGACCGACGCCAGAACTTCCTTTGCGCGCTTTATCACCTCATTGGGCAGACCTGCCAGCTTGGCGACTTCTATACCATAGCTGTCATCTGTCGAGCCGCGCACTATCTTGCGCAGAAAAATAACAGTGTCGCCGCGTTTGCGGGCGGCAATGTTGTAATTGACCACGCCGTCAAGCTCATCCTCAAGCACCGTAAGCTCGTGATAATGAGTGGCAAACAACGTTTTTGCACCCACCTTGCGGCTTTGGGTATATTCTACTATGGCGCGCGCAATGCTCATTCCGTCGAATGTTGATGTGCCGCGCCCGACCTCATCATAAATGATAAGGCTGTTCTTTGTGGCGTTTTTAAGTATATTCGCCACCTCATTCATTTCAAGCATGAATGTAGACTGCCCCGATGCAAGATCGTCGGAAGCGCCGACACGCGTGAAAACGCGGTCGGTAATGCACATATCAGCATCGGCTGCCGGCACGAAAGAACCGATCTGCGTCATGACGGCAATAAGCGCGACCTGACGCATATACGTAGATTTGCCAGCCATGTTGGGACCCGTGATTATCATCACGCGGTTCTTCTTCATGTCAAGCGAGGTGTCGTTTGGGACAAAATAGCTGTCTTTTACGAAAAGCTCGACTACCGGGTGGCGTCCGTCCCTGATCTCGATCGCGCCGCGCACATTCAGATGCGGGCAGGTATAATTGTTTTTTGCGGCAACGGAAGCAAGAGAAACATACGCGTCTATCCTTGCCAGCAGCGCAGCTGCCCGCTGAAGGCGGGATGCGTTTTCGGCGACCTTGGTGCGCACCTCGGAGAACAGCTCGTATTCAAGTGACGACAGCCTGTCTCCGGCACCGAGAACAGCCGCCTCGGTATCCTTAAGCTCCTGTGTAATGTAACGTTCGCAGTTGGCAAGCGTCTGTTTGCGTATATAGCGATCCTCGGGAACCTGCCCGACAAGCGAACGGGTAACTTCAATGTAATAGCCGAAAACACGGTTGTAACCGACGCGCAGCGACTTTATGCCTGTCGCCTCGCGCTCTTTTTCGGCGAATTTTTCTATCCAGCCCTTACCGCCGGATATTATCGAGCGCAGCCTGTCAACATCGGCATTGTAGCCGTCTACGATCATTCCGCCCTCGCGCACAAGCGCCGGCGGTGATTCAACGATCGCGTCGTTGATAAGCTTCACAATATCTTCCATGGGGTCGAGAGCACTGCATATAGCAGAAAGCTCATCGCTCTTGCATTTTGAAAGCAATTCGCAAACATCCGGCAGCACCGACAGGGTCGACGATACCGCACGCAGATCGCGTGCATTCGCAGTGCCGTAGACTATTCGTGTAACAAGTCTTTCAATGTCAAGCACAGATTCCAAGCGCTCGCGCAGATCTTCGCGCAGCATGAAATCGTCAAAAAGCTCACCCACTGCCGCCTGACGCCGTGTGATCGCGCTTATGCTCAGCAGCGGATGTTCCACCCACTGGCGCAAAAGCCGTGCACCGGCAGCTGTGGAGGTCTTATCGAGAACTCCAAGCAGCGAACCGCGCTTTTCCTTGGCACGCATCGTTTCTGTCAGCTCAAGATTGCGTCGCGTGTTCAGGTCTATCTGCATATACTGACCGTTTTCGTATATATTGAGCTCTTTTATATACGAAATATCGGTTTTCTGTGTTTCGGATATGTAATCAAGCAATGCACCGAGCGCGCAGATGAGTCGCCGGCGTTCGATGTCGCCCTCACGCAGTGTATCCGAAAATTGCTTTACAGCCGTCTCTTTTGCGGCTGTATAGTCGTACTTTTCCGCTTTGCCGCCGTCCAGCATGGCGCCGAGACGCGTCTTTACAAAATCGGCAAGCTCGGGGCAAAGCTCCGGTGCCATGTTCACAAGCACCTCGCGCGGCGCGTATGTGCCGAGCTCGCTGAGAAGCGGCGGCAGATACCCTGCGTTGTCGAAGGACGTAGCAAATATCTGCGCCGTCGAAATGTCCGCAAAGCAAACTCCGGCGCCGCCCTCGTCAATAAAAACGGACGCAAGATAGTTATTTCGTGTTTCGGGCAGCATGGATGCCTCGGTGACCGTTCCGGGCGTGATTATCCTTATAACGTCGCGCTTGACCAGTCCCTTAGCGGTGGCGGGATCCTCCATCTGCTCACATATTGCGACCTTATATCCCTTTTCTATAAGTCTGGCAATATATGATTCCGCACTGTGAAAGGGGACGCCGCACATCGGGGCACGCTCGGCTTCGCCGCAGTCACGTCCTGTGAGCGTCAGCTCAAGCTCACGCGAGCCGACGATGGCGTCGTCAAAAAACATCTCGTAAAAATCGCCGAGACGGTAAAAAAGCAAATAATCCTTGTATTGATTTTTTATCTCAAAGTATTGCTCCATCATCGGAGTCATACGGATGTTCCTCCCTCAAACAGTATTTTTATCAGTTTATCAGTGGCAGCCGCTGCAGCAGGAGCAGTCGTGAGAGCAGTCATGGTGATGATCCTCGCCGGTCACCTCAGCCATAATGGTCTCGTTGACCTCTGCAAGTATCGCGCTGACCTTGTCCTGAGCCTCGGCAAAGGCAACATACGAGGGAGCGGTCGTGATTTCACCGGCAAGAGCCTCGAGGCGCGAGCGGATAGCACCGAGAAGAAAGTCGTTCGGTGCAGTCTTGGCGCTCTCGTCGGCAAAGGCCTTCTGTTGTACGTTGTATTCCGTCACCTTGGTCTGAAGAGCCTCGTCGGCAAGATATGCCGCCTGGGCTGCCTCATAAGCTTTCATCTCGTCGCATTCCTTTATCGCTTTTCCGATATCGTGAGCCATCTGAATAATATCCATTTTGTTCTCCGTAATAAAAAATATTTTGATCTCCGTTTCGCGCTGTGCGAAACAGTATGATTCATATTATTATACCTCAAAACAAGGATTTACGCAAGTACTTATATTAAAAAACGTAGGTATAAGTCCTTTTTTCGTCGAAAAGCACTTTCCTCACTTGACACTCGCCGCAAAATACTGTATCATAATATATATAAGCGGTAAATAAATGATAAGCCGATCACCGCGGAACGGAGAAGCATGAACATCACGGTAAACTGCACATACGACAAAAAAGCCGTCACGGCTTTTGCCCGCTCGGGCCTGTACAAAAAAGCCGACCCGCGAAAGTGTTTTATCACCTTCATTGCGATTGTATTATTTTACATTATTGGCACAACGATCATTGCGGTAATCGGAGGCTATGACTCAAAAGCACTGATCCTGATAGCACTCGCCGCGCTGATCCTGTTTTTTCAATTTTACATCTATCTTATCTTACCGCGTATAATATTCAACGCAAGAAAAAACCTCGGTAATGTCCGTCAGACACTGACCTTTTCCGACGATGAGATAATATCGCACTCATCTTCCGATGAGCTTGAATCCACGGAAAAAATATCATATAACATCCCGGTGAGCATTCGCGAAACCCAAAATTATGTCTTTTTCTACACCACAAGGCGGTCGGCGTATATAATCGATAAATCCGGTATTTCCGATACCGACCTTACAGAGCTTCACAAGTTGTTTGCTCTCAGATTTGGCGAAAAATACACGATCCTGAATTACTGAATCGCAAAACGGCGGCGCCGAAAAAACTCGCTTTGAGTTTTTCCGGCGCCGCCATCGTCATCGTCACTTTGATATGCCTTTATATTTTCTCTCCTATCAGAGCGAACGGACGCGAGTCCGTTATTTTTACGTTTACATACTCACCCGTGATGTCTCCGCCGTCGAAAAGTACGATCTTTCCGCCCTCGGTGCGTGCGGATGTGACATCGGGGGCGGTCTTGCTTTTCCCGTCACAGAGAACGCGCAGCGTTTTTCCGACATACCCGGCGTTTATCTCGCCGGAAATGTGGGTCTGAAGTTCAAGCAGAGCGTTCATGCGCTCGCCTTTGACGTCATCCGGGACCTGACACTCCATTTTTGCCGCCGGAGTGCCGCCGCGCGGAGAGTATATGAAGGAATAGACCATATCATATCTGACGCGGCTCATTATATCGAGCGTCATGCGGAATTCCTCATCGGTCTCGCCCGGAAAACCGACGATTATGTCCGATGTAAGCACAAGATCCGGCATTTTTTCGCGTGCATATGCAACCGTTTCAAGGTATTTTGCGGTATCGTAGTGACGGTTCATAGCCGAAAGTACACGGTCGCTGCCAGACTGAAGCGGCAGATGCAGTTGACGGGCGACGTGCGGGTTGGCAGCCATGGCATCAATGAGCTTGTGTGACGCGTCCTTCGGGTGGCTCGTCATGAAGTGCAGCTTCCAGTCACCCTCAACATCTCCGAGACGCGTTATAAGATCCGCAAAGTCGCAGTCGAACGAACAGCCCTTGCCGTAAGAGTTCACGTTCTGACCGAGCAGTGTTATGTCTTTTACGCCATCGGCAACGAGCGTGCGCACCTCGTCGATTATCTTTTCGGGGCGGCGACTGCGTTCGCGCCCGCGGACATACGGCACGATGCAGTACGAGCAGAAATTGTTGCAGCCGTACATTATGCTCACCCATGCGCGATAAGTCGATTCGCGCCTTACGGGGATCCCCTCGGCAACAGCAGGCTCATCGTCGGGCATAAGAAAGCGCCTAGGGCCGCCCGAAAGCCGCTTCCATATAAGTTCGGGGAGCATATAGAGCGACGATGTACCGAAAGTAAAGTCAACATACGGATAGCTGTTTTTAAGCTGATCCGCACGGCTTATCTGAGACACCATACAGCCGCAGACTCCGACGATAAGTGACGGATTGCGGCGCTTTTGATGCTTTAGCTGCCCTATCGACGAAAGCGCCTTTTTTTCGGCGTGCTCGCGCACTGCACAGGTATTTACAAGCACAAGGTCGGCTTTGTCCGGATCGTCGGTTGGCTCGTAGCCCATATCCGAAGCAAGACCTGCCAGAAGTTCGCTGTCGGCTTCGTTTTGCTGGCAGCCGAACGTCTGCACATAAACGTGTCTTCCCGCTCCCATGTTGTATTCACGCACAAGAGACGCATATTTTTTCTGTGCGGCGGTCTCTTCGGCAGAAAGCTGCCTGTCGCGTGTTTTGGCTGTCATCTTTGTCTGTTCGCTGTCTGACATTTGGTATTCCTCATTTTCCGATTATATTGAGCGCGCGCTCACACGACAGTGTAAAGCCGTCCTCAAGCCCTGGCGTGATATAAATTTCGTTTTCGTATATAAGCACCGCTTCAAAATCATATACGGTATCCATAGCGGCAAAATAAAGTCTCTCCGCTTCTTCCGGTGTTTCTGCAACGAAAAGAGCGGTCGAAAGCGCATCGGCGGCAGTACCGTTTGACGATATCACCGAGACGCTCAGGAGGTTACCGTCCGCAGGCATACCGCTTGACGGGTCGATTATGTGGCAGTACCGATCGCCGCCTATTTCGTAGTATCTCTCATAGCCGCCGGAAACCGAAATGGATCCCGACGCCAGCTTTACTTCCGCGGCGTGACCGCCTCCCGTCGGATCGCGCAGTGCGATCGTGAATTCTCCCGCCGGATGTTCGCCGAACACGGAAATGTTGCCGCCGAACGACAGAACACCGTATCCGGCATCGGATGCCTCAAGGTATTCACGCACCGCAGCTTCGGCAAAGCCTTTGCCGATACCGCCGAGATCAAGCATTATCCACGGTTCGCTTTTGACGAGCATTCCGTTCGCGGGGTCATATGATATCAGCTCCATGCCGCGCTTATCCGCCATCGAGACTATCTCGTCACTGTCCGGGATCCTGTCTGCAGCTTCGGCGCCGCGCCACAGAAGAGTAGACGGATACGTTGTCGGATCGAACATACCGTCCGTCATGCGGTAAAGCTCGAGCGCCGCTTCAAAAAGCTCTCCGAGTTCGCAGCTCACCGTGCAGCCCGATTCGGACATGTTGAACAGTGCGATCTCCGAGGCTCCGTTTTCCGCGGAAAGCATATTATCGTATTTTTCGGTTATTTCGCGGCATTCTGCGAACAAGGTGTTGCTGTCTTTGGTGTCCGCTGCGAGCTTTATCTCGATCACGGTATCCATCGCAAAAAACGAATCACTTATATAGTCTGCGCACGGCATACAAGCGCCGAGTGCCGACGACAGCAGCATTGCAAGCACCGCCGCAAGAGTAATTGATATGTATCTTTTCATTTTATTCCGTATCTCCCGAGTATACCCGAGAAACTCGGGTAAGTAAGATTCAGTATGAACCCGTTTATTGCACCTGTAATACACGAGGCTGCAAGCATTACAGGCAGATAAGTGAATGCACCTGTGCCGGATATCACCGCAACGGTACAAAGTTGCCCCGCCGAATGCAACGCTGCACAGAATACCGAAATACCGACAAAACTGAGATGCTCCTTTATTTTCGGCATAAAACACACCGCACAAAGTCCGAGATATGAAGCTGCCGCACCGCCGAACGATACTGCCAAAGACACAGGACCTCCGAATATCATGCCCGCAAGAAGGACGCGGCAGAGAGATATTGCTGCGGCGTCGATCGGCGACAAAGCGAAAAAGGTGACGGTCGTAACGATATTCGCCAATCCCGGCTTCACTCCGGGAAGCACCGACGGCATAAGCGGGATCATATGTTCGGCATACGAAAGCGCAAATGCCGCACAGATCAATGCAGCGTCAACGCACAGTCTGCGTGTTTTATCAACCCGCTTCACCGTCTGCAGTTCCTTTCCCGAGCACACGCACCGTCACGCCTGCCGGCAGGCAGACAATGCACTCTTCTGCCTCCGATATTGGTGCATGAGCGGTGCATATGCCGCATCGACAGTCAGATTTCATCACTCGCGCCGCACCGTTTTCAATTTTCAGAGTAAGTGTGTACCCGCCGGCCTCCACCTTGTATTCACCGTCAGCCGAAAGGCTGTAAACCGCATACTGCCCGTCGGATGTGCGCACCTCGACGGCGTTGCCGCTGCTTTTGTTCACAGTTAAACCCAAGCAGGAAAGTACCGCGGCAAGCAATACGGCGGCGATCATGACAGCATCGCCGATCCTGAACTTATGAGATACAGCCATTCCGTTCGCCTCCGTTCTTCTGTAATATATAATTATAGCATATGCGGAAGCAAAAATCAACACCGTCGCAGCGGAGCGATGCCCCGCTGCGACGGTATATTCAGATAAATATCCTTCTTGTCTGTCTGCCGCCGAATGCATCATCGACGGTGGCTTCAAGCATTGAAAAATCGGCAACGAGCGAATGAGGCTTTCCCACCGGGTCATCCTGCCGCATCGGGACAAAATAAACGCATTTACGCGAAACGAGAGAGGCGATATTTCTGAAATTCGCAGACATTGCGTCGTTGGTCGCAAGCGCGATGACCAGCGGCCTGTCACATCGCAGATGCGCCTTTGCTGCCATCGTCACCGATGTGTCGGTTATCCCGGAGGCAAGCTTTGCAAGCGTATTTCCCGTACACGGGCAGATTATCATAAGATCAAGCGGCTCACGCGGACCGAGTGGTTCGGCATCAACTATGGAACATACCGCCGGTCGGCCGCATATATCCTCAACTCGCCGCACCGTATCGGCAGCCCTTCCGAAGCGCGTGTCAAATGATGCAGTGTGCTCGCTGATTATAGGGATAAATTCCCATCCGCCGTGTTTCTCCGCAAGCGACGCAAGAACCTCCGTCGATCTTCCTATCGTGCAGAACGAACCGCACATTGCATAACCTATCTTCATTTTCCGATCACTCCCTCGCTTTCAAGGTAGGAGAGCACCGTCTCTCCTATTATTACTCCCGCGGTCACCGGTGCATATTTACCGGGAACAGACAGCGCCCACGTGACATTCAGCCCCAACTTCTCCGCCGTATCGAAATCAACGCCTCCGGGGACCGACGCAAGATCTATTATAACCGTATCGGGGCTGATATGATGCAAAACATCACCCGAAAGGAGACGCACGGGGATAGTGTTTATAATAAGGTCGTAGCCGCGCGTAAGGCTTATCATACCGCACATAGGACGCTCCGGATCAATGAGCAGCTGCCGCATTCCGGCGATCCCCGCCCGTGCCAGATCGCTCCTTTTGCGCGCTGCCACCGTGACAGATGCTCCCATGGCACGCAACAGACCTGCGGTCGCAGTACCGACTCTGCCATAGCCGAGCACGGCTGCACGGCAATTGTTGACAGTGCGGTCAAGTTTCCGCATTGCAATGCTGACGGCGCCTTCCGCTGTCGGCAGAGAATTTTTGATTTTCAGTTCTTCCGAATCGTAGTAATCAAATACTTTTTTGTTTTTTTCCGCGGCTGAAGCTGAAAAAAATTCCGGCAGACGTCCGCCGATGATCGGAACATCGCAATTTTCAAGCAACGCGCCGAGCTTCAGCCTGCATTCCGGTGCATACGGACAGTTTACGCGAACGCCGTCAAAAGAGGCGGGCAGCGGCAGTATGACCGCCGCAGCACCGTTCACAGCCGAATGCCATTCATCGCACCTCACGGCACCGCCGATATCCGATGTGGGATCAAGTCCCCATACGGCGCATTCGATCCCGCTTTCTGACAAAAAACGCGCCGCCGCCGACTGCCGCATATCCCCGCCGAGAAGCGCAGCTTTTATTCTGTAATTCATTGTTGCCAATACCCTGATATGTTGATTGCGGACGGCATGAGCGGTCCGCTGTTACATAATATGAGCAAAGTGGGTCCCGCGTGAGCGGAAAAGTGTCGGCCTTCTCCATCATTTAGCGCGGATTTTGCATTTTCAAATCTCGTAAATTGCATATTTTGAACAAAAATCTGTTATAACGAAAAAAACGGCTCAAAACCTATTGACAAGGCAGGTTTCGTGTGCTAAAATACTGGCATCGAAGAAATAACGTCGGAAGAAGGAGAAGCGACATGAAAAATGTTGTTTTCGTTAAGAGCGATATGATGATGTCGATGTGCATGTGCTCCATGCGCATGTTTTGTCGCGCCAATATTTCCGATGTGCAGCCTTCCGAGGTCTGATATATGGGCTTGTGCCCACAATGTCAAAAAGGGGAACGCCGTCGGGCGCTCCCCTTTTATTTATAAATTTTTATTTCTCACCGAAAAGGAGTCAAAACCATGAAAAGAACATTCTCTCTTCTGCTCGCATCCCTGCTTGTGCTTTTGGCACTTGCTTCTCTCGCATCCTGCGGCAGCAAAGGCGTCACGATCGCCGTCCCCAACGACACTACAAATGAAGCGCGTGCGCTTCTCCTGCTTGAGGCTCAGGGCCTTATAAAGCTCAAAGAAGGCGCCGGCGTCACTGCGACTGTCAGAGACATTGCAGAAAACCCCTACAACATAAAGTTCCGCGAAGTGGAAGCCGCACAGCTTCCCAACTTCCTCAAGGATGTTGACTACGCCGTTATCAACTCCAATTACGCCATCTCCGCCGGTCTTAACCCCACCAAGGATTCCGTTGCGATCGAAGGCTCATACTCCGCATACGCCAACATACTTGCCGTCAAGGAAGGCAACGAGCAGAAGCCCGCTATCAAGGCTCTCGTAGCTGCTCTTGAAAGCAAGCAGGTCAAGGATTTCATCAGCACCAAATATAACGGCGACATTGCCAGCACGGTCGACAACCCCACCGACGGATACGATCCTTCTGTCAACTACGGCGAGCTTGCCGGAACAAAGATCTCGGTAGCTGCATCTCCTACACCTCACGCCGAAATTCTTGAAGAAGTCAAGAAGATCCTTGCAGCCAAGGATATAACCCTTGAGATCAAAGTTCTCTCCGACTACGTTGTTCCGAACACCGTTGTCGAAAGCGGTGAATGCGACGCCAACTACTTCCAGCACACCCCTTACCTCAAGGACTTCAACGAGAAGAACGGAACTCACATCGTGTCTGTTGCCTCTATTCATGTTGAACCCATGGGCGTATATTCCTCTACTCACAAGACCCTCGACGATATCAAAAAATAATTTGAAGGAAAGCTCCGGACAATGATACAGATCAAGAACTTATGCAAGACATATGACGGAGCCGCCGGAAAGGTAACAGCCCTTAACAACATAGATCTCACCGTGAATGACGGTGAGATCTATGGGATAATCGGTATGAGCGGTGCCGGAAAAAGCACGCTCGTACGCTGTATAAATATGCTTGAACGCCCCACGTCGGGCGATATCGTCATTGACGGCGTAAGCATGACATCCCTTTCTCCGGCACAGCTCCGCGAAGCACGCAGAAATATCACAATGATATTTCAGGGCTTCAATCTTCTGATGCAGAAAAACTGCCTCAAAAACGTCTGCTTTCCGATGGAGCTTGCCGGCGTTCCCAAGGACAAGGCTGCGAAGCGCGCCGCCGAGCTTCTTGAAATGGTCGGGCTTCCGGACAAGGCCAAAGCATACCCGGCGCAGCTTTCGGGTGGTCAGCAGCAGCGCGTTGCCATTGCGCGTGCGCTCGCGACCGATCCGAAAGTGCTTTTGTGCGATGAGGCGACAAGCGCTCTCGACCCAAATACCACGCACTCGATACTCGGTCTTATACGCGAGATAAATCGGCGCCTCGGCATAACCGTAATCGTAATAACACATCAGATGAGTGTTGTCGAAGAAATATGCACTCATGTTGCCATTCTCGACAACGGCGAGATCGTTGAAAAAGGCGCTGTAGGCACAGTATTCGCAAGTCCGAAATCTGCCGCGGCGCGCCGTCTTGTTTTTCCGAACGGTGCGGACGAATGCGTTTCCAATCCCCTTCACGAAAAAAGGCTCCGTATAATCTTCAACGGAGCGAAAGCGGCAAGTACGCCTTGGATCGCAAGAATGGCTCAGGAGAAGAATGTTCTTGTTAACATCGTGTCAGCCGCAACGCGGACGATCGATGACAAGACATACGGTTCGATGCTGCTCGGCGTTCCGGGGGGACCCGAAAAAACGCAGGCGGTCAAGGAATATCTCGGCTCCATCGAGAACGTGACCGTTGAGGAGGTTTGAAATGTCAAACACATTTACGCCCGAAAAGATCGCATACGCGCTTGATCTGCTCAAAAGCGAGATCCCGTTTGCCATCTGGGAAACATTTTATGTCACCGTTATCGCAACGCTGTTTGCGTTTGTGATCGGGCTTCCGCTCGGCGTCATTCTTGTATGCGGCGAAAAAAACGGCATCCTGCCGCTTCCCCGCTGGCTCATGAAGGTGATAAACATTATCGTAAACCTTCTGCGCTCGGTGCCCTTTATTATTCTTATCGTCGTCGTATTTCCTCTCACAAGGCTTATTGTCGGAACGACGATAGGCTCGGTTGCATCGATAGTTCCGCTCGTTATTGCCGCATTTCCCTTTGTCGCAAGACTGGTAGAGAGCAGTCTGCGAGAGGTGAATCCCAATATTATTGAAGCCGCCCTCAGCATGGGCGCGACTCCTTTTCAGATAATAACCAAAGTAATGATACCCGAAAGTGTTCCTTCGCTTATATCAAACGCCGCCATCGCCGTGACCACGATACTGGGTTATACGGCAATGAGCGGCGCGATAGGCGGGGGCGGGCTCGGCAACATCGCCATAATGATCGGCTACAACAGGTATAATTATCTTGTGATAATCGAAACCGTTGTACTGCTCATCGTAATGGTCCAGATCTTCCAGAGCCTCGGCACTTTTCTTTCCCGCAAGTCCGATAAAAGACTCAAATAATTTTTACGGTCAAAGCTTGCGCAGCTTTGCGTAGCTTGCCATAAGCTTTTTGGTGCCGACACGGTCGAATACGATCTCGTATAGCCTGTCGGCGCCCATTTGTTTGGCTGAAATAACTTCACCCTCGCCGAAAACGGGGTGCAGGACGCGTGTACCGGGGACAAAGCTCTCGACCGCCTGACGCTGCATGGTCGGAGCCGGTGTTTTGTTCACGGTCAGCCTGTCCTGTGACATTGCCGACGCACGCGGACGTGCGGACGGTCCGCGCATGGTGCGTGTGGAATAAGTCACATTGCCTTCTTCATCAAACGACGCCCTGAACGGCACTCTGCCGTCGGGAGCGTTATTTTTTTGCGATTCATCTTCTTCTTCGATATATTCAGCCGGAATGTCCTCCACAAACCGCGACTCGGCATTGAACTGCGTGCGCCCGTACATTGTGCGGGTCTTGGCGCGCAGTATTATGAGCTCACGTTTTGCACGCGTTATTGCAACGTATGCAAGGCGACGCTCCTCTTCAAGCTCCTCGGGATCGGATATTGCCTGTGAGGACGGGAATATTCCCTCCTCCATGCCGGGCAGGAACACCACGGGAAACTCAAGCCCCTTTGCCGAATGGATCGTCATGAGAACGACGGCATCTGCGTTTTCGTCGAATCTGTCAACGTCGGCTACGAGCGCGTTTTCCTCAAGAAAACCGGTGAGCGTAGGCTCTTCATCCGACTTCATATATTCCATAATACCGGATATGAATTCGTTTACGTTGTCTATCCGCTCGGCTTCCTCTTTTCCGGCATCCTCAAGCATCTTCATATAGCCGGTCTTATCAAGGACCTGACGCACGAAAGCGTCAAGCGGGCAGCCGTCGCTTAGTATTTTCGTCAGCTCTTCAATAGTTGATGCAAATCCCTCAAGTGACGGAGCTGCACGCAGCAGTGCGGTATACGACGATGCATGCAGCATCACATCGAACATTGACATTCCGGTCTCGTTTGCAATGTCCTCGACAGCCTCAAGCGTCTTGGCGCCTATCTTGCGTCGCGGCTCATTTATTATTCGCAGCAGCCGCTCGCGGTCCGCGTGGTTGTTTATGACCTGAAGATATGCCACGGTGTCGCGTATCTCCTTGCGGTCGCTGAAACGAAGTCCGCCGTAAATGCGATAAGGTATGCCGCTCTTGGCGAATGCACGTTCGACGCTGCTTGCCTGAGCATTGACGCGGTACAGGACCGCAAAATCACGGTATGTATATTTGTCCGTCGCAATATGCTTCAGGATCGAATCGGCAATGGCACGAGATTCGGCTATCTGATCCTCCGTGACGCGATAGGAAATAAGCTCGCCGGAAGCATTTGAGGTCCAAAGCGTTTTTTCGTGACGCGATTCGTTCTTGCTTATGACCGCATTGGCGGCGCTGAGTATCGTTGAGGTCGAACGGTAGTTCTGCTCAAGCTTTATCACCTTGGCATCTGCATAGTGACGGTCAAACGACAGAATATTTTCGATCGTCGCACCGCGGAAACGGTAAATACTCTGATCATCGTCACCGACAACCATTATGTTACGCCATTCCGACGCAAAAAGCGCACAAAGCTCAAACTGAGCAAGGTTCGTGTCCTGATACTCGTCGATGCAGACATACCTGAACTTGTGGGCATAATAGCTGCGCACATCATCGTTTTCACGCAAGAGCGTAACAGTCTGCATTATGATGTCGTCAAAATCCATTGCATTGGAGCTTTTGAGCATGCGCTGATATTCGGTATATACCTTGGCATACACCTGCTCCCTGTATCCGCCCGACTCCATTGCAAATGCCTCGGGGGTGAGCAACTTCTCCTTCGCCTTGCTTATCACACCGGCAACCGTTTTGAACGGAAACTGCTTGTCGTCCACGTTCACGTTTTTCATTGCCTTGATGATCGCTTTTTTCTGATCGTCGGTATCGTAGATCGTCACCTGAGATGTGTAACCTATGCGGTTGGCGTATTTTCTGATTATCCGCATACAAATGGAATGAAATGTTCCCGCCCACACGTCGGAGGCGATTTCCGGATCGTCGAACATAGCTGCAAGCCGCGTTTTGATTTCGTTCGCAGCCTTGTTCGTGAATGTTATAGCAAGAACGTTCCACGGCGCCGATGGTTCCGATGCGAACTCGTCAAGTATAGGTCTTATATCCTCCGGCGACAGCTCCTCGGCAGCTTCAAGATCCGAAACATATGCCTCGCCGAGACCGTCCGGAACACGGTCGGAATAGTATGCGTTACCGTACCTTATTATCTGTGCGATCCGGCGCACAAGCACCGTGGTCTTTCCGCTCCCCGCGCCTGCAATGACGAGCAGGGGGCCGTTTACGGTAAATACCGCATCGCGCTGTTGAGGATTGAGCCCCTCAAGTGCTTTGTCAAACAATTTTCTCTTTGCCGCAAGATAGCGGTCATCAATTTCTGATCTCATATATGTATATGCCTTTCGATATGTCATACCGGGAAAAGATAGGGGGCTGCCGCCTGAGCGCCAGCCCCCGTCGTTAGCGGTCGGATCTCAAAACTTTTCGGAGACGTGCTCCGTATGCACCCGTGTCAGTCGTTTTCCTTGTTGTTTTTGCTGTTTTGCTGATTCTGGTTCTGCTTCTGATTCTGGTTCTGCTGGCTCTGCTGATTCTGCTGCTGGTTCTGGCTCTGCTGATTCTGACGGTTCTGATTCTTGTTGTTTTCCATTGTTTTAAACACTCCATGCCGTAAGGCGGAAAAATTTGCACGGTCCTTTGACCGCAAACTAAGTATTCCCGCAGCGCGACACGATTATTCAGCCGAGCATATATCTGCTGTCAACTTCCGCCTTGATCTCGGATTCGGTTTTCAGCACAAGAATAAAATTAACAAGGCACAGCACAGCGCTTATTATCCACCACACATCTGACAGTGTGCGCGCAGCACCGGACACAACGCCGAGTCTGTCATATATTGACGAATTGAGCGTAACTATCGCATCGCCTATGCAGAAGCTCACGGTACACACGATGCTCATGACCGTAACGGATGTGACCCACCTGCCGAGATATCTTCTGATCTCCCCGAGCTTTGCGTCACGGAACTCACGGCTTGAGTTTTCGGCAATAAATCCCGCATGGTCGTGTATTATAACCCGTTGAGCTCTGCATGCGATTACAGCGACTGCCGCAAAAAGCACCGAGCTAACGATTACCGATGCATATCTCACGAGAAACGCCTCAAGGACCTCGCTATGTTGCCATACGGATGCATTGAAGTACTTATTGTTGAAGGAAAATTCCAACCATTCATTAACGCCCGCGGCAACGGTATACACTGCGGAAACACCGGCGCCGATCTTCCACTGTGGATACAATTTTGCGATCGTCACAAAAAAACCGACAAAGCAAAGTGCCGCAAGCACATCCGGAATTATATTGTTCGATTCAAGAAGAAGGTCGATCTCAAGAAAAAATGCCGCAGCCAGCAGTGCGAACGCAATATTGATGCGTCGCTTTGTAAAGCGTATATCGCCCGGCAGTATCTCATCGTCATATTTTTTGCGCAGCGTGGGAATGAATTCGCCGTCTTTTCGCAGGAACGCAAAGTAACGCTCGATAAAAACGAGCCAAGCTATGCCCGCGATAAGTGCGAGCATTATCCCGATCTCGCGGAAAAGCCCTATGAACTCATACCAGTTGAATGATGAGTCGTCATATCCGCCCATACTCAGAGAAGCAAACTCCGGAAGCACGGCACAGAGCGGCTTGAAGAATATAAAGAAGACAGTTGCACCCTTGGCGACACCGGTCACAGTCGCACGTCCGCGGCGGCTGCTGTAAGGTGCCATTGCTCCGGTGCGACTGCCGAGATAAAGCAGCCCGTCCCAGAGCCTGCCCCATGCCGGCACGAGGAGAATAAGCTCCACCACGGCAAACGAGAACGTCGAAAGGAGTATCGCCACCGGACGCTCATTCTGACTCGATATGCCGAACAGGAAAAATATCGACGCCGTTTTTGCGATCCCGACTATTGCGGCGCGCCAAAACCAGGTACGCGACGTTTCTATCTGCGGGCAGATAAATGACAGCTTTGTAAGTGCCGCGGCGATCAGGATGTACCCGATGAAATCTGGCAAAACATCGATAACCGCAAGGTCGGGGTTGAAAAGGAACAGTGGCGCTATTGCCAGCAGTATAAAACCCATACTGCCTTTTTTCTCTTTCATTTTACAGGCTCCTTTTCGTCAGATAAAAGATAAATATCACTTTTTACGCTTGCTTTTGCGACTTTCTGCGCGGCGACGCTGACGCTCTTCAATTTCGGCTCGCGTGGTCTCAAGAGCACGCGCTTCCTTCTCGTCTACCTTTTCGAAGAAACGATCGATGAAACCTATCCCCGTCTTTCTCCGCAGGGGCGCATTCTCCTGTCCCGCAGGACAGATATTCTTGTAGCACCCGTATATCGCGACCGCGGAAAGCACTATGAGCACCAAAAGAAGCACATAATAAAAACCGGGCTCGATGAGCTTCATTATACCGAGCGCATATGTCAGCGCCCAAATGACAGCAGTGACCATGGAGGTCAATGCCGTAGTCCGCGGTTTTTCGATACCTACCGCCTTTGCCGCAAGGTTCAACTCCCAACCGAGCAGAAGGTGAAAAAGCAGCACGACGGCAAACCATGCCCATCCCTCAACGGTCTTGACAATGTCAGGCACCGCGGAGTTGATGCGCTCCGTAACATAAAACACACCTTCAGCGATCCCTGTCAGCGCCACAAGCGCGGCAGCGCCCTCAACATACGCAAAGCCGCGGAAATATTCATGCAGTTTCCGGCAGCCGACGATCATCACAATGCATCCCAATATCCTTATCGCCCACCCGTAAAGGGTCATCGACATAAGAAATGCAGCGATATATCCGGCCAATAACAGTCCGAATCCCATCAGTCCTTACCGTTTCCGGAAAGCTTGGCGCCGCAGCATTTTTTGTACTTCTTACCGCTTCCGCACGGGCACGGAGCGTTGCGGTCTATCTTTTCACCGCTCTTCATGCTTGCGGGAGCGGCTTTTTTCATCTGTTCGGCGTTTCTTCCCATTCTGAGGTTTCTTATCATCTCCGGTGTTATCACAATGACCTCAGGTATCCTTTCCGTCAGCATCTCGCGTGCAGTCTTGTCTCTGATCTCTGTGATAAGGTCGCCGAACATATTTGATCCGAGAAGCTTGTACTCGGTCAGCGGATCCTTGTGGGCGTAGGATTGAAGCATCACGTTCTGCTTGAGATTTTCCATATCATCTATGTGATCGAGCCACATTTCGTCGATATTGTGCAGGAGCGTGTTGCGCTCAAAGCGGTGGAAACGCTCCTCCCCTACCTCAGTCTCACGCTTTTCGTAGAGCTCGACCGCATTATCCTGAAGCAGTTTTTCAATGTCATCGGCTGTCACGTGCTTCAGCTCATCCGGCGTGTACACAAGATCCTCCTCGCGGCATACCCAACCGAGGTACTTTCGCCTGAGCCCTTCGATATCCCACTCACTCTTTTCGGGAGATGCCGTGGCGCCTTCTACCGCTTCGGCAATGGTCGAAGCTATCATGGTCTTTATCTGACCCGAAAGGTCAGCCTCATGGAGTATCTCATCGCGCTGTTCGTATATCGTTTTTCTCTGCTCGTTGAGCACGTCGTCGTATTCGAGAACGTTCTTTCTGATCTTGAAGTTGCGGCTTTCGATCCTCTTCTGCGCGCTTTCGATCACATTTGAAAATAGCCTTATATTCTGCGACATATCGCCGCTCTCGTCGGTAAGGTTGACGGCAAGAGCCGACAGCTTCTGAAGCCTTGCGGGGTCGGCAAACAGACGCATCAGGTCATCCTGAAGTGAAATAAAGAATGTTGACTCGCCGGGGTCGCCCTGACGGCCCGAACGCCCGCGAAGCTGGTTGTCGATACGGCGGCTTTCATGACGCTCGGAGCCGATGATATAAAGCCCGCCTGCAGCTATTACCTTTTCGCGATTTGGAACGATCTCCGCTTTGTATTTTTCGTAATACATGCGGAAGGTGTTGCGCGCATTCTTTATATCCTGATTTTCGGTAGGCGCGGTACCGGTCGAAAGCGCGATAAGCTCCGGACGCAGCCCCATGCGCATCATTTCCTGCTTTGCCATGTGCTCGGGGTTGCCGCCCAGCATGATGTCGGTGCCTCGGCCTGCCATATTGGTGGCGATCGTCACGGCGCCCGCGCGTCCCGCCTCGGCAATGATATCCGCCTCACGCTCATGGTTCTTGGCATTCAGCACATTGTGCTGTATTCCCTTTGCCTTGAGCATTCTCGAGAGAACTTCGGATTTTTCGACCGATGCGGTACCGACAAGGACTGGCTGATCTTTTGCGCGGCACTCCTCGACGAGTTCGATAACGGCGCGGAATTTTGCATTCTCATCGGTAAATATACGGTCCGGATGATCAATGCGGATCATGGGCTTGTTAGTAGGCACTTCCACAACGTCAAGCCCGTAGATCTCGCGGAATTCCTCTTCCTCCGTCATTGCCGTACCGGTCATACCGGACAGCTTGCGATACATACGGAAGTAATTCTGAATGGTTACGGTAGCCGTGACCTTCATCTCCGACTGAACATTGACCTTTTCCTTTGCCTCGAGCGCTTGGTGCAATCCGTCCTGATAACGTCTGCCCGGCATAAGTCTGCCCGTGAACGGGTCAACGATAATTATTTCTCCGTCCTTTACAACATAGTCAACGTCTCTCTTTTTTACGCCCCATGCGTGAATCGACTGGTTGACATTATGCGCTATGCTTGCGTTTTCTGGATCGTTAAGGTTTTCTATGCCGAAGAATTCCTCGACCTTTTTGACACCGCGCGGAGTCAGCACGGCGCTCCCGTGCTTTTCATCGACGATATAGTCGAAGTTTTCATCGTCTGTTTCGGCTTTTGAGTCTATTTCCTTTATGACCTTTTTGGAAAGACGTCTCACCGCCGCATCACACTTTTCATAAATATCGGTCGACTTGCCGCTCATGCCCGAAATTATAAGCGGTGTGCGTGCCTCGTCTATGAGTATCGAGTCCACTTCGTCGATTATCGCAAAATTGTGACCGCGCTGCATCTGTGCGTCGAGCGTCGTCTGCAGATTGTCACGCAGATAGTCAAAGCCGAACTCATTGTTTGTTCCGTAGGTTATATCCGCGGCATAGTTGCGGCGTTTCTCGGCGGCAGACATCTCTTTGGTTATAACGCCCGTTCGCAGTCCGAGATATTCGTATATGCGCCCCATCTCTCCCGCGTCACGCACGGCAAGGTAATCGTTTACCGTAACTATATGAACGCCCTTCCCCGTAAGCGCGTTGAGATACGCGGGCATTGTAGCCACAAGCGTTTTTCCCTCACCCGTTTTCATTTCGGCGATCCTGCCCTGGTGAAGCAGAATACCGCCGAGCACCTGAACGCGGAACGGGCGCTTGCCGAGAACACGGTCGGCAGCCTCACGGACGGCAGCAAAAGCCTCCGGCAGCAGCGATTCGAGCGATTCGCCGTTTTCGAGGCGTTCGCGGAACTCCGGCGTCACCGAACGCAGCTCGTCCTCGCTCATTGCCTTGAATTTTTCGCCGAGCGCATCAACGGCATCCGCTGCGCTCTTTATTTTTTTAAGCTGTCTCTTGCTGTAATCGCCGAACAATAAATTTTCAAGTTTCATATATGTCACCTTCCGGACCGATGATATCGATAATCTATTTTATTATACAATATGTTAGAGATAAAAACCATACCTAAATGTAAATTTTACATTCCAATATCTGTCCCGAAGCCGAAAAAAGTACGGAACCAAAAGCTCATCGGGCAGCATCGGCAATATCAAAATTATCGGCTTCGGCATTTGCCGAAGCCGATAGTCTTCACGATACGTATCAGCCGGTAACGGTCTGATCTTCGGTAACGAGCTTATATACTACCTTGTCGCCGTCCTTTATCTTGTAGGTGAGGGACGTTGCCTTATCGGGAGCGGTTCCGTTCACGGTCCAGACGAAGTGTGTGAACCTGAATGTCTTGGAGTTTTCGTCGCTGGACACGGTCCCTTCATTTTTCTGGGCGAGTGTTTCACCGTCGAAGGTTATGGAATCGACCGAACCGTCGGCAAGAGCCTTGTATGTGCCCTGTCTTTCCTGAATAAGGGCAATGAGAGCATCGTTGACGCTGCAGTCGGCATTGACCTTGAGTTCGTTGGCTCTCAGGAAAATGACTTCATTGCCGTCTTTGTCTACGGAGTAGACCTCAACGGAAACGATCATCTTGCTTCCGCCGTCGCCTGAGTCGCTGTTATTGCAGGAAATGAACATTGCCGCAAGACCGACAACCATCAAAACTGCAGTAAATAATGAAATAAATCTTTTTGCCTTCATTGGTAATACCAAGCCTTTCTTGATGTGAAATGTTTCGGAACGCTCCGAGCACAATAATTATACGATAGATTATACAATACGGAAGCTTTTTTGTCAATAGGATTAGTGCAGATTTTACCGTTTTATCTTCGGCCCAGCCGCCACAGGCGTCTGTCTGCACTCAGCGACGAAATTCCTTCTCTCCACACGTCCGGCAGCCATGCCGTGACTGACGGAGTTGCGGGCTTGACGGTCGGTATAGCCGGAAGATGATTGTCGTCAAGTATAAATGCATCGGAATCGGCGTGTTCCGTGCACGCATGATTATAGGGCAGCCCACCGCCGGAGTGCATTCCGTAATATCTGCCGTCACCGGAAAGTCTCTGATAGTATGGGTAATACTTATTGGAATACGGCACGATACCGTCCGCGTTCTTCACGCAGGTGTACTGCGTATCCCTTACGTAAACCTCTATCGGGAAATTGCGGTCAACGAGCACAAGCGATTTCTGAACAAGATTTTCGACCGGACACTTTGTGCACGCAACACCATCGGTCGACGAATCGTACCAAACCATAACATGGCGGTCACACGGCGTCGTCGGCTGTGTTCCCTGCAGGAAATAGCCTGTTTCGGCGCAATCCCCGCGCGGGTCGGCTTCGCATGCTGCGGTGATGAGCTTTCCGGAATATTTGCAATAGGTGCATTCGATGACATTGTCTGCGAGACCGAATGTTTTCAACGTCTCCTGACCGCTTGCGACAGCATCGAATATCGGCTGATGGATCTCGGTCATCATGGTGTTCCACACGATACCCGACGGGTTGTCACCGGGGATCGCCTTGGGATATTCGTAACCGTACCATACGCCGCAGATATAATAAGGTGAGTATCCGATAAACCATCTGTCGTAGTTATCACCTGCGGAACCGGTTTTTGCGGCAAGCTCTATCTTCGAGTCAAGCTTTATATATCCGCTGTGAGCCACGACTCCCTGAAGCAGCTTGGTCATTATCGATGCGGACGCCTCGCTCATAGCCACAGTGCCCTTATAGTCGTTCTGAAGGATCGTGTTACCGGCGCTGTCCTCTACCTTGAGGTACGAATGCGCCTCGTTGTAAACGCCGTCGTTCGCAAATATCGAGTACGCCGCGGTCATCTCTCTGACGGTAAGACCGTAGTTGAGCTGTCCGAGCGCGAGAGCCGCATAACCCTTGTCGGTTATCTTTCTGCCGTCGTCAAGAGTTCTCGATTCTATCAGATTTCCGAGTTGAAGTGTGTCGCGGCAATATTTGAAGGACTTGTCAAGCCCGACGAGCTCAAGCACCTTGAGCGACACGGTGTTGAGCGAGTTTTCGACCGAGTATCTGACGTTCGTCAGACCGCGGTAGTAATAGTCAAAGTTTTTGGGCCACGCGGTATCATTTGTGAACGAATACGGAGTATCGTCGAACACCGACGCATAAGTGATGAGCCCGCTGTCAAGAGCCGGCCCGTATACCGCAAGAGGCTTTATCGACGAACCGGGTGAGCGGAACGTTGTGGTGGCATAGCTTTGTATACGGTTGCCTGTCTTTTCGCCGCGCGCACCGACAACACCGAGGATGTCGCCCGTATCCGGGTCGATCACGATAGCCGACGACTGCGCGGGAAGTCCCGATTTGTTTGCGGGGAAATTAGAATCATCAAGATAAGTCTGCTCGAGTATATTCTGAATGCGGTCGTCGACGAGCAAATATATCTTCCATCCGCTGTTGTACACCTTGAGAGCAGCCATTTTTCTTGAGACTTTGTACTGCTCGGCGTAGTCGGTGATAATATCCTCTATCGCCATGTCGGTATACCAGGAGTTAATATTTATCTCGCGCTCGTCGTCGTGAATGTCGAGCTCAAGCTCCTTGTCATACGCCTCATCATACTCACGCTTGTTGATAAGTCCCTGCTCAAGCATAAGGTCGAGCACGTCGTTGCGCCGCTTGAGATTTTCCTCGGGATGCGTTATCGGATTGTACTTTGACGGGTTTTTGGTTATGGAGGCAATGGCAGCGCACTCAATGAGCGACAGCTCGCTTACATCCTTGTTGAAATACTTATTTGCTGCCGCCTGGACTCCGTAGCAGCCGGAGCCGAGGTTTATCACGTTGAGATAGAGCTCGAGTATTTCTTCCTTCTCCATCTTCTTTTCAAGATCGAGCGCCCACAGGATCTCCTGTATCTTTCGCTGTATCTTGTAGGAATCGTCGCCGCTCACGTTTTTAATGAGCTGCTGTGTCAGCGTTGAGCCGCCGTAGCTTGAATTATCAAAGCCGAGAAAGAAGTTTGCGCCCGCTTTTATCGTACGCAGCCAGTCAACACCGTCATGTGTGCGAAAGCGCTTGTCCTCAACGGCAATAAAGGCATTCTGAAGGTCGGTCGGGATCTTGTCATATTCAATATAAATACTGTTTTTCGGTCCGTAAAGACGCTCGTTTTCAAGCTCTACGGCTTCGCCGACACGGTTCGAACGGTCGGTAAATTCATATCTGTACACACGCGTCGTGGTCGAGGTGTTGAAGTCGAGCTTGTATTTTGAGATATCGACCTCAGTCTCAACGTAGTTTTTGATGTAGATCGTAAATGCGCACGCAACAATGATGCCCGTGAGCGCGCATATCAGCAGAAAAGTAACGAGTACGTTGATAAAGCCGCGTAAAAAGATACCGGCTCCGCGCAAAAATATTTTCCACGCCTTTTTTATCTCCTGCTGCCAGTTTATATCCTTCTGCATTCGTCAACCTTCAATCATTTAAAAATTAATGATGCCGAGCCGCGGCATGCTGCAACTGTGCATAGTTTATTTTACCACTCTAATTTGAATATATTATGAATTGCGGTCAATAATAATGAAAAAGTGCTTTTTACGCCTGTCCGTAAGCCAGCAGGCACCGTAAAAATGCAAAACACCGAAAGGAATTGCAAAAATAATGAAAAAGAAACTGCTTACTGTCGTGACCGTTGCCGCCGTTATATCGCTTACACTGTCAACATACGCCGTCGTCATGTGCGCACAGGCGTTTTCACGCAAACTTCAGAACATTACCGGTGCAAACGAGTCCGCCGGCGCCGCTGCCGTCACCGATCCCGTTTGTGCATCCTCCGACGACACCGCTCCGACTGTGCGTGCGGGCATCGAAGGTGACGTGGTATATCTGCTGATTTGCGATAACGGCAGACTGTTTGCCGTAGATGAACGCGGAAATGAAATATTTACGGCTGATATCGACCCGGACACGCTCGGCTCGGACGAACGCGAGCTGCTGAGTCGCGGACTTTCGCTTTCGGGCGATGCGGCGCTGCGTGAGGCGATCGAGGATCTGCTCCACTGAGTGCGTCAGCGCAGAACGACATTCTCCTTCCCCGCCACCGCGCAAAGTTCTGAGACAAGGCATCCGGAGACATCGGCACCCGCAGGGTTGTTTTCGTATTTTTTTTCATCGGCATAGTAAAATACCGTTCTGAGATTACCGTCAAAGATGCCGACGAGATTCGAGCATTTTCTGTACACCAAACTGTCGCGTGACGGCACACGGATGTAAAGCACGGAAGGTCTTTTGCCCGACGGACGGTTCCCGACCGTTGCGCTGCCGTTCTGCCGAACGGCGGCGCTTTTTTCGGCTTGTTTTCCGTACCGTTCGTCGGGCACCAGCGGAATGACCGAATTAAGTATCACTCTGATCTCGTCTCCGTCGCGCCCCTCGCGCACCGAAAGCGACCCCTTTACGCACACCGCACTGCCTTCAAGTATAAGACCGCTGTACCTTTCATAGCTTTTCGGAAATGCAATAATCTCAATCTGTCCAAAGCTGTCGTCAAGCCTGAAAAACGCCATCGTCTCGTTATTGTGAGTATTTTTTCTCGAAACCGCGCAGATAAGCCCGGCGACCGTCACGGGTCGTTTGTCGGTGCAGCGCGTCTCGTCATCCGCCCCATCCGGTATAAGTTCACCCAACGACTCCGGCGCAAGCTCTGAGAGATGTTTTGAATATCCGTCGAGAACATGTCCCGAAAAACACATCCCTACACTTTCCTTTTCATATTCCAACAGCTCGCGGAACGGATATTCGGGAATATCCGGATAAACACATACACCGGTATCCTTTTTTTGTACGCCGCTCCCCGCCGCCATTGAAAACATATCAAGCTGCCCGTCGAGATTGTTTCTGCTTCTGTCAGCAAGTGCGGCGATTGCCGGCGCCAACGCTTCCACCATACGAGATCGGTAAACGCCGGAAAAATCGAAAGCGCCAGCTTTAATAAGCGATTCTACCATCCTGCGGTTCAGCTCACCGCCGGACATTCGGGTCAGAAAATCGTCAAGTCCTCCGAAAGCACCGTTTTTCTCACGCTCGCGAATGATCGCTCCGACGAACTGAACACCGGCGTTCTTCACCGCCGAAAGTCCGAAGGTGATATCCCTGCCGCTGACGTGAAAATCCGAATAGCTGCGGTTCACGTCCGGCGGAAGAACATTTATACCGAGTTTTCCTGCCTCAGCTATATATTGCGCGGTCTTTGCCTGATCTCCGAGCACCGAGGTCAGCAGAGCCGCGAGATATTCGCGCGGATAATGCGCTTTGAGATACGCCGTGCGGAAGGATATGACAGCATACGCGGCTGCATGGCTCTTGTTGAAGGCATAGTTGGCAAAGCTCGCCATGTCATCAAAGAGCTTTTCGGCTCCCGACGCGGTCATTCCGCGCTCAGTTGCGCCGTTTATGAATTCCGCACGTTCAGCCTCGAGCGCACTCGCCTTCTTTTTCGCCATCGCACGCCGCACGACATCGGCGCGTCCGAGAGAATATCCCGCCATTATTCGGAATATGCTCATGACCTGCTCCTGATATACTATACACCCGTAGGTCTCGGCAAGCACCGGACGCAGGAGCTCCGACGGGTATTCGACCGAATCGGGATCGTTTCTGCCGGCAATGTACCGCGGTATCGAATCCATCGGTCCGGGGCGGTAAAGCGCGATCGCAGCCAGGATATCGTCTATCGACCGCGGCGCAAGCTCGGTCAGCATTGCACGCATACCGGGCGACTCAAGCTGAAATACGCCCAGCGTCTGCCCCTTTGAGATTAGTGCATACGTTTCCGGATCGGAAATGTCGGCATTCTCAAGGTCAAACGCCGGATCTTTTTCTTTTATTTGCTTCACGGCGCAATCGATTATCGTGAGATACCGCAGCGCCAGAAAGTCAAATTTCAAAAGTCCGAGAGCCGCGACCGTGTCCATGTCATATTGAGTTATCACAGAGCCGTTGCTGACGGCAAGCGGAACATGATCCGTTATAGGCTTTTCGGTTATGACCACTCCCGCGGCATGGACGGATACGTTGCGCGGCATTCCTTCAAGCGCACGCGCAATGTCTATGAGCTCGTGTGTCTTCTGCGACGAGTCGTATTTTTCGCGCAATTCCTCATCCTCAAGCGCGATATCAAGGGTAATGCCGGTCTCGCGCGGAACGAGCTTTGCCACCTCATCGACATCGGCATACGGCAGTCCGAGCGCACGTCCGACATCGCGTATAACGGCGCGCGCCGCCATCGTGCCGAAAGTGATTATCTGCGACACATGGTCGCTGCCGTAGCGTTCCTTTACATATCGCAGAACTTCATCGCGGCGTTCATAGCAGAAGTCGATATCTATATCCGGCATACTCACGCGCTCGGGGTTGAGAAAACGCTCAAAGTACAGCCCGAAACGTATCGGGTCGATATCGGTAATACCGGTAAGGTATGCCGCAAGACTTCCCGCTCCCGATCCCCTGCCGGGACCGACCGGTATCCCGTTCTTCTTGGCGAATCCGACATAATCGGACACTATGAGAAAATAGTCGGAATATCCCATGCTGCCGATGACCGAAAGCTCGTAGTCAAGCCTTTTTTCATATTCATCGTAAGTGTGATCGCCGTACGGGATCCGTCCGGATGCCCTGAGACGTTCAAGCCCGCCCTCGGCAAGGCTGCGCAGCGCATCATCCGGCGTAACACCGCCTGCCGGGTGAAATGACGGGAGCAGTGTCTTACCGAACGAAAACTCAAAATTGCAGCGTTCGGCGATCTTCACCGTATTTTCAAGCGCGCCCTCATAGGAGCCGAAAAGCGCACGCATTTCATCGGTAGATTTGTAGTAAAATTCATCCGTTTCAAAACCGGTAGGTCTGCCGTCAGCCACGGTGCTTCCCGTTTGTATGCACATAAGGACAGCCTGAGTCGAGGCATCCGAGCGTTTGATGTAATGTACATCGTTCGTTGCGGCCATACCGAGTCCGCACTCGTGCGCCAGCTTTGCGAGCGACGGGAGTATCTGGCGCTGCTCAGCTATACCGTGGTTCTGAAGCTCGATGAAAAAGTTGTCCTTGCCGAATATGCGGCTGTATTTTTCGGCAGACTTGACAGCTCCGTCATAGTCGCCCGCAACAAGACGCGAGGGTATCTCCCCGGCAAGGCACGCCGAAAGCGCGATAAGCCCTTCGTGATATTTTGCAAGCAGCTCATCATCCACACGCGGTCGTGAGTAAAATCCCTCTGTGAAGCCGAGCGACACCATTCTTATAAGATTTTTATATCCGGTCTCGTTTTCGCACAACAGTACCATATGGTGCGCCGAATTTTCGCGCCCGGGCTGCTTTTCAAAGCGCGAGCGCGGCGCGACGTATACCTCACATCCGATTATCGGTTTCACTCCCGCTTCGCGGCACGCTTTGAAAAACGCAACAGCGCCATACATTGCACCGTGATCGGTTATCGCAACGGCACCGTGCCCCGCCGCGGCAGCGGCTTTCGGAATATCCGATATACGGCAGGCGCCGTCAAGCAGACTGTATTCGCTGTGCAGATGAAGATGTACAAAGCCGTTCATAGCCGGCACCGCCTTTCCCGCGATTAATTTTAAATATCTTACTTCTTTTTGATTTTATCCGCCGCCTCGCATATTTTGCGGAGTCTGTGATTGACACCGGATTTCGATATCGGAGGCGAATGCCTTGCCGCAAGCTCCGCGATCGAACACTCCGGCTCTTTTTCGCGCAGCTCCGCAGTCTCGCGCAGCTCTTCCGGCAGACCGGCAAAAAGACCTTCCTCTTTCAGGCGGGCAATTGCTTCAAGCTGCGCGGAGGCGGCGTTTACCGATCGTCCTATGTTCCGCACCTCGCAGTTTGAGGCACGGTTGATGTTACCGCGAAACTCTCGCAGGAGATCCGCCTGGATAAGCGCCATTGCCGACATCTGTGCGCCCGCATATGAAAGAATATCCTGAACATCGGCACTTTTTTTGAATATAAGTGAGCACGATCCGGATCTGTGCGAAATTATAGGCGCAGCGCCGCGGGCTCTGAAAAAGGACGCAAGTCTTGCTGCACGGGCGGGATCGGGTATTCCGATCTCAAGGCGCACCGATTTTTCGGGGTCACACAGTCTTGCAGAGGAAGCAAGCACGCCGGCGGTAAAATACCCGCCGCACTCAGTACATTTGAGCTCCGGAATATCGCCGCCGTACGGCGCATCCGAAAGTTCCGCAAGAAACGCGGCAAGCCGCCTGGATTCGAATTCAAAGGTAATAATTTTTCTGCCGTAGCAGATAGCCGCTCTTTCGTCGGGTGTTCTGCCGTACTGTTCGACAAGCAGTTTTTTTGCCGTCCCCGCCACATCGTCGCCGCGCAGCCTGCACATGACCATACCGGCAATGCCGTTTTCGGCATTAACAAGAAGTCCGTGCAAAAAGCTCCTGCGGCAGCAAGCCGCCGTCGGAAGAGCGGAAAGCAATTCTTCCTTTACGCTGTCGCCGAAACTCATGCTTTTTCGGGTATCAGCCTGATCTCGCATTCAAGATCAACGCCGTAATTTTCGGATATAGTATTTTTTATATGACCGATAAGCTTAATCATATCGTCGGATGTGGCACCGCCGCGGTTCACTATAAAGCCCGCGTGCTTTTCCGACACCTGCGCACCTCCCACCGAATATCCCTTGAGACCGCTGTCCTCGATCATCTTTCCGACATATTTATCGGGAGCCGGACGCTTGAACGCACTGCCCGCGCTCGGAAAGTTCAGCGGCTGCTTCTCGGCGCGCCGCTTCATCAGCTCGGTCATTTTTTCGGTTATCGTATTTTTATCGCCGCACTCGAGCTCGAACGTCACCGAAAGCACCGTATATCTTTCGCCGTTTCCGACAATGCTTTTTCTGTACGCAAACCGCATTTCAGAAGCATCAAGACGACATATCCTGTCTTTTTCCGAATCATAAACGGCAACTTCTGCCACGACACTAGCCATATCTCCGCCGTATGCTCCCGCATTCATGCAAACGGCACCGCCGCAACTGCCGGGGATACCGTAGGCAAATTCAAGCCCGCTCAGTCCCGCATCTCGCGCTGCCGTTGTTACAGCGAGAAGCGATGCTCCGGCTCCCGCGCAAAGGGTGGTAGCGTCCACGGAAACTCCGCGAAGCTTTTTGGTAAAGATCACAGCGCCGCGAAAGCCTGCATCGTCAAACAGAACATTCGAGCCGTTTCCGAGCACCATATAGCGCGCTCCGCACTTTTTTGCATCTCTTATCGCCTCGATGATCTGATTTTCGGAGTCGGGAAAAACACCTGCGTCGGCATTGCCGCCGATGCGCAGTGTCGTGCGGGGTGCGAGCGGAACATCACGCGTATACTCAATGCCCGCAGTGTCAAGCAGCGCGATATAATCGGTAATGCTTTTTGTAGACACCTTTACGCTTCCTCCTTTTCATCGAGAATTCCGTAAAGCTCCCCGAGCGAATGTATCTCATATGTCGGCAAAACGCTGCCGGTGGGTTTCTTATGTCTCGGATTGAACCAGCAGGTATCAATGCCCGTCGCGGCGCCCCCCGCAATGTCGGAGGTCAGAGAGTCACCGACAATGAGTGCTTTTTCGGCTTCGAAACCGTCGATATGCGCCGCTACAAAATCAAAATATTTCTTTGACGGTTTTTCATACCCAACTTCTTCGGATATAAATGATTTTTCAATATATTCTTTTATCGGTGAAGCACCAAGACGGCTCTCCTGTATGTTTTTAATGCCGTTTGTGATTATGAACATACGGTATTTACCGTACAGTGAACGGCAAAGCTCCTCCGCTCCGTCCACAAGATACGCTTTTTCCGCCAGCCTGTCGGTATACTCGGCGGCAAGCGCCGACGGATCGACATTCAATCCGAATCTCTCCGCAAACAGTTCAAAACGCCTGACACGCAGCTCGTTCTTGCCTATCCCGCCGCGCTCGAGCAGCCTCCATAGTCCGTCATTTATTTCGCTGTATGTGTCCGTCACCTTGTCGGTGGGATCGATGCAGTATTTTATGAGCGCCTCAGTCAGCGCCTCATGTTCTGAGCGCTTGAAATCAAGCAGTGTATCGTCCGCATCAAAAAGAAGATATTTATATTTCATGAGTTCCGGAACCTCTCTTTTGAGTTTGTGCGGATCCGCAGCTTTTGTCAAAGCTGCAGACATCCAAAATATATTATACACCACACCGGAGGTTTTTTCAACCTGTTTATGCATCTTTTCCGCCGTGCATATGCCATTTTCCCGCGAGGTATTGCTTTTTCTTATATTTTGTAGTATAATATATTGTACACTCTAATTCGATCCGGAGCGGCAATATGATAATCGGAGTCACAGGCCCCAGCGGTGCCGGGAAATCGCTTTTCTGCTCAATGCTTGCGGAGCGCGGTTTTCGCGTGCTCGACTGCGACAAAATATATCACGACATAATATCCTCGCCATGCGAATGCACCTCGGCGCTTGAAGCGCGCTTCGGGCACGGCATAATCAACGAAAACGGCGGTGTCGACCGCTCGGCGCTTGCCGACATTGTTTTCAAAGACGACGAGGCGCTTACCGACCTCAACTCGATAACACTCGGGTATGTAAAAAAAGAGGTCAAACGGATGGCATACGACGCCGTAAGTGTGGGCACACCCGTTGTGATCGATGCTCCGACACTGTTTGAGGCGGGCTGTGAGGAGTTGTGCGATATCACCGTCGGGCTGCTTGCGCCACGTGAAAAACGTGCCGCCAGACTCTCATCGCGCGACGGCGGCGTAAGATCCGAAAAACAGATCGCGTCACGCATCGACGCTTCAAAGTCGGATAACTTTTATATCAGCCGCTGCGACACTGTGTGGCGCAACGACGGAAACACGGATGCACTCGCGGCATTCGCCGACAGACTGGCGCAAGAAGCGTCGTCACACCTCGCGTAAGGAGCATAATGAGAACAGCAATAAAACGAACACTGACAGTCGTATTGATCGCAGCGCTGTCCGTCGCGTGCGGCATAGCCTTTGACCGCCTGTGCGACCGCAGAGACAGAAAAGAATATCCCCGGAAATACTCCGAACAGATATCGAAAAATTCAGCCGAGTTCGGGATACCGGTTGACGTCATTTATGCCGCCGTAAAGGTCGGCAGCAACTTTGATTCAAGTCTCAGAACAGGCGACGGCGACGATGCGCGCATAGGTCTTATGCAGCTTACCGCCGACGACTACCGCGCATATGCTTCAAAGCTCGGAATGAACACCGACCCGGGGCTTCTTTACGAACCGGATACCAATCTTACTCTCGGCAGCTGCCGTATATCGCAGCTTTACGGAAAATATTCGGACTGGCGGTGTGTTTTCGCCGCAATGTACACGGGCACCGAAACGGTCGACGAATGGCTGAAGGATGAATCGCTCGTAAGCAAGGGCGGAAGGCTCGCAAAGATCCCCGACGATGCGACTGCGGAATATGTGTCGTGCATGGAAAGCACCGTTGCAAAATACAGTAAACTCTATTCACAGATCAACGATAAAACATAAAACGAAGGAAGGACCTAACATGAGACCCGAAAACGAAAATGTTGAAAAAACCGCGGCAGATTCCGCCAAGGAGCTTGCCTACACCAAAAAAACAGTCTATCAGCTCCGCAGCGAGGCTGATATCGATGCCGCTTATGACTATGCGCACGGATATATGAAGTTTCTCGACGATGCCAAGACCGAGCGCGAAGCGGTCACAGCCGGAATAAAGCTTGCAGAAGTCAACGGCTTCGTCCCCTACAATTTCGGCGACGATATCGTAAAGGGCGGAAAGTACTATTACAACAACCGCGGCAAGAACCTATTCCTGTTCTACATCGGCAACAGCGACATAAAGAACGGCATACGCATTTCCGCGGCACACATCGACTCCCCGCGTCTTGACCTCAAGCAGGTCCCGCTTTACGAGGACTCCGGCATGAGCTTCCTCAAGACTCACTACTACGGCGGCATCCGCAAATATCAGTGGGTCGCCACTCCTCTGGCACTTCACGGCGTCGTATCGAAGAAAAACGGCGAGAACGTCAATGTCGTAATAGGTGAAGATGACAACGATCCCGTGCTTTATATCAACGATCTGCTCCCGCACCTCGGACACGGCGACGACGTGAAGCCTCTCGGCACGGCTATCCCCGGCGAAAAGCTGAATCTGCTCGTCGGCAGTCGCCCGCTCGACGACGTTTCAGACGGAATAAAGCTTAATGTTCTCCGCATACTCAATGAGAAGTACGGAATCGACGAAGCCGATCTGCTCTCCGCGGAGCTTTGCGCCGTTCCGCTCGGAAAGGCACGCGATGCGGGTCTCGACCGCTCGATGATCTGCGGCTACGGTCACGACGACAGAGTTTGCTCCTACCCCGCTCTCACCGCAATGTTTGAAGCGATGGGCGGCGATAATTCGCTGCTTTGCATTCTCGCGGACAAGGAAGAGATCGGCAGCGAGGGCAATACGGGTATGCAGTGCGAGCTCATGCTCGATCTTATAGATGCGATAGCGGCGTCTCAGAATGCATCGCCCGCAGTTGTGAGACTCAATTCGAAGTGCCTGTCGGCAGATGTGTCCGCAGCCTTTGATCCCAACTTCAGCGACGTATTCGAAAAGCGCAATTCTTCTCTGCTCTCCTGCGGCGTGGTGCTCACGAAATACACCGGCTCGCGCGGAAAGGGCGGCACCAGCGATGCCTCCGCTGAATACATCGGATGGCTCCGCGGCATAATGGAGCGCGACGAGGTCGTGTGGCAGGCGGGTGAGCTCGGCAAGGTCGACGTCGGCGGCGGCGGGACCGTTGCAAAATTCATTGCCAAGCACAACATTGAGGTCGTTGACCTCGGCGTTCCGGTCATTTCCATGCACGCTCCTTACGAGATAATTTCCAAGGTGGACCTCTACGAGGCTCATCGTGCATTTGCGGCATTCAACAAATATTGATATGCCCGAGCCATCAGCCGTAATTTCCAAGCTCCGCGAAACCGAGCTGAAATACCGCCGCCTCGAAGAGCTGCTTTCCGCGCCGGAAACGTTCGCGGATATTCCGCTCTATACACAGACGATGAAAGAATATCGCACTTTGGCGCCGGTCATGACAAAATACCGTGAATACGTGAGCGTCTCGGCGGAAGCGGACGATGCGGCGGCTCTTTCTCGAGATTCGTCCGACCCGGAGCTGCGCGCGCTTGCCGCAGACGAGCTTCCGGTGCTGCGCACAAGGCTTTCTCTGCTTGAAAAAGAACTTACGGCACTGCTCATAACGCGCGATCCCAACGACGACAGAAACGTGGTCGTTGAGATCCGCGCGGGAGCGGGCGGCGAGGAGGCTTGCCTATTCGCCGCAGTGCTTTTCCGTATGTATTCAATGTATTGCGAAAGAGCAGGATTCCGCGTCTCCGTTGCCGACGCAAACGAAACGGGTCTCGGCGGATATCGTGCACTGACTTTCACCGTCGAAGGTGACGGTGCATATTCACGCTTCAAATTCGAGTCGGGAGTTCACCGCGTTCAACGCGTTCCGCTCACCGAATCTCAGGGACGCATACAGACCTCGACGGTAACAGTCGCCGTGCTGCCTGAGGCAGATGAGGTGGATGTTGAGATACTGCCTCAGGATCTTGAATTCGAGTCCTGCAAATCAAGCGGTGCCGGCGGTCAGCACATCAACAAAACGGAATCCGCGGTAAGAATAACGCACAAGCCGACAGGTATCGTTGTTGAGTGCCAGGAGGAACGCTCCCAGTTCAAAAACAAGGACAAGGCACTGAAGCTGCTTCGCGCCAAGCTGTACGATATGAAGCTGCGCGAGCAAAACGACCGGATAGCGGAAACGCGGCGCACCCAGGTCGGCAGCGGCGACCGCAGCGAAAAAATACGCACGTACAACTATCCTCAGAATCGCGTCACCGACCACAGGATAGGTCTTACGCTTTATTCTCTCGATTCTTTTCTCAACGGGGATATCGGCGGTATGATCGACGCACTTATAGCAGCCGATACAGCCGAAAAGCTCCGCGAGTGATATACAAATCTTTTTTAAGCAAGGCACAAATATGTCACAGTCAAATTCAATCAACACCGTTCATATCAGACTTGACCCCGAAAATTTCGATGATACGCAGCTTCTGCCCGCTGCAGAGGCAATACGGCGCGGTGGGCTTGTGATATTCCCCACAGAGACCGTCTACGGCATCGGCGGGGATGCAACAAATGCGAGTTCGGCGGAAAAAATATATGCAGCAAAGGGCAGACCGTCAGACAATCCGCTCATAATCCACATTTCCGATCCTCAGAATGCCGAACCGTACTGCTTCACAACACCGCTTTATTACAAGCTTGCCTCAAGCTTTATGCCGGGACCGCTGACGGTCATAATGAAAAAGAAGGATACGATACCGTCGTGTGTGACAGGCGGGCTCGATTCAGTGGCGGTGAGATGCCCGTCGCATCCCGTTGCAAACTCGCTCATCCGTCTGGCGGGTGTCCCGATAGCCGCACCGAGCGCCAATATATCCGGCAGACCGTCTCCCACAAAAGCCGAGCATGCATCGCGCGATCTTGACGGAAGAGTAGATTTCATAATAGACGGCGGTGAATGCCGGTTCGGCGTCGAATCGACCATCGTGCGAATAGACGGAGACGATTTACTCACACTTCTGCGCCCGGGAGCAATAACCTGCGACGCGCTCAGGTGTGTGGCAAAAACGGTCAATGTTGCCCCTGCCGTGACCGGTATGCTCAAAGCCGATGAACGCCCACTCTCACCCGGCATGAAATACCGTCATTACGCACCGTCGAAGCCGCTGAAGCTTGTCGGCGGATCGGAAGCGGACAAGATACGTTTCTTTAGGCACGCACAGGAGACCGAGGACTGCATAATCATATGCTACGACGAGCAGGAGCCTTTGCTTCACAGCGGCAAGATAATAACGATAGGTGCGGGATATGACCTCGAAACACAGATGCATCGCATATTCTCCGCACTGCGCGAATCCGATGATATTACCGCCGATGTGATATACGCCAACCTGCCGGATACAGACGGTCTCGGACTGGCGCTTTACAATCGCCTGATACGCGCTGCGGCGCACACCGTTATCAGACTTTAACCACAGAGAAAGGTTTTTCACCGTATGGCAAGGAAGAAAAAAAGCACCGACAGCGAACGGATACCGGGCACACAGCCGTCAGCTCCGGTAATAACACAACTGATAACCGAAACGATAGAAGAAAACTATATGCCTTACGTCATGAGCGTTATCGTCTCACGCGCGATTCCCGCCATTGACGGCTTCAAACCCGCGCACCGCAAGCTCCTTTACACCATGTATAAGATGGGACTCATGACCGGCGCTCGCATCAAAAGCACGAACGTTGTCGGTCAGACTATGCGGCTCAATCCGCACGGAGATGCTGCGATATACGATACGCTCGTCCGCCTAACCCGCGGAAATGCAGCACTTCTTCATCCTTTCATCGACTCAAAGGGCGCATTCGGCAAACAGTACAGCTCAACTATGGCGCCCTCCGCTCCTCGTTATACCGAGGTAAAGCTTGATAAATTTTCGGCCGAGATATTTTCCGGCATAGACAGAAATTCCGTCGAAATGGTCGACAACTATGATGGGACCATGAAGGAACCGACGCTTATGCCGACCACCTTCCCCAACATCCTTGTCACGCCGAACATGGGCATTGCCGTCGGCATGGCATCAAACATTTGCTCATTCAATCTTGCCGAGGTCTGCGACGGAACGATAGCGCTGCTGCGCAACCCGAAAACAGACACGGACAAGCTCCTTGACCTCATAAAAGCTCCCGATTTTTCGGGCGGCGGGCAGATCATATACAACCGCGATTCAATGCGCGAAATATACGAGACCGGCTCGGGCTCCGTGCGGATCCGCGCAAAGTACAAATACGATCCCTCGGCAAACTGCATCGATATACTCGAAATACCGTATTCCACCTCAATTGAGCAGATCATAAAACGGATATCCGACCTGATAAAGGAAGGAAAGCTTAAGGAGATCACCGATTTCAGAGATGAGATAGGTCTCACGGGCTTCCGTCTTACGATAGATATACGAAAGGGCACCGACCCCGATCAGCTCATGGCAAAACTGTTCAGATCGACACCGCTCGAAGATTCGTTCAAATGCAACTTCAACGTGCTTATCGGCTCGGTACCGCGCCAGATGGGCGTCAGAACGATACTTGAGGAATGGATAAAATTCCGCATGGAATGCTATTCCCGTGAACTTCGCTTTGACCTTGAACGCAAAAAAGAAAAACTTCACCTGCTTCTCGGACTCGGACGTATTCTGCTTGACATTGACAAAGCAATAAAGATAATACGCGGGACGGAAAAAGAATCCGACGTCATCCCCAACCTGTGTGCGGGCTTTTCGATAGATGAAGCGCAGGCCGAATTTATTGCCGACATCAAGCTGCGCAACCTCAACCGCGAATATATCCTCAACCGCATAAAGGATATAGACGATATACAAAAGGAGATAGCCGATATCGAAACAACGCTTGCCGACGAGCTCAAGCTTAAAAAGTGTCTCGTCTCTCAGCTTACCGACATCAAGAAGAAATACGGTCAGCCGAGAAGATCCGAGATAATCCACGAGCATGAGATAACCGTCGTGGCACCCGAAGTCGAGATCGAAAATTTCCCCGTTCACTTCTTCCTTACCTCCGAGGGTTATTTCAAAAAGATCACGGCGCTTTCGCTGCGCGGCAATGATGAACACAAGCTGAAGGAAGGCGATGTGTTGCTCAGTGAAGCGGAGGGCGACAACCTGACAGACCTGTTTTTCTTTACCGACAAGGCTCAGCTTTACCGCGCACGTGCCTGCGATTTTGACACCTGCAAGGCTTCGGCTATGGGTGACTTCATTCCCGCAAAGCTCGGCTTTGATCCGGGAGAAAAGCCCATATACATGAAGGTCGGCAACGACTGGAGCGACGAGAGCCGTATGGTGTTCATCTTTGCCAACGGCAAGGGTCTCCGGGTGCCGCAATCGGTGTACCTGACCAAGGGAAACCGCCGCAAGCTCACCGGTGCCTTCTCGGCAGCATCCCCCATTGTGGGTATCTTCGAAGAAAGCGACAAGCCCTTCGACATACTGCTTGTGACATCAAACGACCGTGCCGCGGTGATATCCTCCTCGCTCATCCCGATAAAGACCACTCGCTCGTCTATCGGAGTTCAGCTTGTGACTCTGCGCGGAGACACGGTAATAAGCGGCGCGTGGCGTGACTTCGGAGATAAATTCGAAAGCACAAAGGGATACAAAAAAATAAAGATTCCCGCAACGCCCGTTTTACTTGTTGAAAAGGACCTTGAAAAAATGCAGCTCAAGCTTGATATCTGACATCATGCTGTCCGACCGGTGCCCCGGCACCATGAACCCCTTCTCGTTTTACACAACGCACTTTGTCACTCAAAGTGCAGAAAGGTATGGTTATTATGATAAAAAAACCGGAATTCCTGAAAAAAGCGGCGTCACTTGTGTTGGCTCTTTCGTTTGCCTTCATAACCTCTGTCGCCGTGTACGCGACACTCTCGTATGACAGCTCCATAGACCCCGTAGTATCGCTTTCGGGACTGGCGCAGTATGTTCAGGAGAACGTACTGAATCCGCTGCAATCGAGCATTGACGATCTTTCGGCGCGTGTCAGCGCCATAGAGATCAGCGGTGGCGGAGGCGGCGGAGGCGGCGGACTTGACTCCAATGCCTACAAAGCGCTGATAGCACGTATCGCCGCTCTTGAATCCGGCTCCAAAGAAAAAGACGCGCGGATATCCGAGCTTGAATCGGCTCTTAACAGCGCTAAGGACGAGCTTGACGGTCGCATAGACTCGGTCGAAAACAGCTATACCGGGCTTTCGCGTCAGATATCCTCGGTCAGTGACTCTCTTACCGGTATCAGAAGCAGCATTGAATCGCTAAAAAGCAGCAAAACCAGCATGGAACGTGACTTCGCCAATCTCTCCGAAAAATACATCGCCGTGACAAAGTTGATGAACGAGCTTCAGTCCAAGGTCGACGGGCTTACCGGTGAGGGCGGCGGTGTCAACGAGCTGCGCGAACAGGTAAAGAACCTTCAGGATACATGGCAGCAACTTCAGTCAAAGGCAGGCGTCATGTACCGTCCCGTATTTGTCGAAAGCGGCAAGACCGTTCGTGCAAAAAACGCCGATGAGGGCATTCTCGTCATCGTGCGTTCCGGCTACGCTGTGATCGTTTCGCCGTTCAACACCTCCGGTACGCTTCAGGGCATCAACGACCTCACTACGGGCGAAGAGCTTTATAACGGTGCCGATGCCCCGCTTATGCACAACCTGCTTATTCCGCGAGGCGCTGCCGACGGACGCGGGATACATATCGAAAGCTATGACGGCGCTTATGTCATGATAGGAGGAGAATATGTCATTGTCGACGAAAACGGCTGATAAAAAACTCACCGGACGTCGCGCCGCCGGAACGACGACGGCAGCCACGCTTGCGCTCGCAATGATCTTCGCAACACTTCTTGTGGCAATTTCCTTTGCCGTCAATACATCTGCCGACAATTCCGGTCTTTCCGGATATGCGATAAGCTCAAACATCAACAGTGACCCCATGTATATCGCGGTAGGGGTAAGATACGGTGCGGATGCTCCATTCTCCGTCGGAATGCTCTCTCCATACGGCTTCGTTGTGGGTGAGACCGAGATAACCCGCAGCGGCAGGTACTTCTCACCCCTTTACAAGTTGAATTGCGCGACCGTTTATGCAGTGTGCGATGCAAACCTCAAAATCGGCTACGACTCATGCACCGAAGCATCGAGCGAGAGCGATACCGACATCGGCGGATATCATGTTGAGCTTTACTCAAGCGGCAACCTTTGGTCAAGGATCGACGAATTCGAGAGTCAGTTCGGCGCTGAATATGACTTCTGCTTCCCCGCTTACATAAACGGCAGCAAAACCGTCCGTGTCGGAGCATTTGCAAGCTACACCGATGCAGGAGAGGCGGCAGCGTCGATCGCAGATTCGGTATCCGGCTGTCAGGTAAGGATCGCCTCGCCCTCCACCACCGGCGTCTGCGTTCTTGATGACGGTATGGAAAGCATTCTGTTCGAATATGAAGGCGACGAAAATAACTACCTAGGCTTTTCGGCATTTCAGCAGAGCGGTGCCGATTATGCGTACATTCAGGATACCGCGACCTCCAATGTTTATGACGGCGTATTCTGCTTCCGTCATTATATTGATTCAAGCTGTGACGGTCTTGTGCACATAAACATGGTCGAGCTCAATACATATGTTGAGGGCGTTCTTCCCAACGAGATATACACAAGCTGGGATCTTGAAACGCAAAAGGCATTTGCAATAACCGTTCGTTCTTATTCCGCTATCTGCGTCGGCAGGCACTATTCGTCATACGGTTTCGATATGTGCAGTTTCTCACACTGCCAGAACTACCGCGGCAGACGCGCTATCATACCTCGCGTGATACAAGCGGTAGCCGAAACCGAAAATCAGGTGATCACCTTCGGGTCAACGATAGTTCAGGGGCTTTATTCGTCAAGCATAGGCGGCTGGTCTGTCAACCCGCGGTATGTGTGGGGTGGCAACGTCGGCAGTTATCTGCGCTCTCAGGCAACTCCGTGGGAAAAATACTCTGAATACAGTTCCGGCATGTCGCTCAAGGAAATAACCGCCGCGCAGCTGAAGACCGCCTGCCGCGAATACGGCGAGACGCAGATAAATTCGAATATCGTGCGTGTCGACACAACAACTACCGGTGATTCACCGTATATTTACACGATGAAAATGACCGACAGCAACGGTCACACGGCAACGGTCACACGCTGCTCATCTATCCGCTCGCTTCTTTCGGGGTATGTACGATCCTCGAACCTGACGATAGGAAAAGGCTCTGTGGACTATACATATGAAAAGGTAAAGTCCACACGCATCATCGATCTTTCGGGATCCGGGTCGGCGTCTGTCAATGTAAAGACCGGCAGTGGCACCGGATATGTGAATGCGGGAAAATTCAATTTCCTTACCGCATTCGGAAAGGCGCTTCGTGACAGTTCAAGTACCCTTCACATCTACACCGAAAACGGAGTTGCACAGGTGAGCGGCGGAGACATCGATATTCCTGTCACTACCGAACCCGATGAAAACGGAAACTACACAGTCGTATCAAACTACGACAGTTTTCTGATCGTAACTCAGCTTCAGCAGATCCGCGCCACGCACCGCGCATCGTCCTCCTCATCCTTTGCCATAGTATCGAAAGGCATGGGGCACGGTGTCGGAATGAGCCAGTTCGGAGCATCCGACCTCGGCGAAGCCGGTGCAACGGCAGAACAGATACTGCTTACATATTACCCAGGCACAGAGATCAGCGACTACTTTAAATTCAAAGCCTCTCACTGATCGGTAAAAAAAGCCCAACGGGCTGCCGCGTGATGCGCGGCAGCCCGTTGGGCTTTTCGACGAACAGCTCTTTTATCTGACGAAATCCATAAGGTCGTTCTCTTCGATACCGCAAAGCTCGGAGATACGGTCGCCCATGCGTATCTTGTCAAGACCCGCAAGAGAATGTGAATCCGTGCCGAATGTAAAGCGGCAGCCGGCTTTTTTGGCAAGTTTCATAACGCGTATCATAGCGTCATCCGCAAAATCATTTTCGGGCATTTTGAATGCACCGGTGTTAACCTCGATGCCAACGCCCAACTTGCGTGCAAGGTCGAAGCATTCAAGATATTTCTCATCGCTCACGGCTTCAATTAACGTTTTGCACATTTCTTTTGAAAATCCGCAAGGCAGGAAGGTGTGTGCAACCGATGTGGGTACCGTAACTGCGAGTTTTTTAAACTCCGCGTTGTTCATAAGGCTTATAAAGCTGCGGTACATAAAGTCGGCATTGTACCCTACAACGTCAACGTGTCTCTCACCGATGAGATTCTCAATATCGCCGTTTGAAAAAGCTCTTACCATCTTTTCAGCTTGGGCGGGCGTGAAGTCCGGCATTGAATCCAGTATTTTTGCAACAAGCTCTTTTCTTTTTGCCTTCACATCATCCATTTCCGGAATGACGAAATTCTTCATATGTATATGCGTATGAGGAACAAGCACATAATCGAATTTTTTTGCGGTCTCGGCAAGCATGCCGAGCGTATCGGTCATACCGCAGTACTCGGTCTCGGTCCCCACCATAAGCCGTATTCCGGGGATCATCGGCATTGCGGCACGTGCGCCTTCAAGACCGTAATTTATCATCTGCTGGCGATACCAATTGCTGGCACCCGGAACTTTTTCGTCCCAAAGGTGATTCGAAATACCGAAAACGGTGTGCCCGAGTTCTTTTGCGCGGTGCGCAAAAGCGTTAACGGTCGCTTCGGGGTCATAGCAGCACGACGACCACAGCGAATGGTTATGAATATCATGTCTTATTTTCATTTCAGGTACCTTTCCTATTCCGTTCTGTCGTTCAGCCTCTCGGCGTTCCCCGTTATTATATCAGATTATCAAATGCTTTTCAACGGTTTTCGTTTTTTTCACTTGATATTTTTTTCATGTTGTGATATCATATATATGAAATAATATAAGGAAGGTCTTGAAATGGACAAGTATGATATTCTGAAATATGCCGACCACACCCTTCTCGCGCCCACTGCCACCGAGGAGCAGATAAAGACCGTTTGCGACGACGGTATGAAATACCACACCGCATCGGTGTGCATTCCCGCGTCGTATGTCAGATTCGCTCACGACTATACCGAGGGCAAGCTCAACATATGCACCGTTATCGGCTTTCCTCTCGGATACGACACCACTGCGACAAAATGCTTTGAGGCATCGGATACCATCAAAAACGGCGCAAATGAGATCGACATGGTAATAAACCTCGGCTGGGTAAAGGACGGAAAGTTTGATGCTGTCGAGGACGAGATACGCGCTGTAAAGGCAGCGTGCGGAGACCACATTCTCAAGGTGATAATCGAAACCTGCCTGCTCACCGATGAGGAAAAGATCCGTATGTGCGCCGTTGTCGGCGCAGCCGGAGCCGATTTTATAAAGACCTCAACCGGATTTTCGACCGGCGGAGCAACGCGTGAGGATATCGCGCTGTTTGCAACCCATGTTCCGGCAGGATTGAAGATCAAAGCCGCGGGCGGAATACGCTCGTTCGGCGACGCGGAAGACTTCATTGCGCTCGGAGCGACAAGGCTCGGCACGAGCGCACTTGTGAAACTCATAAAAAAGGAAGAAGAAAACAACTGAATATAGAACGTACTGCCGCACAATGCGGCAGTACGTGTTTGTTTACAATATGGTTATACAATATGGATCCCGTGCTTTGCATCCGCGTGCGACGCGTCAATACCGTACTTCAGCGCCAGCCGACGCTCAAAAAAGTCTACGGCGTAATCCCCCGCTATCGCATATGTCAGAACGTCCTCGGGCTGTTCAAGATACCGGTACACGCTGACGTGCAGCCTGTCAAGCTCCGGTGCAAGCATATCCGCCGGACGCTTCAGAAGCACCGGTGCATTCTTCACGACCCGGGAAAGCATATCCTCTGCCGCCGGCATGGGCAAACGTCCGTACATCCCTCGTACAAGCGCCTCGAACTCCGGCAAAACGATCTTATATCGTTCCCCACACCTCAGGTTTGCCTCGGCCTGCGCAGTTATCACATATGAGACCGGCGGGATCATGGGCGGATGTCCCGCATCATCACGTACACGCCAGACTTCAACTATATATTCAGAGTCTTTTTTTGCATTCACATCTACGCTTTTGCGTAAAAGCCTGCTTAATTCCGATATTTTGCGTTCAGACACATGTGCTCCGGCGGCTTTTATCGCTTTATACGGTATTTCAGACGTTATAAGACAGTCAAACGCATCAATTTTCGCATCAAGCTCCGCGTGAAGCCCGCTGTCACTGAGCAATGAGGCACGAACCGGAATGCTTACGCTCTTTTGTACAGCAGCAAAAAGCGCGGCTGCCGTATCCGCCCCGAGCAAATGCTCGGGATCAAGAATGCAAATCGCATTTGCTCCCATCTGCTCAAGCAGCGAGGCATATCCCGCAAAAAAGCTCACGCTGTGCGCAGGACTTTCGGCATACACGATCGCTCCCTCAAATTCGATCCCAAACCTGCCGGCGGCAGCGGCAACCGATTCTAGGTTTCGTGGGTCATTCAGTGCGTCATACGCACGTATAACATCTATCCCGTTGTCAACGGCGCGCTCAACAAAATAGTCTACCACATCGTCGGCATATACTCCGCAGCCGAGCAGACTCTGACCGCCGAGTAACAATCTGAGTCTTGTCTTTTTCACGGCTTTACGGATAGTTCTGAGACGATCCCATGGGTCACTGCCGTACTTTTCAAGACAAACACCGAAATCATCCGCTCCCCAAACATCAACGGAGTCAAATCCGACAGAATCCAGAATATCCAGTACACCGACGAGCTTCAATGGATCAATACAGTGCAGCGCCGCGGGTGGGATTATCCCGCTGACTCCAACCGCAGAATTACCTGTGTACATCAGAGCACATCTGCCGCATGAGCGGTGTCCTTATCCTCTTTCTTTGTATTATTGTCAGCGTTCTTCGTCGCTTGATCCGTTGTGCTTTCATCGGTCTCAGACAGCTCCTCCACCTCGGCAATATATTCGTTTCCGTCTATCGTGATCCTGAATTTTCTTTTCATATCCTAATATACCTCCCGATACTTAACGGTTCCACGGATGAGCGCCGCTCGCGCGTGCAAATGAGACAACGCGAAAGCGCGGCGGAGCTTTTTTCTTTTCTGCAGCTTCAGCCTCAATATACGCGGTGACCGCAGCCGTTATCGCAGCCCTCAGCCTCTCAGCTTCCGCCGCCGCTTTTGCAGCAGCCTCCATTTCCGCCAACGTCTCGGCGCGTTCGGCCGCTGCGGCAGCCTCGACTTCGGCACGGCGTTTTTTTTCGGCTTTTTCAGCCTCAATGAGCTCGCGCGCTTTTTTTCTTTTTCTCGCCGCATGGATAAATACCCCTGCGACGACCGCGGCGGCGACAACTGCAACAACAGCAGCAATAATAAAAAACGCATTATTTCCGGTCCACACGCCGGAGCTGAGAAAAAACATATGGATCCTCATCTTGACCTACGTCCCTCCCTGCGATGCACCGGAACAATGCGCGACTTGGCAGCAAGCATACTTACGGCAGAAACGATCCTTGGACGCAGTTCATGCGGTGCTATGATATCATCGACCTGACCGCATAGCGCTGCGTCGTTGGGTGAAGCGTTGTTCTCGCGCCACTCTTTTTCAAGCTGTTCGCGCGTTACCGTCACATCGTTGTCGCATATGCGGTCATTCCACAGAAACGCCACCGCAGACTCGGGCGACATCGGGCTGATGCATGAGTCGGTAAGCGCGAACGCTATATCGGCACCCGTAGCTTTTGACGCCATGAGCGTAAAGCCCATACCGTAAGCATTTCCCGTAACAACACTGACCTTTGCATTCTCGGACGTCGTCAACGCCCCATAGAGTGCGGCTATCGCCGAGGAGTACTCAGCGGAATCACTTTCTTTATCCGACACTCCGGTGCCGTTCGCTATGGCAATGAGGGGAATACCGAAGCTGTCGCAAAACCGTACAAGCTTTTCAGCCGAGCGACACGCCGCCACGGTCATATCACCGTTCTTTACCGACGGATCGTTTGCCATAATACCGCAGCATATACCACCGACATATGCCAATCCCGTTATCAGTTCCGGCGAGATGCGCTGTCGCAGCCCAACAAAGCTTTCGCCGTCAGCGATAGAAGCCACAAGCCTTTTTGCGTCGTAGCTATCGCGTGATGCAAGCTCCGCAGGAGTTTCACGGTCATAAACCGGAGTATCCGACATCCTTGAACCTTCGCTGCAATTGGAGGGCAAATACCCGAGAAGTTCACGTACACGCACATAAAGCTCATCCTCATCGGCAACGGTTATATCCGCGACCGACGAGCCGTCGGATGAAGCTTCTCCGCTTATAAATGGCGGAACGACATAAAATTCACTTTGACCGTCTATCGACAGCACAAAATCAAATGACGATGCCAATGCCGCCATTCCGCCGCCGCATACGCCGGGGATCACCGCAATAAGAGGTATGATCCCGCGCGCGGCAAAGATGTGCGTCATAACGCTTCCGTAAGCCGCCATAACTCTCACACCCTCATAAACCGACGCACCGCAAGAGTCGAATATTCCGACAACGGGAGCGCCGTTCCTCACGGCAAGGTCGATAAGAGTGTTTATCTTTTCGGCGGCAATGCTGTCGAACGCACCTTTCATGCGTGAAATATCCTGCACAAATGCATAGACAAGTCTACCGCCGACAGCGCCATAGCCGGTTATAACGCTCTCAAATGCCTCTGCGGGGTCGTCACTGCTTCCCCGCCTTACGATATACGCACCGGTTTCGGCAAATGTACCCATGTCAAACAGCGCAAGAATCCTCGCACGGGCATTATATCCCCCGTTTGTTTCCTTGATCGAGCTTATATCAATATTTTTGAGCATTTCGGCAAGCTTGTTTGCCGTAATGGCGCCGAGAACACTTTTTTTGCGTTCGCTCTGGCTGGAATTTTCCATCTGACTGCACCGGGTCCCGATCTGTTTATTTTTTCAGTATTTTTGTAAACGCTTCGATGCGCTCGAGCGCGGCATCGATATGCTTTACGGAATACGCGTATGAAATTCGCGCAAAGCCTTCGCCCGATCTGCCGAATGCAGTGCCCGGTACGATTGCACAGCGATAATCGTAAAGCAGACGATTGCAGAATTCTTCGCTTGAAAGTCCGAATTTTCCTATCTCGGGGTAGATATAGAAAGCCCCCTCCGGCTCAAACGATTCTATGCCTATATCGGCAAGACCGCGATAGATATAACGGCGGCGGAAGTTATACTGCTCCGCCATATATTCGATATCTGCGTCCCCATTCTTCATCGCCTCTACTGCAGCAAGCTGGCTCGTTGTGGGAGCGCACATTATGGCATACTGATGAAGCTTCAGTATCTGATCTGATATCTCCGCCGGCGCGCAGACGTATCCGAGGCGCCACCCGGTCATTGCATATGCCTTTGAAAAACCAGAGGCCAGTATCGTACGCTCGCGCATTCCCGGAAGAGACGCGATGGAAGTATGCTTGAAGCCGAATGTAAGCTCTGCGTAGATCTCGTCCGAAAGAACGGCAATATTGGTGGGACGCAGCACCTCGGCTATCTTTTCAAGATCGTCACGCGTCATAACTGCGCCGGTGGGGTTGTTGGGATATGCCAGCACAAGCAGCTTGGTCCTCGGCGTTATCGCGGCAGCGAGCTTCTCGGGCGTGAGCTTGAAGCGGTCCTGTGCACAGGTGTCGATAATTACCGGAACGCCGCCCGCCATTCTTACAAGCGGTTCATAGCAGACAAAGCACGGCTCGGGAATTATGACTTCATCACCGGGGGTAACTATCGAGCGGATAGTCATATCAATGGCTTCGCTTCCACCTATCGTGACGATGATCTCTTTTTTGGGGTCGTACATCAAGCCGAACCTACGCGAAAGATATGCGGATATCTCGCGGCGCAGCTCAAGCGTGCCCGCATTTGACGTGTAATAGGTCTTTCCGCGCTCAAGGCTTTCAATGCCTGCCTCGCGTATATGCCACGGAGTGACGAAATCGGGCTGACCAACGGTAAGAGACACCACATTGTCCATCTCTTCAAGAAGGTCAAAGAATTTACGGATCCCCGATTTTTTCAGTGATGTTACTGTCGGAGAAAGAATTTTGCTATAATCGAGCATCAGTTGCAGTTTCCTCTCTCGTCAATTTCGGGCTGACCGTACACTACACCCTTGTCCTTGTACTTTTTCAGCACGAAATGAGTGGCGGTAGAGGTTACGTATTCGATGGGAGCAAGCTTCTGCGCGACAAAAAATGCGACTTCACGCATTGTTTTGCCTTCGATAAGGAGAGCGAGGTCGAACCCGCCCGACATAAGATACACGCTTTTTACTTCGGGATAGCTGTATATTTTTTCGGCAGCCTTGTCGAACCCGAGGTCGGGCTGAGGAGTGATCTTCACCTCGATCAGCGCGGTCACGTATTCGCGATCTGTCTTATCCCAGTCGACAAGCGCCTGATAGCCGAGTATCACGCCTTCCCTTTCATATTCTTCGATAGCGCGTTTTATATCGCCTGTTTCCTTGCCAAGCATGACAGCGAGCTGTTCGGGCGTCAGTTTGGCATCGTTTTCGAGTAAAGATAAAATTTTATCCATCTTTTTGACCTTTCTTATATAACCGGAGCATTTATCTTCCGGGCTTATTTTCAATTTTCTTTTTAATGGAATCGTAGGACAGGCCGTACTTTTCCGCAATATCACGCGCATAGCTCTTTCCGTCCGGCTTTGCCCGCGTGATCTTAAATGACCGTTTGCCTTTCTCGATGCCGGCAACGAGAGTATCTATCTTAGCCCCTTCCGGGGCAGTTCTCGCATTTATTTCATCTATCATACCGGCAAGCTCATGCAAATGCGTTGAAAACAGCACACGGCAGCCTATAAGCGCCAGTCCGCCCAAAACCTCGGCGGCTATGTACGATGCCTCGTAGGCTCCGGTCGATGAGAGCGATTCGTCAAGCAGAACGAGCGATTCGTCGGTAACCGATTCTATTATCGCGTCAAGACGCGCACACTCCTCACCGAGACGTCCCTTGTCTATCGTGTCGTCGGCTCCGGTCGGAAAATGAGTATATATCGCATCTACGGGAGACATAACGGCAGATTCGGCGGGCACAAACATACCCAGCTGCATCATTGCCTGAGAAATACCGAGCGCGCATGTTATTACCGATTTGCCGCCTCGGTTCGGTCCCGACAGGACATAAATAGTAGCGTTCTCGTCAAAAACAAGATCGTTCGGAACAACTTCATCGTCTATCTTGAGCGCAACCGCGGGGTTGTAAAGCCCATAGGCGCGGTAGACTCTGTCTGCAGCGGGGACTATCTCGGGAACGCACAGGGGGCAACCCTTTGCACGGAGTTTCGAAAGCATACGAGTGCCCTTTACAAGAAATTCGATCTCGGGAATAAGATTAAGCAGAAAATCCGTATTTTCAAGCACGTACTGCTGGACTATCTTTTTCCACGAGCGGAGAGACGAGCTGTAAACATCGTTTATTGCCGCATTGAAGGCGATCGCCAGAGCCGTCTTTTGGTTGTCGTTCTGATTTTTATTAAACGGAACAAGTTTTGCGATGCAGGTGTACTCATCATCCTTGAAATTGAGACGGAGTATCTTTTCGAGAACATCGCCCGAGCGGAACTGCTCGGGGTTGATCGAAAGCACGCCAGCATCCTTTGGGCGAAGCTGCGCGTCAAGGTTCACTCCTATCGTAACGCTCTTTATCTCACGCACCCGCTTTGTAAGCTCACACAGTTTTTCGTTGAGCTCGCTGTAATAATTGCTTTCGGCAAGCTCGTTTATACGGTCACACAGAGTGCGGAACGCCCTGCCGTGCAATGAATCCGAAACCGCGTTCAGACCGTCGTTAAGCGTGTCAACACTTGAAATGTAAAGCTCTATCTCGGTTATGCTGGCAAGATAGTCTGTCGTGTCACCGCTGTCCGATTCAAGACGACGCAATTCAAGTATATCGTTCAGTATCGGCATTACTGAGTTCAACGTATCGATAAGCCCTGGATTTTCAAGCAGGTCGGAAAATGTTTCGTTGCGGTACGCAATGACCGCCGGATCGGCAGTAAAGAATTCCGGCAGAGACCCGCTCTTCAACTGCATGATGTCTCCGAAGCCAAGCTCGTCCACAACATACTGACTTATATCGGGGCGATCCTCAGAACGCATATGCCGCTCCTGCGTCGCCTCATCCGGATATATCAAAGAAAAATTTTTAAGATCCATCGGATTCAACTATTCTCCTCGTTTTTTTTGATTCCTGTCCGTCTCGTTGCCATCGGAAACACGGTTCACATCCCGCCCGAGCGGATTTTTTGCCATTGCTCGCTCAACATCGCTGTCAACAACGTGAGTGTATATCTGGGTGGTATTGAGCTGCTCGTGCCCCAATATTTCTTTAAGCACACGGACATCTACTCCGCCCTCACGGTACATAAGCGTTGCGGCAGTGTGCCTCAGCTTGTGCACCGAATAGTTTTTTGAACCGAGTCCCGCACGGTCAAGGTACTTATCGACCATACACTCTACCGATTTCGGGCATATCCGTCTTCCGACACGGCTCAGAAAAAGTGCATTTTCGTCTGCGGAGGTTTTCGGCTTAACGGCGCCGCCCGTGCGTTCGGCAATATAATCGCCAAGCGCGGCACGGCACGCTTCGTTGAGATATACGATACGTTCCTTGTTTCCCTTCCCGACGATGCGGGCGGAACGGAGATACCTGTCAAGGTCGGAAAGGTTCATCCCGCACAGCTCGGAAAGCCGCATACCGCAGTTGAGAAACAGCGTTACTATCGCAAAATCACGTCTGCGGAATTCCGACGACGTGTCGTTCCTTACCGTTTCAAGCAAAAGCCGCGATTCGTCAAGCGTCAGAAACTTCGGCAAAGACTTACGTTTGTTCGGCGCGTCTATGGCTACAGATGGATCATAGTCAAGAAGCTGCCGCTTTGATGTGAGGTATTTGAACAGTCCCTTTATTGCTACCAGCTTGCGCGCACGGGCGGCGCTTTTGTTGCCGCGTTCACGGTCGGTATAAAAAAGGAAATCGTATATGTCCGTCGTGGTGATGCTCCTCAGAAATTCAAGATCAACGCGGCGCACATCGATCGACATGAACTCCTCGCTGTGCGGTTCCGGAACATTTCCCTGCCGTTTGGCGATAAGGAATCTGATAAATGTTCTCAGATCCAGCATATATTCGTTTACCGTACGGGGAGACCGCCCTTGTATGACCAACTTATATCCCGCAAACTCACGCATTATCTGCGAATACTCCTCGGGATCGTACTGTGTTGACATCGGCGGCTCACCTCTTTTCTTTCGGTAATTCGGGTTTGCGATATTGCGATCATTTTACGGCACATACGGTCGCAACGTGCGCTTTTTTATTGGATAAAGTGTAAACTTTCCGGCGCGGATATTGCAAAGCGGCGGTATAAAATATATAATTATACGCAGCGGCGTACGTTGACGTCCGCATTTCGGAAAGGAATCGTCTGATTTATGAGTTTTTTTAAAAAATATTCGTATACGGTCGTCAAACTGATCGTCAATCAGTTTGCGATCTCGATACTCGGAAATGTTCTCGCCATTGCCTGCGGCATGGCGAAAAACTACACGCTGATGCTCGTTACGAGCATTTTTGCGGTGCTGTTTTACGTATTTCTGAACTATTCGGCGCTATGGGAGATCGGGTATAAGGAGATACCCTCCATCGCAACGGGCAGACTCGCTCGCCGCCCCCTTGCCGGACTTTATATGTCGCTTTTGGCGGCGATCCCCAACTTTTTGCTTGCCGTCCTCGTGACTCTCGGAAACCTTTTGAGCGATATAAAATTCTTCTCCACACTCGGCGGCATTACCGCAATGGTCGCAATATGGCTTGAAGGAATGTATACCGGTATTCTCTCATTCATCAAGATCGGCGGACACGCCGCCAACTCATATTGGATATCCTACTTCATTATAATCATTCCCGGACTTATCGCGGGTTGGCTCGGCTATTATTTCGGGATCCGCAACTTCCATCTGACACGCATTCTTATTGCCGAAACGCCCGAGGAAGCCGAGAAAAAACGCGTGGAAAAAGAAAAACACAACAAATGAGGTATCTGACGTAAATGTACGACAATATAATCTACGATTTCGACGGCACAGTCGCGGATTCATATCCGTATTTCACACGTGCGCTCAAGCTCACGCTTGAGCATTACGGGAAAGAGGATACATATGAATCGATCCTTGCCAACCTCAAAATATCCGTGAGACATGCGCTCAGGCACTACGCTTTTCCCGATCGTGCCGAGGCCAAAAAAATGATGTACGACATTTATCACCGGCTGGCGCTTGCAGAACATGGACCTGTTCCGGGTGCCGCCGAAGCGCTCAGATATGCCTCACAAAACGGTAAAAAGAATTTTCTCTACACGCATTCTGACGGTTTTCCGCGTCTTTTGCTCGAAAAGTGGGGGTTGCTCGATGAATTCACATTCATTATCGACAGCACATTCCATTTCCCTGCCAAACCCGCCCCCGACGCGCTGAACTACCTTTGCGAACGCTTCTCGCTTGATCGCAGCCGTTCGCTTATGGTCGGTGACCGCGACATTGATGTGCTTGCCGGTCTCAACGCCGGAATGCATGGGTGCCTGTTTGACGACGGTCATTTTTACGACAGCTTCGATTGCGAGCATACCGTAAGAGATATGCATGAGCTGATAGGGATCATCTGATACTTAATTACTTGAATATCCGTGAGGCTGAAACGCGGCTGCGTTTCAGCCTCCTTTCGTTGTTTTGATCAGTTGGTCTTAGCTGCCGAATATGTATCGGCAATAAACTTTTCAAACTTCGGGAGCACAAGTCTGTGCCCGGTGGCATTGAGATGGCTGACGTCGGTCGCTGTCATCGAATATTTTGCGCGGAACGCCGCATCTGTCATATCAACACCGGACAGTGCGGGATCGTCGGCGCTGAAGCACGGAACGTTTTTCAGCTTGCATATCTCACGCATTGCATCTGCATAATCGGATACCGTCTTTCCTATACCGTTCGTTCCCGACACCTTCCAAGGTGTCACGCAAATAAGGACGGCATTAGGATATTTTGCACGCAGACCGTCTATCATAACGTTGAGAGCGCCCTTGAATGTCTTTGTGCCGGTATCGTCATTGTTACCGATAGGTGTTTTCTTGTTATAATCGTTTTTGCCACCTTCAAAAACAACGATGTCGGGATTGTTGTCAGCCATCTGCTTGTAGCGCACGACCATGGGATTGTTTGTCGTCACATAATCGGAGACAGTAGAGCCGTTCTTGCCGTAGTTTGTGTATTTCATCTCGTATATCTTACCGAGAAGCGAAGGCCAGACATAATTCTGGTCAAGCCCGTTGCCCGCAAAATAGCTGTCTCCGAGGAAGTTGACGGTCAGCCCTTTGAGCGCCGGGTACTTGATCGCGGCTTTTTCGGCTTCGATATATTTATCGAACTCTTCTTTTTCCTTCTGGGATACACTCACGGTACCCTTTTCACCTGTGAACTCAACATATACCGTGGGGAACTGCTCGGGTGTAAAGGATGACGACTGACCGGATCTGAAGCAAAGGCGGATGTTTTCGTCATCCTTCGACGTCACATACGTGTAGACCACGCCTTTACCGTCCGCCGTGGGAGCCGCAATATCGCTTTTGCCATTTCCGGAGCCGACATAGTTTGCTCCCGTCGTGTCAACGACCCACTCACCGTTTTCCATCTTCCACGACGATACAACATATGCAGCTGCCGACGCGAATCCCGTATCACCGCCGGAATTCGTGTTGTCATCGGTGAAGCTGATCTTTGTTCCCGCCTTGGCGATGTTGATAACATCGGTATACGAGTACGAGCCGCCCTTGGGCTTGATCTTGTTCACGTAGCCCTGAGTATTTTTGTCAGAGCCCACATACCCGAAATTCCACTTGACCTCAACAGTCGCGCGTTCGGGTGTGCCCGCCGTCGTTTCGTCAGCAGCGGTGGTCACCGGCGCCGTTGTTTCCGCAGGAGCCGTTGCTTCGGTAGTCCCCGCATTATCCGCGGTCGTTCCGGGAGCGGTCGTTTGAACAGTGTCATCCGATCCGTCCGCCGTGCTGCTGTCGGCGCTGCCGCCGTTGCCTCCGCTGCATGACGCCAGTGACATCAGCATAACAGCCGATACAGCCGCAGCAAGTATTTTGAATGCCTTCATTTTGTTTTTCCTCCGTCGATCTATCAGAATGCCTCGCGTTTTTCGCGGTAAACATCGGCTATTGCCTTGACAGTGCCCTCTATGCCGAGAAATGAGCTATCTATCAGCATATTGTAGTTATCGGGATTTCCCCATTTGCGCCCGGTGTAGTAGTTGTAATAATTGATCCTGCGCTTGTCTGTGCGCGAAATAAGATCGCGCGCTTCCTTTTCGGTCGATGCCGCGCCTCTTTCGATAACATGCTTTATTCTCGCTTCAAGCGGAGCATAAACAAATATCGAAAAACGCGCAGGGTTTGAGCGAAGCACATAATCCGAGCAGCGACCTATAATGATGCACGGTCCCTCGGTTGCAAGGTCGCGGATGATCTGAGACTGGGTAATGAACAGTTTGTCATTTATCGGAACATCCATTCCGACCGACGCCGCGCCGTAGTATGATGACCCGAGCGCGAGCGTGTAAAGCAGACTGTTCGTTGCTTTTTCATCAACATGATGCAGGACCTCGGTGGACATTCCGCTTTTTTGCGCCGCCATCGTTATTAGCTCTCGGTCATAAGACTTTATGCCGAGCAGCTCCGCAAGCCGCTGACCGATCTCACGTCCGCCGCTTCCGTACTGACGCGCTATTGTGATAACAGGGTAGCTTTTTTCTGACATAAGACTGCACCTCCCGTATTTTTCCGCCCGCGGCGCTTTTATGCAGCCGACAGTGCGGTAATATAATTTTCTACAAATACATTATACCACATCGGATACTTTTTTGCAATAGTGAATTGCCGTCGGGGAGCAACTTGCAAGACAATATTTTACTTGACCGCGGCGGGATTTAGTGGTATACTAAATACAATGAACCACATCGGGGGTATGATATGAAAACACTTCTCGCCGTAGACGGCAACAGCATTCTCAACCGCGCTTTTTACGGTATAAGACCGCTCACGACGCGCGACGGTTTTCCCACCAACGCGCTTTACGGCATGGCAAATATGCTGATGCGTCAGCTCTCCGACCTTTCCCCCGACAGATGCGCCGTGGCGTTCGACCTCAAGGCACCGACATTCCGTCACAAGAAATACGACGGCTATAAAGCCGGAAGAAAGCCTATGCCCGAAGAACTTGCAAAACAGCTGCCCGTCGCGCACGAGCTCTGCCGTGCACTCGGCTTCAGCGTGATAGAGACAGAGGGCTATGAGGCAGACGACATTCTCGGCACACTTTCCGCAATGGGTGAGGCTGACGGAGATACACGCGTCTTTATTTTCACGGGAGACCGCGATTCGCTTCAACTCATAAGCGGCAAAACATCGGTCGTGCTTGCTACGAACAAGGAAAATATACTTTTTGACGAGGCAAGATTTCTTGCAGAATACGGCGTACCGTCAAGTGTTTTTGTTGACGTGAAAGCGATAATGGGCGATTCGTCCGATAACATACCCGGCGTTCCCGGCATCGGCGAGAAGGGCGCTGTCAAACTGATAGCACAGTTCAGCTCTCTCGACGGTGTTTACAGTGGGTATTCCGCTGCCGGCAGCGGAGTTACCCCGTCGGTCGCAGCAAAGCTTGAAGCCGGAAAAGATTCGGCATACCTTTCACTTGAACTTGCGCGCATCTGCCGCAATGTTCCGGGACTTCCGGCACTCGACGAGCTCGGCGTCGGCAAACCGCACGCAGACGAAATACGCGCGCTCCTCACTCGTCTTGAATTCACAAAGCTGCTCGCGCGTCTTGATCTTCCGGAGGCGGCCCCCGCTCCCATGCCGAAATGTGATGCTCCTCAAGCCGTCGCAGGCGAACGCGATGATTTCTTTGAGGCTCTGCGTTCATCCGATAAAAAGGCAGTGGCCCTTTCGTTTGACGGCACCTACTTCCGCACATTTGACGGGACACTTCTCTGCACCGTTCCCGCAGACAGCGAAACAACGGCCGCCACAAACGCCGCGCGCGGATATATCTGCTACGATTGCAAATCAATATACGAGCGACTTGACCGTATCTCGGACCCGAACACCAATAACTCGCGCGGTGCGGGATTCGACGTAATGCTTGCGGCATACGTGCTGAATCCACAGGGCAATTTTGACCTTCAGTCACTCGCTGCGCAGTATCTCGGTGACAACACGACCGGCAGCGACGTCGAGCTCGCCTTCCACATGAAACCCGTTCTTGAGGAAAAGCTGCGCGCGTCGGATTCCGAGAGGCTGTTTTCCGGCATCGAAATGCCGCTTGCCGCGGTGCTCGCCGACATGGAGGAAGCGGGCTTTCTCATCGACCGCGCGGGGATCACCGGATACGGTGACCTGATTTCCGAAAAATCGACCGCACTTGCAGCGGAAATTTGCGATGAAGCCGGCGTTGAATTCAATATAAACTCGCCAAAGCAACTCGGAGAGGTGCTTTTCGAACGCCTCTCACTGCCATACGGAAAGAAAACCAAAACCGGCTATTCCACAAATGCGGATATACTCGAAAAACTCGCCCCCGACTACAAGGTCGTGCGCGACGTGCTCGAATACCGCAAACTAACCAAGCTTTACAGCACTTATGTCGTCGGCCTTCTCAAGGTGGCGGACGAAAACGGCCGCATACACACTCAGTTCAAACAGACCGGAACGGCGACCGGCAGACTTTCTTCCGCCGAGCCGAACCTTCAGAACATCCCGATACGCACCGATGAAGGGCGTGAGCTGCGCAAATACTTCATTGCCGCACCGGGGCGCGTGCTGATCGACGCCGACTATTCGCAGATCGAGCTGCGCCTGCTCGCACACATATCCGGCGATGCCGCAATGATCTCGGCATTCACGCACGGAGCCGACATTCACACCTCGACCGCAGCGGCGGTCTTCGGTGTCGCCCCCGAGGATGTAACGCCGGAGCTGCGCAAGCGTGCAAAGGCTGTCAACTTCGGCATCGTCTACGGCATCGGAGATTTCTCCCTTGCGGGAGACTTGGGCATACCTGTCAAACAGGCGCGCGCATATATCCAGAGCTACCTTGCATCATATCCGGATGTTGCCGCATATCTTAAGGACATAGTTGCCGAGGCTCACGCCAAGGGATACGTTACAACGCTGTTCGGCAGACGCAGATATATACCTGAGATCTCCGGGCACAACGCCATGCAGCGCAAATTCGGTGAGCGTGTGGCAATGAACAGCCCGATACAGGGCAGCGCTGCCGACATAGTGAAGATCGCCATGCTCGGAGTCAGCCGACGCATAGCCGCCGAAGGTCTTGATGCAAAGCTGATACTTCAGGTACACGACGAGCTTATCGTCGAGGCATCAAAAAAGGATGCCGACAGAGCCGCTGCGATCCTTCGGGAAGAAATGGAGGGCGCCGTAAAGCTCTCGGTGCCGCTCACGGTCGATCTCAGCATCGGCGAGAGATGGTACGGAATGTAAATGTAATAGAATCAGGGGCTGCCGCATTTAAGATGCGGCAGCCCCTTGCATATCAGAACGCCCAGTTGCCGTTTTTGAATATCGGCACCTTGCGTCCGTCGCGCGTGAGAGCAGTGATATCAAGATCGGGAGAGCCGATCATGAAGTCAACGTGTATCATCGAATCGTTAATGCCCTTGGCACGGCACTCTTCGATGGTGTATTTATGATAATCTCTTACGCAGTCAACAAATCCCATGCCGAGAGCAAGGTGGCAGCAGGCATTTTCATCAAACAGTGTGTTGTAAAAGACAAGACCGGAGTTCTGAATGGGCGAATCATAAGGCACGAGTGCACACTCACCGAGATATGCGGCGCCCTCGTCCATTGCGATCATATGACGAAGCAGTTCTTCGTTCTTTTCGGCGTGTACCTCGACTGCCTTGCCGTTTTCAAAGCGTATCGAGAAATTTTCAATGAGCTGTCCCTGATAGGAGAGCGGGCGTGTCGCAACGACGGTTCCCTCCGCCTTGCCGCGCATCGGAGAGGTAAATACCTCCTCCGTCGGCATATTCGGATTATAATAAACTCCCTCAAGAGAAGTCTCTCCGCCACCGAGAAAATCAACATCAGGAATGAGCCCCACACGGAGGTCGGTCCCGTTCGACGAATGATATATAAGCTCCTCGATGCCGAGATCGTTAAGATACTTGCTTCTTTCGGCAAGGTCGGCATTGTGCGTCTTCCAGTCTGCGATCGGATCTTCACCATCGGCGCGTGCGGTATAGAGTATCGCTTCCCAAAGTTTTTCGACCGCACGGTTGCGCGAGAGCTCCGGGAACATCTTCTTTGCCCACTTTTCGCCCGGTACGGCGGCAATTACCCACTGATATCTGTTTTCCATCTTATCGCGGTATGGCTTTATAAAGGGATATCTTGCCTGTCTCGCCTTTGCCATCTTCTGCTGATTCACCCCGGCAAGTCCGTCCGGATCGTCGGACTCAAGGTATATCATTGCCGGCAGTGCCTCAACACGGTGTTCAAGGCGTTCGAGCTCCCATTTTTCAATGGCAGAGAGCGTTTTGAGCGAACGATAGCGGTAATCGATCTTTTCGAGCGGCTGATAGCTCCACTCCACAATGACCTTCTTCGCACCCGCGCGGTAGCATTCCTCCGCCACCATACGCACAAATTCCGCAACCTCGACCGAGGCATGGATCATCACTTCCTGACCCTTCTGCACGTTCGCGCCTGTTACGGCAATGAGCTGTGCATACTTTTTCATTACGGTTTTTTTCATAAACAACTGCCTTTCACGGCGTTTTGCGCCGAATAATTATTTCATCGGTTATTATATCAAAGAATGAGACAACAATCTCAAGCAGCAGACTATCAGTTTTTAAGGCTGTGTATCGGCGCGGGGATCCTTCCGCCGCGTGCAATAAATTTTGCCGGTGAGCGGTCGTTTACGGACATTACGGGCGCCGTTCCGAGCAGACCGCCGAAGGAGACCTCGTCCCCCACCTTCTTTCCTACCGCGGGGATGACCCTGACCGCAGTGGTTTTGGTATTTGCAACACCGATAGATATCTCGTCTGCAATGATCCCGCAGATAACATCCGCACTCGTGTCGCCGGGAACAGCTATCATATCAAGACCTACCGAGCAAACGGCGGTCATGGCTTCGAGTTTTTCGATGCTCAGAGCACCCGAACGCGCCGCCGCTATCATTCCCGCATCCTCTGAAACGGGAATAAACGCACCGGAGAGTCCGCCTACATGCGATGATGCCATAACGCCGCCCTTCTTCACCGCATCGTTGAGAAGCGCAAGCGCTGCGGTAGTACCCGGGCCTCCGCACTGTTCGAGCCCCATTTCCTCAAGTATATACGCAACGGAGTCACCAACAGCCGGCGTAGGAGCCAGCGACAGGTCAACGATTCCGAACGGCACATCAAGTCTTTTCGACGCCTCGGCTGCCACGAGCTGCCCCACGCGCGTTATTTTGAACGCGGTGCGTTTCACCGTCTCGGCAAGCGTCGAAAGGTCACAGTCGCCCGCGCGGGCTATCGCAGATGCAACAGCACCGGGACCGGATACACCTACATTTATCACAGCCTCGGGCTCGCTGACACCGTGAAACGCACCTGCCATGAAGGGGTTGTCCTCGGGCACATTGGCAAACACGACCAGTTTGGCACAGCCTATCGAATCGCGATCGGCGGTAAGTTCGGCTGTTTTTTTGATTATTTCGCCCATTTTGCGCACAGCTTCCATATTGATGCCGGCTTTGGTGGAGGCAACATTCACCGACGAGCAGACCTTGCCCGTCTCCGAAAGCGCATAAGGTATCGACTCGATAAGCCGTCTTTCTCCCTCGGTGCTTCCCTTCTGCACCAGCGCACCGTAGCCTCCGATAAAGTTTATGTCGAGCGCGTCGGCGGCACGGTCAAGCGTTTTTGCGATCTTTACATAATCCTCTGACGAAAAACGTCCGCCGAGAAGAGATATTGGCGTGACCGAAACACGGCGGTTGACTATCGGAATGCCGTATTCCTTTTCAATATCGTCTCCGACGCGGCAGAGCCTGCCCGCACGCGTAGTGATCTTGTCATACACGCGCTCACAGACACGGTCAATATCGTCTCCGGCGCAGTCGATGAGGGATATCCCCATAGTTATGGTCCTGATATCGAGGTTCTCCTCGTGTATCATGTTTATAGTTTCGATGATATCGGTTACGTTCAGCATTTTGCAAGCTCCGGAATGTCAGATGTGGTGCATCGTGTTGAAAATATCTTCGTGCATTGCGGATATCTGCAATCCTGCAGAATCGCCGAGAGCTCTCATTTTATCGACAAATTCTCCGAATGGGATCTTTATGCCGTCGATATCAACAAGCATTATCATCGCAAAGTATTCACGCAGAACGCTCTGCGAGATATCAATGATATTAACGCCGTCAGCGGCGCATTCCTGCGCAACTCGTGCAATAATGCCGACGCTGTCGCGTCCGGTTACGGTAATTACAGCTTTCATTTTTTTTGATTCCTTTACGGTTCAGATGATTAATTATATAATCAAATCTGCAAGTTGTCAAGGTCATTTCTGCAAAGCGCGATAAATTTCATTTTTTATTGCAATAAATATTGCAAAAGCGTTTTCCGTATGATATAATAAAATGAAAATGAGGTCAAATACGCAAAATGTCTGTCGGAGCATAAGCATTTCTCCGACGTGACGGAAAGGCAGAGAAATGTCGGTCAAACAGTTATCAGTATTCATCGAAAACCGCCGCGGTACGCTTCTTGAGATCACAGAGGTACTCGCAGACCAAAAAATAGACATACGGGCGCTCTCACTCACCGAGACCCCCGAATACGGTATCCTGCGCCTTATCGTAAGCGACACGGAGCGGGCGTTCACCGCTATACGCTCGACCGGCAAAACGGTATCGGCAAACGACGTGCTCTGCATTGAGATCCCCGATGATCCGGGCGGACTCATGAAAGCACTTTGCGTACTCAACAACAACAATATCAACGTTGAGTATATGTACACATTTGTCGGCTGTGGCGATTCCAGAGCAAATGTCGCCATTCGCGTTGCCGACAACGACCGTGCGGCATCGCTTCTCGCCGACGCGGGCTACACGCTAGTCTCGGACTGATTTTGTCCGTAAAAATTATAAAGTACTGCGGCTGACACGCTTTAAGCGCGTCAGCCGCGTTTCTTCACGTCTCAGATGCTCACATCGGCATAGACCATGCAATGATCCGAGGCTTCAAGCACTTCGCGCCGCGTTTCAATGCTGTGCACCCATACATCGACACCTGTGGACACAAAAATATGGTCTATCGGCGTGCGTTTGTTGTCCGGCAGCGCGCCTATGACAGCGTGATATGTGAACTGTCCGAGGGACGCACCGACCTTTGCGACATATTTTGAATTTCGCATTCCGCTTTCTGTTATAACACGGTAAAACTCCTCTTCTTCGCCGCCGTTGAAATCACCGGTAAAGAAGAAAGGGATATCACCGTATTTTTCGTTTATCGCGCGCTTTTCCTCAAGCATCTGCCGTGCGTTGTCGGCACGCCACACCGCCCCGTCGACTCTGTCACTCATTCCGTCAAGACCATAGGATCTGAGTATCAACGCCGCGTGCGTATTTATATGGCCTATAAGTCTGCCGCTCGTTTTATCGCGCAGCACCGCTGCCGTCATGCCCTTTGTCTGCGTGTATGTCGAGGTATACATGAGAAACAACGACTCGACCTCTTCAAAACGGTCGGCACGGTATGCTATCGGAAAATAATTGAGTGTGGGATACTTTTTTGAAAGTGAGCGCAGCTCACTTTCACGCCGATGTTCGGGATCCGGCTGTGCCGTCACGAACTTATACCCCATAGCCTCAAATTTCGGAATAAAGCTATCGCGGTAAAACCTGCTTATTTCCTGAAATCCGATGATATCCGGCTGATAGTATGCAAGATTCTCAAGTATCTTGCTTTCGCGTTCTGGTGCTGTCGCATCAAAAAGAAGATTCGCCGTCATTACCCGCAGGTCGGCTTTTTCGAACTTCGGAAGGTGCTGCATGACATTTCCTTTCTTGATAGAGATCAGAGATTGAAGGCAACCTCTATTTCCTTTATTTCTGCTTCGCTTATCGGAACGATGGTTCCCTTCATTGCCGCGATATCGCAGAGAGACTCCGCACCGAATTCAAGGACCTCAAGGCGGTCATAGGCGTTGAGCGGAGATGTACCGGCAACGAGCACACAGTCGTTGTCGATTATTACGATAGGAGTTTTCATGCAAATGTCGCCGATGACCTTCTCGGGCGAGTTCTCAAGCGTTCCGTAAGGAAAGCGCAGCGTGTTGCGCAGGCAGATATAGCCCTCGGGTATCATGTGTGAATTGAACTCGGCGCCGGTTACGGCAAAGCCCATAATGTAAGGGCTTCTGGCAGCGCAGAGACTGCATATCTCGGGATGCTCATCGAATATGCGCGATACGGTCAGTGCCCATACCGATGGTTTTTTGCCCTTTTCGCACTTGTCTCCCTCAATATACACGAGTGCCTCGGGCGTGAGCAGACCGCGGTCCTCGTCGTCGGGAGTAATGAGGAACCCCTTGCCGGCACGTGCCGCATACATGCCGTTTGCAGCGGTAAAGAGTTTGTTTTTGTAGCAGCGGCGGCATTTGTCGGCTACATCCGCTCGAAGTTCCGAATAATCGGCAGGTTCAAGCTCTGCCGCATAACTCTTTCTGTAAGCATGATCGATCTTGGCGGCAAGTTCTTCGTGAGTAAGCACTCTTCCCTCCTTGCCGAGCATTGATGCGGCAACTCCGGTGCGCGCGGCAAAATCAAGTGCTTCAAACATCATATAGGCACGCTCAAGGCTGTCGGCGCCGAGCACAACACCGTGGTTTTCGAGCAGAACGGTATCGCAACCCTTTGTGAATTCCGACGATATGTATCCGCCGAGCTTTTGGCTGCCGGGCAGCGCGTATTTTGCAATAGCGATCTTACCGCACAGAGCGGAAACGCCGGGCATAAGGTCCATTTCCGGCAGCCTGCGCTCAAGGCTGTACGCGACGAGTGCCGCGGGATGCGCGTGAAGCACCGCATGCAGATCTGGACGCGAACGCAGAGTCGCAAGGTGGAAGGGGTACTCGGTGGACGGTTTATGTTTGCCGTGGACCCCCCCGTCGGGAGTGACCCACATAATATCCTCCGGCGTCAGATGAGCCTTGTCAATACCGGAAGGCGATATCCACAGGGTACCGTCCTTGTCCATTATCGACAGGTTACCGCCCGAGGTAGTAGTGAGCTTGTTATCGTAAAGTCTCGTCATAAAAAAAGCGATCTTTTCGGCAGGTGTCATGTCAAGAAGTTTCATCTTTTATCTCCATACCGCATCTGCGGTCAAAAAAATATAGTAATATTATACCTTCAAAGAGCCGAAACGTCAAGTGCTTTAAAGAAAATATACCCGATGTTATTTCAGGTTGCGCAACTCAAGATAACATCGGGTATGATTCAGACGCCGACGCTCAGTCCTTTTGAATACTGCGGACCGAGGGAGGCTATGATCTCCTTCAGCGAATCAGCGGAACGCCGCAGCCTTCCTTCCTCTTCTCCGTTGAGCGGGATCTCGAGCACGCGTTCTATGCCGTTCCTACCGACAATGCACGGAAGACCCAAGCATACTCCGTCGATACCGTAATGTCCGTCGGCAACCGTCGAGACCGGCAAAATGGTATGCTCGTCACGCACTATCGCCTCGGCGATCCTGCGCACTGCTTCCGCGATCGCATAATATGTCGCACCCTTGGCGTCGATAATGCGATACGCGGCATCACGCACATCTTCAAACAGGCCGGAGAGATCCGAGGTATCGCAATCGTCGCAGCACTCCCGGCAGAAAAGCGACAGATCAACACCGGAAACATTGGCGCTGCTGAATACAGCCACCTCGCTGTCGCCGTGCTCACCGATTATAAACGTGTGAACGTTCCGGCTGTCGACCCCGAGACGTTCTCCGACGAGCTGCTTCAGTCTTGCCGTGTCAAGTACCGTCCCGGAACCTATAACGCGGTTTTGCGGAAATCCGGATCGTACCAGAGTAACGTATGTCAACACGTCAACGGGGTTTGTAACGACCAGAAGTATTCCCGAGGCACGGACGGCGGTTATGCTGTCGACGATCGAAGCAAAAATACGTTCGTTTCTATGGACAAGCTCCGTTCTGCTCTCGCCAGGACGTTGGGCGGCACCGGCTGTGATGATTATGAGTGCAGCGTCTGCAATGTCTCGGTATTCGCCCTGATATATCTTCATCGGCGTGTGAAACGGCAGACCGTGCGCTATATCCTCAGCCTCACCTTCTGCACGCTTGCTGTCAACGTCTATCAGCACCATCTCGCTGAAAAGCCCGCTTTGCATAAGCGTATAAGCCGTTGTGGCTCCGACGTTACCGCAGCCGATAATTGCACATTTTCTTATATTCATTTCTGTTCCTCGCAAATAATAATACCGGAGGCAAAGCTCCGGTATTATTATTTTTCGGAAACGTACTTTTATACCGCGCATTATGCGCCGATAAGCAAAAGCAACTGTCCTATCGGATAAAGAGTCCATATCCACAGATCGGAATTTTTTATCTTTCTGCCGAGTATCTTATCCGCCGCAATAAAGAGATCGGATATCAAAAACGACGTTACTCCGACAGCGGAAACCCAGAAGATCCCACCGTGCGACGCTGCGCACGAGTAAACCGTTATATAGTTCAGTGCTATGAAAAACAAATATAAAAGACCGAGAAAAAGCATTCTGTTTTCACCGCGCCCATGCGGAAATATGAGCGGCATACATACCGAAATAAGCACAAACAGCGCAATGCCGCATATTGCACCGACATTAAAATATCTGCCCTTGACCGAAAAGAGGAACGCCGCAAAATATATGACATGCGCCGCGGCGAATGCGACGGCTCCAGCAATAAAGCCCTTGACGGGAAGATGCTTTGTTATCGGTTTGTAGTTCATGAGAATAATGTCGCCGAGCGATGAGAGAAGCATCGCCGGAATGCAGATGATGCGTGTCGGTGTCGGATCGATGACAGCAAGAACGATCGCTGTAAGACTGATAAGAGCTGTAAGTACAAGCTTTCCCGGCAAGCCGAACCATGCGAAGAATCTGTGCATTCGTGTCACCTTCTCTCTGATCTTTGATTCATTTTGTAAGAACACGTCCCACGGCACGCCGCCAACCCGCAAGATGCGCAGCACGCTCTTCGGCGTCGATATGCGGTTCAAAGAAGTGGTCGGGCTTCCACGATGCCGCAATGTCGGCAGTGGAAGAAAATGCGCCAGTGGCAAGCCCGGCAAGATTTGCCGCACCGAGAGCGGTCGTTTCGATGCACCGCGGTCTGATTATCGGTTTTCCGAGCAGATCGGCCTGTATCTCCAGCAGCAGGTTGTTTGCCGATGCACCGCCGTCGACCTTGAGCGACGTCACACCCGCCTTTGCCTCGCACTCCATAAGTTCAAGCACATCGGCAGTCTGATATGCCATTGATTCAATTACGGCTCTCACAATATGCGCACGTGTCGTGCCGCGCGTAATGCCGAGCAGTGCACCGCGCGCATACGGATCCCAATACGGTGCGCCGAGTCCGACAAAAGCCGGAATGAACCATACTCCGCCGCTGTCGGCGACCGTGCGGGCGACCGCCTCAGTCTCCGATGCCTTCGATACGATGCCGAGACCGTCGCGCAGCCACTGAACGGCGGCCCCGCATATAAATACCGAGCCTTCGAGCGCATATGTCACCGGTGAATCACCAAGCCCCCACGCTATAGTGGTCAGAAGTCCGTTCTGCGACATGACAGGGCGATCGCCTGTATTCATCAGCATGAAACCACCCGTGCCGTATGTATTTTTGACACCGCCAGCTTCAAAACAGCACTGACCGAACAGCGCCGCCTGCTGATCTCCCGCCACACCGGCAACGGGGATCGGCGCTCCGAACAGCCCGGGCACCGTTTCTCCGAATATCCCGGAGGAAGGACGCACCTCGGGAAGCATCGCGCGCGGAATGTCGAAGAGACGGAGCAGCGTATCATCCCATTCGAGCGTGTTGATATTGAAAAGCATGGTGCGTGACGCGTTTGAATAATCTGTCGCGTGTACCTTACCGCCGGTGAGATTGAATATCAGCCAACTGTCGACCGTCCCGAAGCAAAGCTCGCCGCGTTCGGCTTTGTCGCGTGTTCCCTGAACATTGTCAAGTATCCATTTCAACTTTGTCGCCGAAAAATATGCATCAATAAGCAATCCCGTGCGCTGCCTTATATCCTCACACAGCTCACCGCTCTTTATGTAATCACAGTATTCGGCGGTGCGGCGGCACTGCCATACGATAGCATTGTATACCGGTTTACCGGTGACGCGGTCCCACACTATCGTTGTTTCGCGCTGATTGGTTATTCCTATGCCGTAAAAGTCGGCAGCTTCGGCTCCCGCTTTTTTCATAGCCTCGCGCGCAACGGCAAGCTGCGTGTTCCATATATCCTCGGGATCGTGTTCGACCCATCCGTCCCGCGGGAATATCTGCGGGAACTCATTCTGGGCGGACGCGACTATTCTGCCGGAAAGATCAAAAACTATTGACCGTGAGCTTGTTGTTCCCTGATCAAGAGCCATAAGATATTTGTGCATTTGCAACACCTCCGAACGTGAAAATTCGATTTATCTACGCTTATTATACAACATAACCGGGTGCAAATCAATATTCATCGGCAGATCCTGTGAATATTTTGCACCCGGTTATGTTTAACTTTGATCAGCGACGGTCAAATCCCGCCGCGGATATTGCGCTGACTGCGTTTGAAAGAGCCGCCGCAGCACGCTGCGGCGATATCATTCTTGACGCATCTGCAGATGCGCCGCCTTCATCGTCAATATGCAGTGCCGACGCTGCCACCGGAATGGCTGCTGAAACAGATGACATCGACGTTGAAAGCGCGCGTATCACCCTGAGTATCTCCGCGGCAAGCTTCTCCGCAGCCGCTGCGCGGCTGCGCGTTTCATCCGAAAGCGTCTGCCGTTCCGATTCAAGCGTGAAGTTGCCGAGAATGCGCGCGGCGATCGCAGCATATCTGAGCTCGGCGGCAAGAAGCGACGCATCGGCGGCACAGCCGCGCAGCATGGATGCAGCCTCTCCCGCTCTGCCCGAAAGCGCGGACATTTCCGACATGATACCGCGCAGCCTCTGACAGGCGTCCGAAAAGGAATTTACGACATATCGCCTTTCCTCCGCCGAAAACGCAAAAGCAAAATCGCGAAGCACGGCGTGCGAATTCCAATCGTCGAGCAATCCTCTCAGCGTCCGCTCCGCCTCTTTGGCGGTCGCGGACGCATCGCGGTAGACCTTCTCCGCGGCGTCGGCAGCGTTGTCGATAGAAGAATCAAGTTTTGCGAGCTCCTCATCAGCATCCGGCAATTCCGCAGCGTCGCCATTGATGTATTTTTCAATGGCATCAATGGCTGCGCCGTCATCGGGACGCATACTTATTTGATTTTTTTCAAGCAGAAGAAATATTTCGTCCCGTGTCATGTATGCTGATACCTCGGTGAAATTTCCGCCGTGCGGAATTGATCATTTGATCTCGACGGTCACCTTTTTGCCGGATCCGGCCGATGCCGCCTTGACCACGGTGCGTATAGCCTTGGCTATCTTACCGTGCTTACCGATAACCATTCCCGTTTCATCGGGCGCGACGGTGAGCAAAAGCTCAATGCTTCCGTCGTTTTCATTATCGGTACGGGTCACCTTGACCTCATCCGGCGTATCGACAATGGCTTTCGCCATGTCGGCTACGATCTTTTCGAGTTCCATTTACGATCACCGCGGATCAGTCAACGATACCGGCCTTTTTAAGCAGGACCTTGACGGTTTCGGTGGGCTGTGCGCCGTTCTTTATCCATTCCTTGGCCTTGTCCGCGTCGATCTTGATGGTCGCAGGCTCGGTAAGGGGATTGTAATAGCCAAGCTCCTCGATAAATCTGCCGTTGCGGGGTGAACGCTCGTCAGCGACGATAACGCGATAGAAGGGCTGCTTCTTTGCGCCCATTCTTCTGAGTCTCATTTTAACCATTGTTTTTTCCTCCGAAAATGTTTGTATTATTTATTTTTGAAATCCTAAAACGGGAATTTCATACCTTTTTTCATGCGCCCGCCCTTAAACTTGCCTGCGGACGAAAACTGCTTCATCAGTTTTTTGGTTTGCTCGAATTGCTTCAGAAGGCGGTTGACCTCTTCGATCGTGGTCCCGCTGCCTGCCGCAATGCGCCTGCGGCGCGAATAATTGAGTATTTCGGGTTTAGCACGTTCGCGCGGCGTCATCGACTTTATTATCGCCTCTGTGCGCGCCACCACCTTTTCATCTATCTTCGCATCCTTGAGCGCCGACGCGTTGACGCCCGGCATCATACCTAGTATCTGCTCCATAGAACCCATGTTCTTTATCTGGGCAAACTGGTCAAGATAATCGTCAAGGGTGAAGCTCTGCTCGCGGATCTTCTTTTCAAGCTCCGCCGCCTGTTTTTCGTCATAAGCCGCCTGCGCCTTGTCTATGAGCGTCAGCACATCTCCCATACCGAGTATGCGGCTTGCCATGCGGTCGGGATAAAACGGTTCGATGGCATCTATCTTTTCACCGACACCGATAAACTTTATCGGCTTTCCTGTCACATATCTTACCGAAAGCGACGCGCCGCCGCGCGTATCGCCGTCAAGTTTGGTGAGAATAACGCCGGTGATATCAAGCATTTCGTTGAACTTCTCGGCGACGTTTACCGCATCCTGACCTATCATTGCATCAACGGTGAGCAATATCTCGGTCGGGGATGTCTCCGCTTTTATCGACTGGAGCTCGCCCATGAGCGCCTCATCGATATGCAGACGTCCCGCGGTATCGATGAACACCATGTCGCAGAAATTCTTTTTCGCATATGCAAGACCGTTTTTGGCTATCGTCACAGGCGACACGTCCGTACCTTCCGAATACACGGGAACATCTATCTGTTCTCCGAGGATCTGAAGCTGCTTTATCGCCGCCGGACGGTACACATCGCAAGCCACAAGGAGCGGACGCTTGCCCTGCTTCTTGTACATCGCGGCAAGCTTTGCCGCATGCGTGGTCTTACCGGCGCCCTGAAGCCCCACCATCATTATGACCGTCGGCGGATTCGACGCTATCGTCAGCTTTGACTGCGTCCCGCCCATGAGCGCGGTGAGTTCCTCGTTTACTATCTTTATCATCTGCTGCGCGGGCAGAAGCGACTCAAGCACTTCTTCACCGACCGCGCGTTCGGTGACTTTTTTGGTAAATTCCTTAACGACCTTAAAGTTCACGTCCGCTTCAAGCAGAGCCATCTTGACCTCGCGCATACCCGCGCGGACGTCTGCCTCGGTCAGTTTGCCTTTGCTTTTGAACTTTTTAAAAGCTTGCGAAAGCTTTTCACTCAGGCTCGCAAACACCGATCATTACCTCCTTCTGTGACCCGGAACTTCAACTTACCGTTCCGATTATCTTCTCTATGGCGGCAGCAAGCCGCTCGTCCTCTCCCTTTCCTATCAGCGCACGCGCCTCATCCGCATAAGCCTCGACCTCACGGAAACGTCTCGCGAGCCCCAGCTTTTCCTCATAGAACGTGAGCTCGTCACCCGCCTTTTTTATCAGGTCTCGCACGCCCTGCCGTGTGATCCCGAGGACCTCGGCTATCTCGGCAAGAGACATATCGTCATTGTAATAGTAATTCATCGCCTCGCGGCGGTGATCGCTCAGAAGCTCACCGTAAAAATCAAGCAGATATCCAAGCTCCAGATTCTTTTCGAACATTGCAAAGACCCTTTCACGTCTGCCCAACGGCGGTGTAAAGCAAATCACTTTACATAGTATACCACGAACCTCCCACACTGTCAACAGGAATTTTTATTTTTATTTCGTTTTTTTACGCAATACGGCATGCGGCATTGACAAACAGCACCACCGAATGCTATAATTGGATAGAAAAAAGCAAATCGGACAAAGGAGGCAGATCGATTGAAGTATATAGACAGCTTCAGCGTAGCATCGTTCAAGCAGGAGGAGGATTACATCCTCGAGCGCAAGCCCACAAAGGCGGACATGCAGTGCTATTCGAACAGCATCTATCCGTTCAATATATTCCCTCAGAAAAAGCTGCGCACGATCCGGTTTGAAAACATAACGATCATATGCGGCGGCAACGGCTGCGGCAAATCGACACTGCTCAATATAATGGCGGAAAAGCTCGGAGTCACCCGGCGTGCACCGTTCAATTACACCCCGTACTATGAGGATTATCTCAAACTGTGCTCTGCCGAGCTGACTTTCGGTATGCGTCTTCCCTCCGGCAGTCGTATAATCACGAGCGACGACGTGTTTGATTTTCTTCTTGACATCCGCGCGATAAATACAGGAGTGGACCGCAGGCGCGAGGAGCTTTTTGACGAATACCGCGACGGAAATGAATTCAGTCTCGGCTACCGTCTTTCCTCGCTTGATGACTACGACGAGCTTAAACGCCGCAACGACGCGCGCAAAATGACAAAATCGCAGTATGTCAGCCGCTCGCTGCCGAAAAATCTCACCACACATTCAAACGGGGAAAGCGGATTTTCATATTTCACACAGGAAATACGCGAGAACGCGCTTTATCTGCTTGACGAGCCCGAGAACAGCCTTTCTGCCGTGCTTCAGAAAAAGCTTGCGGACTTTATAACCGACTCGGCGCGGTTTTACAACTGTCAGTTCATAATTTCGACCCACTCGCCGTTCCTGCTCGCAATGAAGGATGCCCTCGTGTACGATCTCGATATGTACCCGGCAGGCGTATGCCGTTGGACGGATGTGAGCAGTGTGAGACTGTGGTACGACTTTTTCCGCGAACACGAAGCGGAATTCAATTACTGAAAAAGCCGCTTTTGCGGCATGAAAGGAAACACGACAATGAAGAATTATATTTTTAGATTGACGGCGCTGATTCTCGCACTTGCGGCAGCAGCACTCATGCCCGGCTGCATCGTAATAAACAATAACGGCGGCAGCGACGATTACGATTACTCCGAAAAATACGAAAACGCTTCGAAATACAAGACAGCGGACGGTACCGTGACAGTGGACGGCAGCATAAAAAAGCTGTTTATCTCATGGGTCGCGGGAAGCGTTGAATTTTCCGACAGCACGACAGGCAGCGCGGAGCTTTCCGAGACATCCGATGCAGAGCTTACCGACGATACCCGTATGCACTACTATTTTGACGGCGAAACACTCTTCATCCGCTATGCGGCATCAGGGCGCTTTCGCCTTGACCGCAGCGGCAAAAAGCTGACGGTAAAGCTTCCCGCAGGCGCACACTTCGATGAAATAAAGATCTCGACAGTTTCGTCCAATGTCGATGCATACAAGCTCGACGCCGAAAAGTTTGTTTACAAAACGGTATCCGGAAGTCTCTCCTGCCCCGGCATAACCTGCAAGATATTCTCTGCGAATACTGTCTCGGGCAGTCTCTCCTGCGGACTTCCGGACAAAACAGATAAGATCGATATCGACTCCGTCTCCGGCACGGTCGGTCTGACTGCCGAGGATGCGACCGAGATCGACATAAACACGACAAGCGGCAATGCAAACGTCGGCTGCGCAAATGCCCCCGAGAAGCTCGAATTTGATTCGATATCCGCCTCATTGAAGCTCGATCTTCCGTACGATGTCGGGTTTGACGCTCGGCTCAAAACGGTCAGCGGAAGCCTTTCTACCGATTTTGCCGTAAAAGTCACCGATTCGCACTACGTCTGCGGAGACGGAGCGCTGAAAATAGAGGCAAAAACGACCTCCGGCAGCGTAAATATTACCTCCGCATGCAAGAACGACGTCCGGTAACATAAAAAACATCCGAGCCGTAATTTCGTCACACACATCCGCCGTACGGCAGAGTAAACAATATACAGCGACAAAAAGCGGATAAACTCTTGACACGGCGCGAATATTTGAATATAATTTAAACGTTGAAATCCTTATAATTTACTTTGGAGGTCCACATGGCAAAGAAAGAAAAGAAAAAATCCACCTTTTGGTCGGATTTTCGCAAATTCATCATGCGCGGCAACGTGCTTGACCTTGCGGTCGCCGTTGTAGTCGGCGGCGCGTTCAACAAGATTGTTTCCGGTCTTGTCTCCTACATCATCAACCCGTTTATCGGCATATTCATGAAAGAAGGCAGCCTTGACACGATCAAGACGGTCATATCTCCCGCGGTCATGGCTGATGACGGCGTTACAGTCCTGACCCCCGAGGTCGCGATCCTTTGGGGAACATGGCTACAAACGATCATTGATTTTCTCATCATCGCAATGGTCATCTTCCTTATCGTCCGCTCCATATCCACTGCCGAAAACGCGCTGCACGCACGTCAGATAGCCGAAAAGGAAACTGCGGACAAAGCGGCAGCCGAAAAGGCAGAGGCTGAAAAGAAAGCAAACGAAATTCTTGAAAGAGCAAAGAACGGTGAAGATTTCGATGCACTTATAAAGGAATACAA
>ENA-OROL01000148-OROL01000148.1-human-gut-metagenome-genome-assembly--contig:-NODE-148-length-73407-cov-73.662995_pt1 | contig 73407 bp, 74 predicted proteins | sample MGYA00242128_ERZ509048 | MGnify/ENA primary metagenome ERZ509048 (study PRJEB26280, sample SAMEA2338750) | human gut metagenome | biome: human gut; feature: human-associated habitat; material: faeces...
TTTAAAATGAACCAATAAAAGAGGCTCTTTGAGTGAATGATTCTCATTAGAGTCTATTTTAATACTATCATGTTATTTACGGCACTTAATTAGCATTATATATCTGGTCGTATATTAACTGAAGCTTAACGCCTTCTTTATCCAGTTCTCCATCTTCATCCATTAGATCAAGAATAACATCATCTATTGCAAACAAAACTTCATTAACATCTCCGTTTTTTATGAGTTTATCAATATCCACACCATATTTTTTTATCTCTTTTTTTTGTTCTTCGGTAACTATCATTTTCTTATGCTCCGTAAAAATCTATTACCATGCAACAGTCACTTGCTTTTCAAAATTATTACTCTTAAGCATTTTCTCTGCTTTACTATATGCGTGACAGTCACAGTTCTCACATATATCACTATATTTTTTCTCAAATTCAATTTCTTTTGTATCTAAGTTTATCAATATTATTCCATAATTATCATCATCTTTACTAGTGGTATATTTATATCTTATTACATTTTTTTGCTTTTCAAGCATATACATTATTATCATTTTAAAACACTCTTTCTAAATTCGTCTAAGGCAAGCCTATAGTTATATTTTTTTCTGCTATACTATGAGCATCTTCATACATCAAATTATATCTTGATTGTAAATTATTTTTATATCTTCCTCATAGAACTCGACAGGATTACCACTTGAAGAATCTATTACTATACTTTCCTTTCCTGATTCATTTTCTTCAGGATAAAAGTATTCAGTAACAACACCGCTAAATGCAATTTCTTCTTTAGTAACAATATTCACTTTTTTATTATAGAACCGTTTTAGTTTCATTGTTTTTCATCCATCTTGATATTATATGACTTCCTGTCTTGAAATAAACAATAGTTGCTTTTATTGTTTCAGTTGAATGAAACACCATTTCTGGAGGAACGTTCAAGGTTGCGGGGCAACAGGCCGCGGTTTCTCTACCCTTTTCGACCGATTTACGCTATTTGGGTAGATAAAACAAAACTCCATCCTGTGAAATCTCTATACATATGGAAAATATCGGAAGTTTAAGTAAAAATTTACAACCGGCAGCTACTGGAATCTCTTTATCAGGGGTATAAATTACTTTTTTACATCCCGCAAAGTCTCGACTATCCCTGCTCTAAATAATAACTCACTATTTCCTGCTCTAGTTTCACATTATGTTCCTTCATATAAATTGACACTTCATTGTACAAATCTTCTTCCGTTAAAGCCTCAAGCCTACTCATATCATTATCCGTCAATTCTCTTAGGCAATGGCTAAACCGCCTATCACATAATTGCTGTATTCCCATACAATATAATTCAAACTTTTTAGCAGTTTCCCGACATAAATGCTTATGAATTAGAAATCCACCAACATCAATATCTCCAAAATGATAATATCTGACATTAGGATTATCAGAAATAACTTTTTTAAGGAACTCTATCTGATGTCTATTAGCAAAACCGCCCAAATACATCATAGCAAAATTTTCATCTTTCAATCTCTGAAAAGATGTTTTATTTTCAATTGTCATTACGCACTCTGTATTAACACTGATATTTTTTATAGTTTTTACATCGCTGGAAGCTAAAGCTATACCACCTTGAAATTTTGATATATTTAAGGCATATTGCTCCCATTCAATTGTCCAACTGCCTTTTATAAATATTTCCTGTTCTGCCGGTGTAATATGAAAAAATCCTAAGATGGCATCATTTTTTTCTCCTTCTTCTCTAATTCTACCGGTTGCAGTTCTCAAAAATGAGCATACTTCTTCATAGTTGTTATTTTCAAACCATTTTGAGTCCCCATATATCAACATTGAAACTTCTCTTACATATAAATGTTCCTTGTTATTTTCTAAAAAAACTAACATTTTCAGATTAGCTTCAATTTGTTCAGGATCAAGTGTGCACCTTGGATCTTCTATTTGTACAAGAATACTTTCACAATATTTATTCACAATTTTTCCCATAAAAATATATTTTTCTACTATTTCATGTACTCGTTTTGAAATAGTACTTTGGGGAATGACACTATATTCTTCTTTCAAGTATTCATATAATGCCTCTAATTTTTCTTCTAAAAGATATACTTTATCTATGTCATCACTAAATTTCAAATAATCAACGGTTATAAAGCCCATATCATTCAATACAGATACTGCTTCATTAATTCCTTGTTTTTCCAATATATCTGCATTGTTTTTTGCATAATCTTTATATACTTCTGTTGGTTTTAATATAATCCTTCTATTGGTAGTAATATTCTTTGCATATCGAATATTATATTTTCTTAGCAAAGCATCAATTATCTCCTTTTTGTATTCCTTACTGCTCATGAAACCTTATTTCTCCTATCTGCATATTATCATTACTATATTTTAAAACAGGAATAATTACGCCACATTCACTACCAATAGATTCCAGCTTATTAGGCGGTGCACAGAATATAACCTGAAAATTCTGATTTTTAAAGAAATCCAGCATTAATTTTATATTATGATCACTCATTTTTTCAAAAGGTTCATCTATGAAAATCAATCTAACTGAATTAACTCTGACATTATACAACATCGACAATGCTGCTGAAAGTATCAGCGTATATGGTATCTGAGTTCCGGCACCAGAATTATATCCCACCTGTTTCGATAGCTTACCATCTTTTACTTCATCATTATTGATAATAATTTCATAACTCATATAATTTCGATAATCTGCAAATTTCTTTATTTCTGCAATATCGTTATGGTCAATAATCTTATTGATAATATCACGAATTTCCTTTTCTCTTATTTCCACCTCGTCATTCTCATATCCCATCAGACTTGTGAACGTCATTTGTCCATCGGACATATTGTTTGTATCTTGCAAATATTCTGCGTATCTTAGAATTTTTGCATAATCCGAATTATCACTCAACATTTTTACATCAAATTGGTATTTCGTAGAGAACTGAAGTTTTCGTAATTCCTTATTTATATCTGCTATATCATTTCTTGCATCCTTTGCAGTTTCATATATATTGAGTACAAATTCTCTTTTAAATATTCGTTCATATGTTACAGTCTGCTCTCTGAGTTTTTGCTGTATCCCCTGCAAATCATCAATCCAGATTTTTCCTCTTCGTCTCTGATAGTCAGCTTCACACTTTAGACCAATAGGTAATTTATCTACTTCTTGCTTTCGATTATTATACGCTTGTTGCTTACCATTAATATTTCCTTCAAGTTCACGCACCCTGCGATCCACTCTTTCTTTTGTCGCCCGAACCATAAGAGCACCATTCTGGTTTTCCCCAGACAAATATTGGTCATATTCTTCTATTGCTTTTTCTACAGCAGAATTACTTACAATTCTTTCCTTATCTAATTCCGCCTGTTTTAACTTTTCCTGTTCTTTAGACTTTTTAATTGATTTTTCATTTTCTGATATCCTTGCTTCTAAAATTGTTTTTTGATCTATATTTTTCTTTCTATCATTTTTTTTAATATTTAGCTGGTTTTCAAGCACAAATACCCTCTCATTTAACGTCATAAATTCTGCATTATTTTTCTGTGCTTCTAACAGCTCTTTATAATGACCTCTTTCATTATTCAAATTTACAGATACATCTGCCCACTCTTTGTGAACATTTAAATTGAACTCTTTAAAGCACTCTAAACCATCCTGCAGATATTTTGATTTATCCTGCAGGCTTCTTTGTTCTAAAAGTATATCCTGTTCTTTCTTTTCTAACTCAATCAATCTTTTCTCTGCTGCTCTTCTATTTAGCTCTATTGCCTGGCTTCCCAGACAATAACTTCTGATTTTTCTTGTATTAATATAGGTTACAGCCATGTTGCGACTCAGTTTTCCTTCCATCGACATAGCATTATCATAATCCGGTACTTTTTCAATATCTACTGCATGAATGCTTCCTAACCAAAATTTAAAATAATTTGCCGCAGTTTCATTTTGAATATCAAGATAAAGAAATACAGAATCTTCTTTACATTCCAATTTCTTTGACATTAATCGCTTTGTATTTACTAGCTCTACATATCGATATCTTGACCTGTCTAACACGGCATTTGCAATATCAAAGGCATCTTTTGATACTATGATAGCATAACGGTGTACCCCCAAAAAGGTCTCTATCGCATTCCTCCAATTCTCATCCTTCAGTGCTACTACATATTCATAAGCCATATGAGCTTCTTCACTAATACCATGCTTTTTGAATTCTCGGTTAATTTCTTTAATAAGCTCTACCTGTTCCTGAATGTTGGAATAATCCATCCTATTTTTATTGCAACTTTCAATAATACTATTTTGTTCCACGCATTCGCTCTGTACTCTTTCCAACTCTTTTTTCAGCAGAGTATTTTCCCCAATTAAGTTGTCACGGCATCCCTGTATCTCTTCTTTCAACGAATCAATAAATCTTTGTTTTTCAGCCACCTCAAGACTTTTTGATGTCAATCTTCCAAGTACATTATCATTTTGTATGGTTACTCCCATTTCCGATAATCGAACAATCATTTCTTGCATTTTCTGCTGAAATATTTCCAATTTTACTTTTTCGTCATTCAACCTTGTCAATTGCTTTTCATACGTATCTATCAATTGTTTAGATGCTTCTATTGCCTTTGAAACATCTAAATCAAGAAGAGCTCTTCTTGTTTCCGAATAAACTTTATCAATATCATTTATTTCCTGATCCTGTTCTTCAATTCTCCTTCCCAGATCTTCACATGTAATAACACTCTTTTTGATTAATTCCTCTGCTTCCGAAATTTCTCTTTGGCACTCCACCAGCTCCTTATACTTAATTTTTATATCATCTATCTTCAGCTGTAATGCCTTCTTATCATGCTCGTCAAAATCTGCCAATATAGAATCTAAATCTTGTAATTCTTGATTTATTTGTTCCAAACTGCCATTTATCTGTTCAATATTCTTTTTTGCTTCTTTCAATTTATCAAAATTAACATCATGTTCTTCCAGAACTGATTCCTTTATAAATTCTTGAATTTTCGCAGCAGGATTATATGCCATTATATTTCTTAGTTTCCTTTGATATTTTGGAACCTCCTGATAAGGCAATTTAAGTCCTATCATCTGCATAAATAAAGTGATACCATCTTTTTTATTTTTCATTTGTATCCCATATTTTTTCTGAAATCCCGAAGCATCATAAGGCTTTATAAGTGAACCATCTTCATAAACAAATGAAATATCTGCAATTGTTTTTCCATCCATTGCATACCAATATGTACCTCTAATATCTGTAACAGCTGTTTCTATTACTACACCAAGCACAAATGAGCTCTCATTTATCTGATCAAAATATTCCAATGCAATGTGTGTATACACTACCGGTATCTTATCAGCCGGTCTTGCATATATTCCAGAACTCGCATCCACTAAGCATCGTGTATATGAAACTAAATTACGTTTTCCTACACCAGTATTGTACCCACTGGTAGCCTTATTGAATTGCGTGTCACCTGTATATGCATATTTAACAGCATCTAATATTGTTGATTTTCCACATTCATTCTCACCCGAAATCAATGTTAGATTTTCAGAAACAGGGATTGTCCTATTACTAAATCCATACCAGTTTACCAAATGTATATTACGCAAAATAGTTTTATTCATCTGTGTCCTCACTTTCCAATAATTCATCCTGCCAAGTCTCTATGTTTTCTCCATCGGATGTATATTCCGCCATAACCTGCTTTAATTGTCCTATATCCATGCAAAATTGTAATGATGGGTATAATCTAACTTTTCCTTCTTCTGTTGATATGTCGTCACTATAATCTATCAGGCTAAATTTTTTAAATATACGATACGAATCTTTAAAGTCTACCGGTTTCATATTAATTTGATAAATTTTGCATTTATCAATAATATCACCAACTGTAATATGCACCGGATCTGCATACCCCATGCGTTCCAAAAACAAAAGCCACAATACCATTAATAACTTCACCTGTTTTGCATCAAAACGGTATAAATTTATTCTCTTTAATCCCACTGTTTCGACATCTTCATCCGCTTGTTGTAACATTGCCACTTTCATTCTTTCTTCAACAACTACCTTGTAGCCAATTGCTGACAAATATGTATTTACATCATACTGATTGGATTCTGACGATATAAAATCATATAATTTTTCATCTTTATCAGCCACAATAAATGTTGTATCAAGCATTTTACGAATGCATTTCTTAAATAAATATGCATCTTCTTCACTCATTTTTTTCATAAAGCTGAAATCATTCATAAACAGACTCCTTCTATTTCTTAATTACTACCATATCAGTAATATCCGCAATCTCTGTTTTTACAGTTTTTTCCGACAGTCGAATATCATATGGAAACTCATCATTTTTAGCATAAAGCATTGCCGCTGCATACATCAATATCTCATCCTTCGTCTGAATCGGTTTTTCTTTAATATTCATTTCATTTTCACTACCTAATTGTGCATCCAGGAAAGTAGTTACCCTATCAACAGAATATTTATTTGGGGAACTCTTAAATAGCTTTTCTGTTTGTACTCTCTTTTCTTCTTCTGATAACTCAATTGTTAAAAGCCCAATATTTTCCCCCTCATTTTTTACACGCTTATTTTTTTCAAAAGATTTATATCCTACATATTTTTGATTAGTGATACGCATACAATCTGCAACTTTTTCCATTGCAACATTCTGTTCTTCTTCTGTCTTCTTGGACACTGTATTCAGAAAATCATTAATTACAGCTTCTAATCTTACCCCATTGCTTGCCATCAGCATAATTCTTGTATTTGCAAGATTATAGTAATTATTAATACGATTATCTATAAGCTCCATATTTGCTTCGTATTCAACACTTAGGAAATACTGGAGTTCGGCAAAATATCGTTCAACACGTTCTCTCGCTTCTTCATAATTCAATTGCAATTTTTCCGAGCATTCTTTTATTATTTTCTCACACATTTCTTCCTGTTTAAGTATTCTTAATTTCGTCTTTATAAATGATATTTGCGTAGGGATTAAACCATTATTTTTTATAAAAAAATATTCGCTAAAAAAACGATCCAGCATTTCATCTTTCATTATAAATTGCCCAAAACTATTGATATCCTGAAAAACAATTACTGCTTTCATAATACTTGAAATATTATCTTTAAGCTCTACTAATTCATTTTTTAATTCTGTTTCATTTTCAATTAGTGGTACCAGAATATTAGTATAAGGTCTCTCTCTACGAACAGAATCTTCCTCAAATACAGATTTTATAATTTCATACATAGAAAAAATACGGTTTGACATCATACCTTCTCCACTTTTTTCTGTCATTTTTCTCAAAAAATCCATAAATCGTCTGCAGTCAATTGAAATATTAACAACATACTCACCATTTCTACCTATCTCTCTAGGAAGTAACCATCCACATTCGCGAAACAAGGAAATAATTTCTGAAGGTTGCAATTCAATTCCATTTTCTTCTATTTCCATTTCATCGCCCTCTGCAATATCTTCCAATAAACTACTTCTTGTATCACCCATTCCCACGTTTTTCAAATAAACCGTAAGACTATCTTTTGCATCAGTTTCATACAATACCGGTAATTCTTTTGTTTTATCAATTAAAATCTGAATGCAATCATAATATATTCTTTTGTATTTCAATGTTAACGGCTTAAAAAAAGAATCATTTTTTACGTATTCAAAAAAGTTCACTTTCTCACCTCCTGAATATTAATTAGCACCTTTTTCTTTTGTGTACAATATACCACTTTCTCTGTCACATTTGTATATTTCTCCCCATATTTTAGTAAAAATTAAATAAAATACTGTATGTTAATTCACGAATGTGGTAAAATACCTATCACAATGAAGATTGGAGATTATTACTATGACAATGGAAGAAAAAATAGCAAGAATTAATGAATTATATCATAAATCCAAAGAAACAGGGCTTACTGAAGAAGAAAAAGAAGAACAAGGAAGATTAAGATGGGATTATATTAACAGCATTAAGGCAGGAATCGGAGCACACCTTGACAATATGTCAATTAAGTATCCTGACGGAACCATTAAAAAGGTTAAGAAGACAAATATTATCCAAGATAAATAAGTATATGGTTGCTAAAAAAATCAGGTTTTGCAATGGCTGAAGCTGATTGTGATTTGTATATTATTTCCCCGGAATTTTCTTTGAATCCGTCTCAGCAGAAATTAAGAAAAGTGATTGAAGTAAATACCTAACATTTGATAAACTTGTATACTGATATACTGAATCATATCCGTGTAAAGGAGTTTTTTCAATATCGTAATTGCCGTCTTCAGTTAATACAAATTTAAAACCTCTGTTACTATCCATTTCAAGTCCTGTCATTGCAGTAAAGTGTTCATCCATCTCTTTGATTTCCGGATTTGGGGTATCCCCTTTTCTAATTTTTTTCTCAACTTCAAGCTTTGAATTATATAATTGCTCAGCCATTTCATCAAACCATACTTTAGACTCACCTAAGTTCGGATTTAATATTGATTTGTCAAAATTCGGGTCGAGCTTAATTAAAATCATACTCATGTAATATGAAATTCAATTCAGAGTTCAGCTTATCAATAATATGCTTTAATGTATCCTTTGGATTTTTATCAAATTCTTCTTTAAATTCTTCTGTGTAAGATATTGCAGAAATACCTTTATCAAAAATATTTTTAGGAATGTCTTTCAGATATTCAATCCTTGGTGAAAGATATCCCCATATAGCTTTAAGCTGCTTTTCTTTTTTTCCTTTGACATTTTTTTAATTTTCTTTCTATATGTAAACAACAAACTCTAATCGAAAATGCACTATTTCTGGATGGGTCTTCAAGGTTGCAGGGCAAGCGACACCGGGATTCTCTACCCATATGAGAAATATCCGCCGTTTAGGTAGAGATTCACGAACGGCGGCACCGGGGATTCTCTACCTTTTTGGCCTATTTCCGCTATTTGGGTAGAGATTCACGAACGGCGACACCAGGAATCTCTACCCTTTTCGGTCGATTTCCGCTATTTGGGTAGAGATTTACGACCGGCGGCACTAGGATTCTCTACCCTTTTCGGCCGATTTCCGCCTTTTGGGTAAAAATTCACGAACGGCGACACCAGGATTCTCTACCCTTTTCGGCCGATTTCCGCCTTTTGGGTAGAGATTTCCAACCGGCGGCACCGGGATTCTCTACCCTTTTCGGCTGTTTTTCGCTGTTTGGGTAGAGATTTCCAACCGGCGGCACCGGGATTCTCTACCCTTTTCGGCTGTTTTTCGCTGTTTGGGTAGAGATTTCCAACCGGCGGCACCGGGATTCTCTACCATTTTCGACTGTTTTCCGTTGTTTGGGTAGAGATTTCCAACCGGTGGCACCGGGATTCTCTACCCTTTTCGGCCGATTTCCGCTATTTGGGTAGAGATTTCCAACCGGCGGTACCAGGATTCTCTACCCTTTTCGGCCGATTTCCGCCTTTTGGGTAGAGATTCACAAACGGCGGCACCAGGAATCTCTACCCTTTTCGGCCGATTTCCGCCGTTTAGGTAGAGATTTCCAACCGGCGGCACCGGGATTCTCTACCCATATGAGAAATTTTCGCCTTTTGGGTAGAAATTCCCAACCAAAGCAGGACGCAACAAGGCTTCCAATTACGCCCTGAGTATATCAAGGGTGTGTGCCGAAGCTCCAAGGATATCCTGACGTTCGCATATTGAAAGATGATATTTTATAAACATTTCAAATTCTTCCTCCGTCAGTCTGTTAAGCTCCTGTCGCATGAAATCGGCTGCACCGTCAGGAGTAATTATCTGTATTCTTTCAAGTCCCGCAGCTTCATTAAGTCTGTTAATGGTTTCAAGCCTCATATAATCATATAAATCTTTTTCTTCTGAAAGTATCTGGAAATCCTCTGTCAGTTTTCCCTCTTTAATGCTTTCAAGGATATGCTGCTTCTTAAAACCGTATGTTATTACACCATATTCATTCATTATGTATGCCACAAGGATGGTTCCGCCTTTTTTACATACTCTTTTTGCTTCATTAAGAGCTTTTAACTTATTTTCAAAAGTAAAAAGATGGTACATCGGTCCGAATAAAAGAACCACGTCATAGTAATTTTCAGGATATTTCTTCAGATTAAGTGCATTGCCCTGTTTAGCGATTACATTACTGTTTTTTGCCTTTAAAAGACCAAGATTATGTCTCACAAGCTCTATCGCTGTCACTGTATATCCTTCCTCTGAAAGCGGTACTGAATACCTGCCTGTACCCGCACCTATATCCAGAATATTGATGTCTGCCGGATTATCACATTCAGGTATATATTTATGTATATATTTCATGGAAGTTATATATTCTACCCTGCCGTGACGGGAATCCAGCCTTTTTTCTTCGTTGAATTTATTGTAGTGGGCTTCTATTTCATTCATGGTTTTCTCTCCTGTTATTTTGAAAATTTTTTCTGAGAAGCAAGACAGTTACAACGCCTGTTACAAATTCTGCAACAGGGAATGCAAGCCATACTCCCGTTATCCCGAATATTGATGAAAGAACCAATGAGCTTATCACATTCATAAGAAATCCTCTCATTATTGATATTAAAAATGTCCTGCCAGCCTGTTCCGTAGCTCCGAAAAATGCTGCGGATATAATATTTAATGAGGCAAAAATAAATCCGACAAAATATATTCTCATTCCCGGATAGGCAAGACTTGCAAGTTCAGCAGAATGTTCACTATTGAAAAGAGCCACACAGTAATCCGTAAACCCGTATATAACTCCTATAATTATAAATGCAAATGTCAATGCTGTAATTACAGCTTTCTTCAAGTATGAGGCAGCTTCTTTATCATTGCCTCTGCCAAAAGCCTCACTTACAAGAGGCTGTGTTCCCTGCGCAATACCGTTAAAGATAGCTGCGCCTACAAGGGCAAGATTGGCAATAAGACCATAAGCAGCAACTCCTGTATTGCCTGCTATCCTAAGCAGGATAAAGTTAAAAACAGTTGTTGTAACCGCTGAAGAAATCTCTGCCACAAAGGATGCGACTCCAAGCTGGCAGGATTTGAATAACAGCTTTATACTTGGCAATGAAGGAATAAATTTTATTCTGTTTGTTTTCTTAAAGAAATGGATTGAACAGATCAGTATACTTATGATAGGTGATAAAGATGTTGCAAGTGCCGCACCGTTCATGCCCATTCCCATTGGAAACATAAATACATAATCGAGTATAATATTGGATACACAGCTTGTAAGCGTTGCAATCATAACAAGTTTTGAATCATTATCATTCCTAACAAATCCCGTAAAGGTATAATTAACCATAAAAGCCGGTGCAAAAGCCAGAAAAATTCTGTTATAGCCTCTTCCAAGTTCGATTATTTCCTTGTCAGCACCCATTACCGCCATTACTTTATCGGTAAAAAATACGCCTGCGGTCATGAATATAAGTCCAATCAATATTTCAAAAACAACGGCATTGCAGAAATACCTGTTCTCGTCCTTGTCTTTTCGTTCCCTTGCTATTGCATACCTTGTTGCCGAACCTATTCCAATCATGGCAGCGATTGCGAATATAATCCCATATAGCGGAAGTGCAAGGTTTAAAACTGTTATTCCGTCAGTTCCCTCTGCTCTTGATATAAAAAATGTGTCCGCAATGATGTAACAGGACATACCTATCATTGCAAAAATATTCTGTGATACGTACTTAAAAAATTTATTGTTTTTTTTCATAATCTTTTTCCCTTAAAGTCAGTCCATTCATTATAATGTGCCTTATATATTTTTTCAACTCATATTTATCCATTAATCATCTTTACAATCCAGTATATAAGGCCAAGAATCCATGAGGACAATACACCGTATAATACAACCGGCCCGGCAATTTTAAATATCTGGCAGCCTATTCCGAATACCTGCCCTTCTTTCTTAAATTCTATGGCGGGTGCAGCTACGGAATTGGCAAAACCCGTAATTGGCACAAGTGAACCCGCCCCACCGTATTTCGTTATTTTGGGATATATTCCAAATGCCGTCAATGCTACCGAAATGAAAATTAAAGTTATGGATACCCATGTTGATGATGTTACCTTATCCATATCAAAAAAATATGTGAAGACATTCCTTAAGCCCTGACCCATTGTACATATTATGCCGCCTGTTAAAAAAGCTCTTAACATCTGGCTTAAAAGATTATGAGTCGGTGTAACTGTCTCCACATATTCGTTATATCTTTTTTTTGCTTCCTTATCCATTGCAACCTCCTTTTTATGGATATTATGCAATGAAAAGAATATAATTATTCAATTTTTTTACGTTTTCCGTAAATATCCGCAAGGTTAAGCCTTAATGCATTGGTTACAACACAAAAGCTGCTAAGGCTCATGGCTGCCGCCCCGAACATAGGATTCAAAGTAAGTCCAAGTCCTGCAAAAGCACCTGCTGCCAGAGGAATTCCTATGGTATTATAGAAGAATGCCCAGAAAAGATTTTCGTGTATATTTCTTAAAGTTGATTTGCTAAGTCTTATTGATGCTGCAACATCCGTAAGCCTGCTCTTCATAAGTACAACGTCTGCTGCATCTATTGCTATATCGGTTCCTGCACCGATTGCGATACCGATATCGGCTCTTGTAAGGGCAGGTGCATCATTAATTCCGTCACCAACCATCGCAGTTCTGCCTTTTTTCATAAGTTCCCTGATAACATTTTCTTTACCGTCCGGAAGAACTCCTGCTATTACTTCGTCAACTCCGGCTTCTTTGCCGATAATTGCCGCTGTTCTTTCATTATCGCCTGTAAGCATTACCACATGGATACCCATTTTCTTAAGCTCGCTTACTGCCTTATGGCTGTCCTCTTTTATTGTATCAGCAACTGCGATGGTTCCTATATAACGGTTATCTTTTGCAAAAATAAGCGGTGTCTTTCCTTCATTTGATACTTTATCGGAAATATTTTTTAATTCTTCCTTATCGGCAGTATGTCCGGAAATAAATCTGTAATTTCCGCCCATAACGATTACGCCGTCTATCTCTCCCAAAAGGCCATTTCCTGGGAGTGCATTAAAGTTTTTGACCGGACTTATGGTTATTTTACGCTTTTCAATCTCCTGATTAACCGCACCTGCCAAAGGATGCTCACTATTGTACTCAAGGGAACCTGCTATGTGCAGAAGTTCCTCTTCCGCTATGCCCTTTGCAGGATATATTCCTGTTACAACAGGCTTTCCTTCTGTTATTGTCCCTGTCTTATCAAGTGCAACAATCTTAAGTTTTCCTGTTTCTTCAATGGCGGCAGCGTTTTTAAATAAAATACCGTTTCTGGCGCCTTTTCCGTTTCCTACCATAATAGCAACAGGTGTTGCAAGTCCCAGGGCACAGGGACAGCTTATTACAAGTACCGATATTCCTCTTGCAATGGCAAATCCGGCACTCTTACCTGTTAAGAGCCACACAATTATTGTTACGACCGCTATTGCTATTACCGTAGGAACAAATATACCCGATACTTTATCGGCTATTCTTGCTATATGAGGTTTGGTCGCCGAAGCGTCACTTACCATTTTAATAATCTTTGAAAGTGCTGTATCTTCACCTACCCTTAATGCTTTACAGGTTATAATGCCCGACTGGTTAATAGTTGCGGCAGATACTTTGTCATCCGGCTCTTTATCTACAGGAATACTTTCTCCCGTTAATGAAGATTCATTGACTGCACTGTGTCCGTCAATTACAACACCATCTACAGGAATACTTTCTCCCGGTCTTACGATAAATATGTCGCCTTTTACGACTTCCTCAACCGGCACATTAACTTCTTTGCCGTCTCTTATGATATTGGCTGATTTAGGAGCTAACTCCATCAATCCTTTTAAGGCATCCGTCGTTTTGCCTTTTGAATATGCCTCAAGCATTTTTCCGAGGGTGATCAGTGTAAGAATCATTGCAGCTGATTCAAAGTAAAATTCCATCATATACTTTTCCACAAGTTCCATATCACCTGCAACCTGTGCTTTAGTCATGGCAAAAAGCGCAAAAGTACTGTAACCGAAAGCTGCCGTAGCTCCGAGAGCAACAAGGGTGTCCATATTAGGAGCACCGTGTATAAGGCTTTTATAGCCTGATATAAAGAACTTCTGGTTAATTACCATTATAATAACCGTAAGAAGTAACTGGGTAAGTCCCATGGCTATATGGTTTCCATCATAAAACTTAGGAAGTGGGAAGCTCCACATCATATGACCCATTGAAAAATACATAAGTATCAATAAAAAAACAAGTGATGTGATAAATCTTGTCCTCATAGGTCTGATAGGTGATTCCGTGGAGGTATCCTCTGCTTTTTCTTTATTTTTTATGGATGAGGCCCCATAACCTGCATTTTTAACAGCTTTAATAATATCGCTATCTGCTGCACTGCCTTCAACACTCATGGAATTTGTCAGCAGATTTACTGAACACGATGTTACGCCTGACACCTTTGATACCGCCTTTTCCACCCTGGCACTACAGGCGGCGCAACTCATTCCTTTTATGTTATATTGCTTCATATATCAGTTATTCCTTCCGAAAAGCGAAAATTTTTTCTTTTCGTATTCTTCTGACGATATGCCGTTAAGAGTATATCCTGTTTCTCCTATTACGCTTTTAATCCGGTCTTCATCAAGAGGCTCGTCTGAAATAATTTCTGTCTCACCTGCCGAATGTGATGAGTTTACTTTCTTTACTTTAAAATTATTTCTTATTGCTGTGTTGACATGGCTCTCACACATACCGCACATCATTCCGTCAATTTTTAATGTTGTCTTTATCATAATAATTCTCCTTTATATTTGTTTTGTCATGTTTGATTATAATTAGTATTGTAAAAAAAGGGTGTATGTTATACACCCCTTTTATTTCAGCCGGACAGACTTATATCCGGTTATCGTCTGGACTTATGAAATTTTAACCATTCGGAACAGGAATTAATAAATTCGGAATTAGTAGGCCTCTTGGTACATGAACCAAAGATTTCTTTACCTTCGCGGGTCTTCATTATGCTGTCTCTCTTAGACCACGCTGTCTCTATGCCGTATCTTATATTACGTTCAACATTGGTAGGAGATGTTCCGTAACGTTCCCCTATCTTAGGATAAATATCCTTGGTTATGGAAACTATCGCATCCGGTTCCTCCAATGTGATCATTATAGCATCTATAGCATACTTGTAACCTATCATCTTGGCAGGTATTCCAAGTTTACGAATCAGTGATGAGGTCTCATTCTCAACACTATATGAAGTATCATTCTGCACATATGAAGACTCTGCAATGCTTTTCTTAGGTTCAGAGTCACACAACTGTCTGATTCTTCTGATTAATGCACCTTCGTCAAAGGGCTTCATAAAGAAATATGACGCTCCCGAATCAAGTGCCTGCGTTACTATGTCTTCCTTGCCTGCTGCCGACACAATTATAAAATATGGTACTTTACCATTATTATCTTCTCTTACGGCCTCCATAACACCAAGCCCGTCCACTATAGGCATGACAAGGTCCAGAAGTACAACATCCGGCTCATACTCTTTAATTAATTCTATTGTCTCCCTGCCGTTAGATGCGGTTGCAAGTATCTCAAAATCCTTCTGGTCTGCAATTCCGTCCACTAACATTTCCCTGACCAACGTGTTATCATCAGCCACTATTATTCTTATGTTTTTTTTCATACTACACGTACCCTTAAATATCCTTCTTCTATAGCACCTATGATAACATAAAACATGCCTTTATAACAAGGTTTTAATTACATTTATTATATTAAAATAATTGTCATTAACTGTCTCTATTTTTTCTTTAACACCTTCAAGGCTTCCCGCACGGAGAATTTCACATACTTCGCATACTGTACCTGTAAGCCCGTCAAAGCCTAAATTACCTGTAAGTCCTTTTAACGTATGGCAGGCTCCAAAAGCTGCCTGTACGTCTCCTTTCTCAACGGCATATTTCATATCTTCAAAATTAGTATCCTCTCCGAATCTTTTAAGATACTTTACATACCTGTCCTCACGTCCTGAAAACCGCTCGATAGAGCCGTTTACATCCACATTAAAATCCATAAGTTCTTTTTTCCAGTCTTGCATCACTCTTCTCCTATCATATGTTTTTTTATAACGGAATAAAATAATTCCAGATTAACAGGTTTGGTTATATGGTCGTTCATTCCGGCCTCTTTTGATTTCTGTACATCTTCCGCAAAAGCATTGGCAGTCATAGCAATAATAGGAAGTCTTCTTACATATTCATCGTCAAGTGCTCTTATCTTTCTTGTTGCTTCGTATCCATCCATCACAGGCATCTTAATGTCCATAAGAACACAATCATAGCTATGGTTCTGTTTAATTCTGTTATAGGCATCAAGCCCATTTCTGACACTGTCATATTTTATCTCAACATCATCAAGATAATCACTTATGATATCAATATTAATCTCATTGTCTTCAACAATAAGTATCTTTCTGCCTTTGAATATGTTTTTGTCCTTTTTAAGCCTTGCCTTATTCTTCTTGTCAGAAAGAAGTTTCCTTAAATCCGAATTAAATACAGGTTCAGATATAATTTTTTTAACACCAAGTTTTTCAAATTTAGGAATATCTTCTTCCATATCATACGATGTAACCACTACAACTTCCTTGTGGCCCCTGGTTCCTATATATTCCTTTATCTCGTTATATGTGTTATTTTCGTCACTTTCAATATAGAACACCTTATAATCTTCAATATCATATTCCATCGTATCTTCGTCATCTGCTTCTGTATGTTTAAGCGGAATGGTTACAGTAAATTCGGAACCTACATTAAGTTCACTTTTAACATCTATATTTCCACCAACAATTTCAATCAGCTGTTTGGTAATTGACATTCCAAGCCCTGTACCTTCAACACCGCTTATAGTTGTGTCCTTGGCTCTTTCAAAAGGCTCAAACATCCTTTTAACGAAATCTTCCGACATACCGATTCCGGTGTCCGATATTTTTATTATATAATTTGAAAGATCAGCTGTTTTTGTAGGCTGTTCTTCAATGCTTAACGATACAAGTCCATATTCCTTTGTATATTTTATCGAATTACCCAGAAGATTAATTATTATCTTATTAAGGGTAGACTTATCGGAAAGCACTATCTCATTTTTTACATTTTTTGCGTATACCTTAAATTTAAGATGTTTTTCCTTAATCTGTCCCTGAACCATGGTAGCCACACTATGAAATAAATCTGCAAGGGACAACGGACTTTCATTTACTACAACCTTACCACTTTCTATATATGACATATCAAGTATGTTATTTACCAGGTATAAGAGAATCCTACCGGAACTCTTTATTTTCATAAGATTACTGTATACACGCTGTCTGTTTTCTATATGATTAATTGCCATATCAGTCATGCCGATAATTGCATTGAGAGGAGTTCTTATATCATGGGACATATTTGAAAGAAAATTACTTTTTGCTTCATTAGCTCTGTTGGCAGCATCTGTCGCCTCCACAAGCTGCTTATTTCTTTTTAATTCCATATCCCTTTCTTCATGAATATCTTTTAAGGCATAGACGGCTTCCATCGTATGTCCGTCACAGAATTTAGTAATTTTTATATCAAGGCGTACCCATTTATATTCATTATCAACAAGTCTTCTGTATTCGCAATATATCTCATCTTTACCATTTGCCATCATTTCATCGAGATATTCCCTTGAATTACATCTGCGTATATTCATCTCATCATCAGGATGGGCAATTCTTGAAACGTATTCATCAGTAAATTCCTCTATTCTCTGCGTCCTTTCAAAAATATCGCAAAGGTCAACCGGCAGACGGAGTGTTTTGATTGTTCCTGCCGTAAAATCAAAATAATACATACCGAAATACGCATCACCTAATGTATAAAGGACAGTCCTCGTCATATCGTATTCTTTATTTAAAGAAATAAGGTTTGTCCTGTTAGCAACACGTTCATCATTATCCATTATAAGCAGTAAAAGCCTGTCTCCGCCCGGAAGATGGATATTGGTTGCCATTCCATCATAGAAATGTTCATTACTGTCCTCGTCTATTGCCTGAAATTCACATTCAGCAAATCCGCTGTCCATACTGCCGGCTTTTTTTAATGTGTTTTCAAATTCATCATAATCGTCTTTATTGATAATTGTCCTGAAATTGTCCATAAGATTCCCGAATGAACCTTTTCTGGCAATTCCTTTTATATGTTCAACTTTATATACGGACTCGTATTCATCCTTTTCGGTATCAATAATCAATGCTGCAATAAATACTTTGGATAATGCAGTCTCACTTACTATACCACGGTTCTCTGATTCGATTTTTTCCGTACATTCTTTGACCGCATATACAACGTATGGGCTGTCTTCTGTATAATTAGCATCTTTGGCTACTTTAATTTCAATCCATTTACCGTTGATTTCCTTAAAATATTTGGTTATTACATCATCATTATATTTAAAATATTCCTTAACCGCTCTATGGGTTATTGTGGAATGAAGTTCACTTCTGAACGACGGGTCAACATATACTTTGCCATATATTGAATAATTTTCATTAATAAACTGTGTTATGTAGAGACCATCCGTACCATCTTCGTTATTGAGCAGTATCTCTTTCTTACCATTGTCAAGATTAACCCTGCATATCATCTGATATGTCTCTGTCAATCCTGAAATTGTCTCCTGAAGATTCTTCACACGCTGGTAATTCTGCATCTCTTTATCAAATATAACAACGCCTGCCATAAAAAGCTTATCATTATACTCGTCTTTAACCGGCATAAACTTCAAAGCTCTCCATTCTCCGTCATTCATCTGATAGTTAACCTGATATGGTCCGCTTTCGTTAAGTCGTCTCATTATATTGTTAATATCCGATTCTCTTCTTACTTTAACCCGGTCTTTTCCGCATACATAATTATTACAGTAATCTCTTATAAGTTCCATATAATCGCTAAAGCTTTCGGAATACTTCGTAAGCGTACTGTTGGAATACAATATATTATATTTTCCTGTATTACCGTTTACCATAAATACGGAATAATACTGCCTGTAAAAGCCATCAAGAATAATCGTTGTGTCAGAATCCGCATCCGGTGAGACATTTTTGTCAAGGTATGCTATAACCGCATCCTCATTTTCAAAATTCATCCTATAGAAAACACCTGTAAGATTATTTTCACCGTTACAGGTCATTCTGAACCTGACCTTTTTCTTATTACCGATAACTTTCTGCAATTCATTCCTGTTTCTGAAAAAATCCATGGCTTTCAGATTAACAAGTACTTTTTGTCTTGCTTCATCATTCATATAAATAATGTTGCCGTTGTTATAATCCACCACCACAATGGCAAAATCATCTATCAAATTAAAAAATGCTCTCATATCATCCATAAGTAATCTTCTCCTTACGGATATTATACTTAAGAACTGAAATAAAATAAAGCCCCCAATCCTTTTCCAAGGGCTAAAAAAAACAAAATAATTACAAAACCTGTCCTAAGTCTTACTCTTCTTGAAAAAACAGGTATCCCTTTTACCGCTTCCGCAAGTGCAATGAGAAAACATCCTGTATACATACCGGCAAATACAGAAAATACCACCCATACTGCCGACGGAAGAAATTCATACGGAGTAAATGTAAAAAAGGCATTTCCCACCGTAACCCCGGTTATAACAAGGTTCTCATAAACCCTTTCTCTGCCTGCCGTATGGGTAAACTGTACGATTCTGCTGATAACACCAACTGTCATAAATAACGCGAAGTATCCGCAGGAAGTCACAAATCCTGCTCCCAGCGAAAAAAGGACAATCAGTAAAAATTCATTCCACATCATCTGCTTTTTCCTCTCTTTCGCTGTTATTTATTATAGTGGTATTAATATCATCTTCATACAATCTCATCTGTATATCAAGAGGGGTTGGGTCTTTCACAGACTTTCTTTTTCCGATTCTGTTATAAAAAATCATAATTCCCAGAAAAAGTCCCAGTGAATACATCACCTGCTGCAAAAACACGGCTTTATTGTCCCCCGTAACCCATTTACTCATTGTCTCAAATATACCATTAATGTCCACATCATTGTCATAAGCCATGATTGCAAAAGCACTTCCGCAGAATATAACAACGGAAGCAAGTATAACTTTCAGGAAATCAGTTACCTTGTTCTGCTTTTTTTCCTTTTTGTAAGACACAACAAACTCCGGTTCGCCAAGGTTAATTAACTCTGTCCCATTTACGTTTTCTTCAATTACAGAAAACACTTTTATTGCTGTTACCACATATCTTCTGCTTTCTGTTTCAGGTACGCTTATTATGGGTAAAGACTTTATTTTTGCCTGTACGGAATTATCTTTACAATATACAGATGCAATGTCTCCAATCGTTATTTTCCTGTTGCTTACTTCACTGCTTTTTTGAAAACTGATATAGACCTTGTCCATTTATACCTCCATATTTTTACGCATCCTGAGCAAAATTTTTTTCTCCATGCGTGATACCTGGACCTGGGATATTCCCAGTATTTTTGCGACCTCCGACTGGGTCTTTTCCTGAAAATATCTCATTTCTATAATAGTTTTCTCATCTTCTTCTAAAATATTCATGGTTTCTTCAAGCATGACATGATTCATAATTTTATCATGGTCACTTTCTTTGGCTGATGCGGCAAGTTTATCTACCACATATATCTGATTACCATCGCTTTGGTAAATTGTCTGGTAAATTGATTCAACATCTTTTGATGCCTCCATTGCCACGACAATATCCTCTGTGCAGATCCCCGTTTCTTTGGAAATTTCCTCAATGGTTGCCTCTCTTTTAAGTTTTTGCGACAGATAATCTTTTGCCTGATTGATTTTCCAGCCGTTCTCTTTTATGGAGCGTGATATTTTGATTATTCCGTCATCCCTTATAAATCTTTTAATTTCTCCGCTTATCATAGGCACGGCATAGGTCGATAACATTACATCCATATTCAGGTCGAACTTATCAATGGCCTTAATTAATCCTATTGTTCCTATGGAAACAATGTCATCCATTTCATAACCTCTGTTGGCAAAACGCTTTGCAATACTGTAGACAAGCCCCATATTATGCATTACAAGCATATCTCTGGCTTCTTTATTCCCTTCATGGGCAAGAGCAATAAGTTCTTTGGTATGATCCATAAATCACACCTCCAATTACTCCGTTATTCTCCCGAATGTTTTTTTCATGATCACGGTTGTGCCTCCACCTTTTTCAGACACCACCTGAAGTTCATCCATAAACACTTCCATAAATGTAAATCCCATGCCTGAGCGTTCATGCAGCGCATCGGTTGTATACATAGGTTCCATTGCCTTTTCAACATCAGCAATTCCTTTTCCAAAATCTTTTATCATAACTTCCATTGTATTATTCTCAACAGAACATTCTATTATTATTTTACCGCCATTTCCACCGTAACCGTGAATAACAGAATTGGTTACAGCCTCTGAGACTGCTGTTTTTACGTCATTAATTTCCTCTAGTGTAGGGTCAAGTCTTGTTACAAATGCCGCTACGCACACTCTGGCAAATCCTTCATTTTCCGATAATGCTTCCATTTCCATTTTAAATCTGTTCATTTTGTCCTCCTTCATTAACAAAGCAATCCATTTCCCTGCTGGTTTTTAATATTTTGAATAATCCTGACATTCTGAATATTCTTTGTACACCCTGTCCTATATTGCTTACATATATTTCTCCTCCGATTTCTTTTATCTTTCTGTATCTTCCCATCAGCAGTCCTATTCCTGCGCTGTCCATAAAGCTCACATTTCTGAAATTAAAAGTTATTGTATGTACCTTCTGATCGTTAATTTTTCTGTCTATCTCATCTCTTATCATTTCGGTAACGTGATGATCAAGGTCACCACCCAGATTAACTATAAGGATGCCTCTCCTTATAACACATAAATTATTCATGTTCTCCTCCTGAAAAATAATAAAGCGGAGCATATAATCTGCTCCGCCGTGTAACGTGGTTTATTCTTAAGTAATATTGTTTTCTTCCATATATTTAGTTATGTCTCCGGTAAACTTTGAATTACCAAACTTGCTTTTCAAAATACCGGCATATTCCTTACCCTTGTCATTTTCATTAAGCCTGAAATGGGACATTGCGAGATAATAAATCGCCTCATCCGATTCAGGATTAAACTTGTATGATAATTCAAGATACTTGACTGCAGTTATGTAATCTGACTTGTCATAAGCATTAGAGCCTGCCTTAAGATATGTTTCCGCTCCACTGTTGCAGTTCTCGTTAAGCAATGTGTAAAGTGATTTAGCCTTGTCCGTAGGAAGTTTGGTAACATCTATCTTAGCAAGTTCCACCATAGCATTGTCAAAATCATCATCAAGATAATATGAAACAGCATCAATAAGTCCTGCATACATATTAACCGAACCCGAATCACCTGCATATCCGGCAAGTTCATCTTTAACGGTTTTAAGCTCGTCCTTGGCCTCGCTTAACTGTTTTTCAAGGTCAGTTATTCTGACAGACTGGCTTGACATACTCTCGCTGTACTGTTTTATGGTGTCATTGCTTTCCCTCTTGGCGTTCTGGACCTTGGATGGTACTACAAGGAACCATACAAGTGCAACACCTATAATAACTCCAAACAATATCTGGACAACGGTAAGCATACCGCTTGACGGCTCTTTATAGGAATTAGGAGGCAGAATTACATCATTGCCTGATAATCCTTTTTTCTTAGGCTTATAGTATACCTCATCATTTTTTGATGCAGCAGCTATGCCCTCGTTATTAAGCTCGTCCATATATCTTAATCCCAGAGTATTGGTTCTGTCTGTTTCAAGAGCTTTTTTTATGGTCTTTGCAGCTTTATCCATGTTCCCATGTTTCATATACAAAAGACCAAGAAGTAGCTGTGCTCTTACAAATCTCGGATTAAGTGTCACTACTTTTTTTAGCTGTATAAGAGCAACATCATCGCTGCCCTCCTGCAGCTTATTTAAAGCGTAATTATATTTCTTAGTTGCCTGATTAAGCTGTTCAAGTTTATTGGGATTGAACTTAACTTTCTTAATATAAACGGTTGCAACATTTTTATCCGGCTTAAGATTAACGCTTATTACCCACTCTTTAAGGGCAAGTGCTGTTTCTCCGATTTCAAAATATACAAGGCCCAGGAGATTTCTTGCTTTAATGTTGGATTTATTAATTTTAAGACTGGTTTTAAGTGCTGATACCGCTCCTGTTAAATCCCTGACCTGTGCTTTTGCAAGACCGAGATTATAATAGGAATTGGACGATTTGACAACTATCTTATATACAGATACATCTGCTCCGCATTTAAGGCAGTAATCGTTGTCAGTAAGTACACTGTTACATTTATAACATCTCATTAACCTGCTCCTATTTATCTGTTATTTCTCTTATTATTTTATCAATTACTTCCGTAACGTCCGTTGTATTATTACGGTAAATCGCATCCTCTGCTTCGTCAACTTCAAGACTTGGCTGGAATTTTCTTATCTCTTCATCAAAGTCAATCATACTTATCTCCATTCTATGTTCAAAATTTCACCTGCAAGGTATAAAGAACCTGCAGCGTATTTCATTGTGTTTTCATCGGATAATTCCATTAATTTTCTGTATGCATCGGGAACATTGGCACAATGGATTACATCAACACAGTCATACTTATCAAACACTTTTTTAAATGTATCTGTGTCTATACCTCTTTTGTCATCAAGAACTCCCGTTACTATAACCCGGAAAAGCCCTGACGTACAGATTTTATCAATCATGCCGGCGTAATGTTTGTCCTTAACTGCTGAGAAAAGCAGGATTCGTCTGCCTTTCCATCCGTCTTTACGGACTGATGCAAGAAAATGTTCTATACCGTCATCATTATGTCCGCCGTCGACCACAAGACCATCATCCATCCGCTGCATCCTGCCAATCCACACAACGCTTGAAAGCCCTTCTTTTACAGAGGTGCGGTCTATGGAAAGCATTGCTGCCGCCGTTGCCGCAAGGGAAGCATTTTCAGCCTGATATTCTGCCTTAGTCTGTACTGAAAAAATCTCATTATCATAATACTTATTATGAAGACAAAAATCAATATTTTTATCTTTAATTACAATATCTTTAATATCATCCGGTTCTATTATGGTCACCGGTGCATTTTTTTCCCTGGCCTTTTCCATAAATACATCCGTTACATCTTTTCTTCTGTTTATAAATAAAACAGGCACACCTTCTTTAATTATGCCGGCCTTTTCCATAGCTATTTTTTCGTAGGTATCTCCCAGTATTTCAGTATGGTCAAGACTTATTGACGTAAGGACTGTCATTACAGGATGTGTTATCACATTGGTTGCATCAAGTCTTCCCCCCAGTCCCGTCTCAAGAATAATATACTCTGTATCACTGTTCTTGAAAATATCCATTGCCATTCCGAAAAGAAATTCAAAAAAAGATGGATGGTCAAAGCCGTCCCTTACCATATCCTCGGATATTTTCTTAATCCTTTTAAAAGAATCCTCAAATACGCTGTCTGTAACTTCTTCTCCGTTAATTACGATTCTCTCATTGATTCTGACAAGATGCGGTGACGTAAAAAGTCCGGTTTTCTTACCGGCCTTACCTAATATCCCCGCAAGATAGGCACATACCGAACCCTTGCCGTTAGTTCCTGCAACATGTATTATTTTCTTACTGTTTTCATCAAATCCTATTCTGTCAAGCATTATCCTAGTATTGGCAAGGGACGATTTCTTTGAAAATTTAGGTATGTTATATATGTAATCTGTTTCTTTTACCATTTCAAGCCTCTTATATCCATTGAGTATCTTTTTCTACAATGATTTTATATATGTCAGGAATTTATTGCAAGCACTATTTATCGCAAAAAAAGACACCAAATTACGAAATCTGCTGTCTTATTTTCTCTATAAATTACATTATGCTGCCAGAAGTGAAGCACATTATGTCAGATTCCGGCTCTAATCACTGACTCCTAGAATCCTCCGCCGCAACAACAGCAGTTGCATAAAAGATTAAGGCAAAGCATCTGTGTACAACAACTGCCCGCTCCGGCACTGTCCTGTCCGTATCCGGCTCCTGCTCCCGTATACCAGCCGCCTGTATTCTGGAGCTGGTTAAGAAGGTTAATATATTCCTGATTGCCCGGTTCCATCTGTACCGCAGTCCTTGCATCCTCTTGTGCAACTATCATATTGCCGACTCCGGCACTTGCGTAGGCATGCACATAATACCATCTGGCACTTCTTTCCGTCATACCCTCAAGTACAATTATTGCTTCCCTGAACTGTCTGTTTCTTACAAGATTAGCTGCCGCAACTATTCTCTGATCCTCGGAACTGCTATAACTGTTACCTGAACCGTAGCTTCCTCCATAGCTTCCTCCGTAGCTTCCGCTGTAACTGCCATAATAAGAACCACCGTTTTCTTTCTCATGGATTATCTGATTATAAGCTTCCTGTATCTGCTTAAATTTCTCCTCTGCCTGAGCCTTATTAGGGTTATTAACATTGGCATCGGGATGATACTTTCTGCTTAGCTGTCTATATGCTTTCTTAATTTCTTCTGTACTTGCACCTCTTGATATGCCAAGCACTGAATACGGATCTGTCATTCTATACCTCTCTGTCAGGATCTTTATCCCGTTTCTGTATTATTATGTTATATTTAGTCCATATACCAGCATACATAATATTTCTCAAAATATCAATATTATCAATAATCGGCAGACATTCAAATGCTCTTGTAGACTCTGCCGCAGTTATGGTTAAAATATTTTTACAATATTCATTAAAATCGCCATCATTCCGTCTTGGTATCAACGGATTATAGCTTTCGTTCTTAATGTCTTTATCAATATCATCAAAAGCATCCATTATGTAGATATATTTGCCAAGGAAAAATCCCATCCTGTAAAGATCTTCTTTCCAGATATCATCTTTCATTGCAAAAATACCGCCAAGCATCTTACCGGTATATGAAGAAACTGTATCTATATTATTTTCATGGGACTTTTCACATTCACTCTGTCCACTTATATAATCTTCTATTATCCCGGCCTGTTTTGGAAACTTTGAGGCAGCCTTCTTAAAAGCTTTCTTAAGAAGACCGGCACAGATATTGGACTTAAGGCTCCTATCGTCATCCCAATTATCCTTAAGCTTATAATACGATAGCAATATATTCATTGCCGCCGCATAATCTGTATATTCGTTACTGATTTCACCATGCTTCTTAACATGATGTATGACACAATGACGCATAACTGTCTTAGTATCATCTTCATAAAGTCCCGATAAAAGTATTGCAAGAAATGTCATATCATAATTAAGTGTTATCTGACCCGGTAATCCATAATTATTCCTAAGACTTCTGCAGACACCACAATAAAAGCTGTTATATCTGTTGTAATCCTTAACCTTAAGTTCATCCTTGTGAATAACAATATATCCAAACATATCGCACCCTGACTTATGTTCTCTTAATAAATTCTATACGGCATTTCGGACATCTTATACATATCTTGCCCTTGCCCTTAGGTACTCTTATCTTCTGACTGCAGTTAGGGCACTTAAATATCCTGTGTGCCGTATCTCTCTGTCTCGTACCTGCACCGTTACCATAGCCGCTTCTGTTCTTTCTGAACATTCTCGTTGCATTAAGGTACCACTGGTTCTCTCTGTTTCTTGCCGGATAATTTCTTGATAAAATTCTGAAATAACTGTATATCAGAAGCAGTAACGTCGGAAGGAATAAAAATCTTACAAAAAAAGATACAATAATCATTACAAAAAGTAATATATTAATGAACTTTCCAAACTCATCCATCCCGTATCTTCCTGCCATAAAATTAGCCATCTTGTCTCTGAATCTACCTGACATTGTCTGTCACCTCGCATATTTATATGATAATAATCATATATGTATTGCTTTCTAAAAGCCATTAAAAATATATAATATATTATTAATTTTTTATAAATTTGCAAGATACCCTTCAAGTAGCTCAAACAATCTGTCCATTTCTGCATCGGTACCTATGGAAATTCTTAAGAAATCATCAATACGTGGAGCATTAAAATGCCTTACGAACACTTTATTTTTCCTGAGGAAATCATATATATCAGTTCCTTTTACCCTGCCATGTCTTGCAAAAATAAAGTTAGATCCGGATTCAAGACACTCAAAACCCAATGCTTTAAGTCTTCCGGCTGAACGTTTTCTTGTCTCAATAATTTTCTCTGTTGTTCTATTATAATAATCCATACTTTCTGCCGCGGCAGTTCCAAGGAGTATTGACGGCATATTCATAGTGTAAGAATTTACGGAATACTTCACGTCATTAAGTGCCTTTATAAGTTCAGGATTAGCAAATGCCATGCCTATTCTCATACCTGCCAATGATTTGGACTTTGAAAAAGTCTGCACTACTATAAGATTATCATAATCTTTAAGAAGTGATACCGCCGACTGTCCCGCAAAATCAATATATGCTTCATCCACAACAACAATTACATCACGGTTATGTTCAAGAATATCTTTTATAAAATCCAGATTTCTGTATATTCCCGTAGGTGCATTCGGATTAGCGATAACCACACCACCGTTAGGCTTATAGTAATCTTCTACCCTTATATTGAAATTCTCATCAAGTAACGGTGTCTCATATTTAATTCTGTAAACATCTGCCCATACGCTGTAAAAAGAATATGTTATATCCGGAAAAAGCACAGGACGGTCCGAATTAAAAAATGTCAGGAATATCATTGACAGTACATCATCAGATCCCACACCGGTAAAAATCATCTCCTTATCAACGCCGTAATTTTCTGATATGGCTGATATTAACATATCTGCCGCAGGATCAGGATATTTTCTGAAATCCTCCGTTCTGATGCTTTCAAGAACTTCTTTTACATGTGGTGCCGGAGGATAGGGATTCTCGTTGGTATTCAATTTAATAATATCCTTATCCTTAGGCTGTTCTCCGGGAACATAAGGTTCGACTTTTCGTATATTTTTTTCCCATTCTCTCATTATCGGATTCCTCTTATATTAGTTTTAATTCTTCTGCAAGTTTCTTAAATTCAGGCAACGAATTGACCACAGTATCGTAAGATACGCAATATGCGATTCTTACGAAGCCTTTACATGCAAAAGAACTTCCCGGAACCACAAGTATGTTATATTTCTTAGCCATATTGCTGAATTCCACATCATCTATAGGTGTCTTTACAAACATATAAAACGCACCCTCAGGCTTAATACATTCAAACCCAAGGTCACGAAGTCCTTTATACAAAGTCTCCCTGTTTCTGTTATATACTGCAATGTTGCTGCTTACATCCACGTCAACACATCTTAAAATTACTCTCTGCATAAGAGATGGTGCATTAACAAATCCTAATACTCTTGTTGCTACATTGCAGGCTGTAATTACTTTAGCACTGTCATCAAATTCATCGGGAATAACAAGATATCCTATTCTTTCTCCCGGAAGAGATAATGATTTACTATAAGAATATCCTACAACCGTATTCTCATAATATTTGGTAAGATATGGAACCTTCACGCCGTCATAAGCAAGTTCACGGTATGGTTCATCAGAAAAAAGAGCGATGACTGTTCCGTATTCCTTCTGTTTTTTTCTTAAAATATCTGCCATTTCTGTAATTGTCTTTTCACTGTATACAACACCTGTAGGGTTATTAGGTGTATTAACAATTACAACTTTAGTCTTAGGTGTGATTGATTTTTCAAAAGCCGCAAGGTCAGGCTGGAAAGTATCCGTATCAGGTGGAATTACAACAAGTTCTGCATCCACATTAGCCGCATAAGCCCTGTATTCGCCAAAATAAGGTGCAAAAGCAATTATATCATCTCCGGGATTGACAAAAGCCTTAAAGAATGAGTTGATACCACCTGCTGCACCTACCGTCATAATTATATTGTTAAAAGAAAAATGTGTCCCGAATCTTCTGTTAAGAGAGTCTGCTATAGCCTCTCTTACATCTTCATATCCTGAATTGCTCATATATCCGTGGACAAATACGGAATCTTCTTCATTAATTATATCATGTATTGCCTTATTAACTTCCTTGGGTGCAGGAACATTAGGATTACCGAGACTGAAATCATATACCTTATCTGCCCCATATATTCCCGCAAGTCTTCTTCCTTCCTCAAACATTGCCCTGATTACTGAGCTGTTATTAACCAGATTAACCATTTTATCTGCAATCATTGTTACTACCTCCAGATTATCTCTAGTACATTAGTATATTCCTTTGGTGTATTAAAAACAAGAAAAAATATTACTTGGATCTCTGGTGTTGTATCGTAAAACATCATTGTATAATTACTTCTGTTATTCCCCGTCTATTTTACATAATAAACATAATTTTCTTTTCGTGGGGCAGGTGCATTTACAGGTTCGGCTGCGTATCCGATTGCACAGTGTCCGATACCCTCGTAGTTGCCCTTAATGCCAAGTTTTTTAAGAATATTTTTACCGAACCCGGATTCAAATTCTTCCTTTGCCCTATGAATCCATATACTGTTGATTCCAAGGCTTTCAGCTGCATTAAGAAGATTTCCCATAACAAGTGTACCGTCATATATGTAGGTTGGAATATCTTTATTGGCAAGCACTATGAGAATCACTGGTGCACCGTAAAATGGGTCGCAATCAACTCCCATGATTCTTGCATTTTCCGCCGATATCTCGTCACGCAATTTTTTGTTGGATACTGCGATGATGATAGGGCTTTGTAGGCCTCTGCCTGTAGGAGCGTATGTTCCCGCTTTGACAATTGCCTGAACTGCCTCGTCCGATACCGGTTTTGCAGGGTCAAAATTTCTGCAGCTTCTTCTTGTTTCCAATACCTTTAATGTGTCATTCATTTAACAATTCTCCTTTGGAATAGCAGCTTTACCTTTCTTTTTAACAGGATTATCTGCAAAATTTTCAAAATCATCTCTCACTTCACGGAACACTTCAATAAGCTTAGGTGAAAAAACGCCGCATTCTCCACCCACAATCATATTGAATGCCTGATCCTTTGAGTATGCACTCTTGTAGCAGCGCTCGCTGACAAGGGCATCATATACGTCAGCAAGAGAGACAATCTGCGCCGAAACAGGGATGTCCTCACCTTTAAGTCCGTCAGGATAGCCTTTCCCGTCATAACGTTCGTGATGGTATCTCACTATCTCCATACTGATTTTTTTGAACTTAGGCTCCCAGTCCTTACCCATTTTATCAAGTATTTCACATCCTCTTATGGTGTGGGTTTTCATATATTCAAATTCTTCTTTGGTAAGTTTACCAGGTTTTAATAAAACACTGTCAGGGATTGCAATTTTACCTATGTCATGCAATGCACTTATGTCAACGATGGTTGCTACCGTATCTTTGTCGAGATTGTATTCAGGATATTGCATGCTGAACTTTTTTGCGAGAATCTTCGTGTAACCCTTGACACGCTGGATATGTTCACCGCTTTCCAGATTACGGTATTCAACAATATTTCCAAGCATATCTATTATTTCCTGGTTTCTTTTCTGCAATTTTTCAGCCTGTATCTTTAAAGTGTTGTATGCCTCTCTTAAACTGGACGTCTGTTCTTCAACTTTTTCTTCAAGTTTGTTTTTGTAAGCATAATGATTAACCACATTCTGCACACGCCTTGTTACAAGTACGGAATTAAAAGGGCGGCCAATAAAATCTGATACGCCATAATCAAAACATTTCTTTTCATTCTGAACACTCTTTTCACCGCTTATTACAAGAATGGGAACCTTGTCCATTATATTAAGTTTCTGTAATTCCTCAAGAAATGTAAACCCATCCATTACAGGCATAATAAGATCAAGAAGTATTGCGGCAATATTGGTCATTTCAAAACATACAATATCCAAAGCCTCCCTGCCATTTTCTGCCTCCAAAATATCATATTCTTCACATAAGATATCTTTTAACAATTCCCTATTCAATTGTGTATCATCTACAATTAATATTTTACCTTTCATAAGATCCTTCTCCTCTATATCTCTATAATATGATACATCCGATTTCTTTTCAAGACCAAGTGTGTTTTGTCCCGGCTGTGACTTTACTAATCACATCTTTTGCATAAATAAAAAAAGAGCCATCACTGACTCTTTTGAACTTCATTATTGACTTATCAAATCACTTCATAGGAGATATTTTACCGGAACCGTGAATTAACATTATTTTTTTCATATGGATCGCAAGCAGGATAAATATTGCTCCACCGGTAAAAATCCATGATGCAACATAGACATTCATCAACATAGTATAGGTAGGTACAAGCCTGAATACGGTCACAAGCCATATCATCCTGAAAACAACAGTTCCGAGAATTGTGATTATTGCGGGTCCTAATGACTTACCCATTCCTCTTAAGGCAGCACTTTCTACTTCGTAGGTTGCTGTAAGCCCTTCAAGGGCACATACATGATGCATCCTGATTAAACCAAATGCCGCAATTGCAGAACTTGTGGTGTATATGCTTACGAAAAAATCATCCCATATCATAAATACCACGGCAAGGACTTCCGTAAAACATATTCCAAATGCCATACACTGCCAGAATATTTTTTTACATCTTTTAATATTGCCGGCTCCGAAATTCTGGCTTATGAAAGTTACGGCAGCCTGCGCAAAGGCATTGGATATGTCATAAGTAAAATACTCAAAATTAAGTGCCAGGGAAGAACCTGCTATTGCATCCTCTCCAAAAGAATTGATTCCGCTCTGGATAAATACATTGGATATCGAAAAAATCGCGCCCTGAACACCTGCCGGTATTCCAATTTTTAAAATATTTTTAAGATATTTCTTTTCTATTCCTATATTCCTGAAACAGAATTTGAACTCATCTTTTCTTCTGCAAAGGTAAACCATAACAAGAATCGCACTTAATACGTTGGAAATCAGGGTAGCGATTGCCACTCCCGCAACTCCGAGTTTACAACATATTACAAGAAAAAGATTAAGTGCAACATTAACAACACCCGTGATTATCAGGTAAAACATTGGTCTTCTGGTGTCGCCAAAACTTCTCAAAATGGCGGCTCCGAAATTATAAATCACCATAAACGGTATACTTATAAAATATATCCTTATATATAATAAAGCCTCCGGCAAAACACTCTCAGGTGTTCCGGATATTTCAAGTATGATTTTTGCCGTTCCGATTCCGATGCCCATAAGCACAATGCCAAGTATTGCACCAAAGGTCATAATCGTATGTAACATTCCGTTTATGTCACCCCTTCTTTTCTGCCCGATAAGGGTTGCAAGGGATGCATTAGGACCTACGGACAGGCCGACAATAAGGTTAACAAAAATTCCCACAAGTGCAACACAGCTTCCTACTGCTGCCATTGCATTGCCTTTTGCGAACCTTCCTACTACCGCAACGTCTGCTGAATTAAAAAGCTGTTGTAAAATACTGCTTAATGCCAACGGAATGGCAAACATAATAAGTTTGCCCGCCGTTTTTCCGTTTAACATATCAAGTTCTTTTGTATTTTTCTTACTCATTTATTGCTGTCCTATTCAAATATGAAAAATATTAATTAAAAGCAGTCTCGCAAGTCCGTAATATGTCACAACTGCTACAAGGTCATTAATTGTAGTGATAAGCGGGCCTGAAGCAACCGCAGGGTCAATGTGAACCTTGTGGAAAAACATAGGAATTATGGTTCCCACAAGACTTGATATTACCATCGCAACCACAAGTGATATTCCCACACAGCCTGATATAAGGAATGCGGACATCCATACATACTTTTTGAAAAAGTGAATATAAAAACCAAGTATGACAAACGTCATTAGACCAAGACTTGCACCATTAAGCAGTCCTATCTTCATCTCTTTGAACAAAAGTGCCATTTTTTTCTTCGCATCAATATTTTCATCCATAAGTACACGGATAGTTACGGCAAGGGACTGTGTTCCTACATTGCCTGCCATATCAAGTACAAGGGACTGGAAGCATATTACTACCGGCAGTATTGCCACTACCGATTCAAACATTCCCACAACAGAGGATACTGCCATTCCTAGGAATAAAAGAATAATAAGCCATGGCAGTCTTTTTTTAATACTTACAAAGGTCTTTTCCTTTAAATCATCCTCGGATGTAAGACCTGCTAACTTCGCATAATCATCACCCATGGCATCGTCAACCATTTCAACAATATCCGTTGATGTAACAATACCTGCGATTCTGCCCTCCATTGTAAGGACAGGGATGGAATCTTCCTCGTATTCTGTTATCTTTTCAATGCAGTCACTTACTTTTTCTTTTTCAAAAACATAAGGATAAGAACTGCTTATAATATCCGAAAGGTTATCGTTTTCCCTTGCGATTATCAAATCTTTAAGTTCTATGGTTCCAGCGAATTTACCGTCTTTGTCAACAACATAGATGGTTGAAATATTGTCATGCTTGCCTGCCTGACGGACAAGTTCGCTCATTGCACCTCTTATTGTCAGGTCATCGGTTATACTTACGTAATTATTGGTCATCCAGCTGCCGATTTCATCTTCTTCATAAGAGAGAAGTTTTCTTACGTCTTTACCTGTGACCTCATCAAGGTTATTGACAATCTCATTCTTTTTGTTTTCAGACAAATCGTCAAGTACATCCACCGCATCGTCCGCATCCATGTAGGACACGACTTTGGCTGCTTTATCAATCGTAAGTTCTTCCAGATATTTCTGTACATCATCTATATATGAAAAAATCTCGGCGACCGTCTGTATGTCTAATATATTATATAGCTTTGCTCTTTCCTGTCCGCTCAACTGCGTTATTGCCTCGGCAATATCTTTTTCATGATAATCTGACAGTAAATCCTTTAATTTGTCTGCATCCTTGGTTGAACGGATGATTTTTACAATCTCTTTAACATAATCTCTGATCATTGCTATACCTCCTTAATTGCATAAAAATAACATTGCACATACGATATGCAATGTCTAAAAAGGTACACAACAATACAGAATGAAACTACCTGACTTCTACGGGTAGCTGCATTCCTGTCTCATATCTTTGTACATTGCATATCTTACTACTTCGACCTATATCGCAACTATCCATAGAATTCACCTCGTTTCATATTATTATCTAATTTCGCCGTCATTATAGCAAAAGAATTTTATATATGCAAGAAAAAAAATTATATTCCTGTAAATTAAGACAGCGCCACTTTTTTATCTGAACGGCTCGGGATATACACGGGGTTCGTCCATCATTTTACGCCATTCCATATGTTTTAACTTAATTACCTTATCAAGTGCAACCACATCCGGTTCTTCGTCAACTCTGAGATATGATTCCGGCATAGGTGTAGCAGCAAGACCCGCTAACTGTGACATGATTACCTGTGCCTTAACCAGTGCTTCCGAATATATCTTGCTTTCAAGTCCTGTCGCGCCGGTAAAAATACTTATGTTCACGGGCTTTCCGTACATAATTACTTCAACTCCCACATAGGTACAATTAGTAACTGTGGCTGTTCTTCTCGTATCTCTTGTCTTTTCTTTACCAAAAAGGACACCGCCTGCTGCCGCACCTGCAACGCCGTACATCGAACCGCCTGCAAGCGCCCCGCCAATCGATGGCTTAAATTTTGTCTTAACACGTCCTGATGTAACCGTACTGTTACTTATATTTGTAATAAGCCTGGTATTTCCTATATTTTCAAAAAGATAATCCGTTCCGTTAATCCTGATTTTGCCCTCTGTACGGTTCACAATAATATTTTTCTTATAGAGAGGTTCCCATCTGGCTTCCTGAAGCTTCTTAATGACTTTAAGCCTTGCTTCAGACAAGCTTTTCTCTTCAAATTGCAGTTTCTTAAGTTTCTTATCGTACTGCTTATCAGTCCTGCGTCTGATTTTTTTATTGACTCTTTCACGATATTTTAAGTTGTTTTCGTATTTAAAACGTTTCTTTTCTTCGTTCATAAAAGCCACCCCGCTTGTTTATCTATACATATCTTACATTATTCCTTGTCCAAAAAAAAGGACAGGTCATCAAGAACCGAGCCTTCGCCAAGGTTTTTTTCATATAAAACACTGTCTTTTACGCTGAAAAATCTGCGGTTACCGTTCTCATCTTCAAGAGTAACCGTAACTTTTGGGGTCTCACCATCTTTAAGTTCTTCGCAGCCGTAATCGCCGTCAAAAATATTAAGTATTTTCCACATATTGACCTCCTTGGATTATCAATATAATAGATAATTTTCCGATTTTTTTCAAGGAAATCCTGCAACAAACAAAAAAACAACTGCGGGATATACCCACAGCTGTTTTTCGTTATTTATTATTCTATCAATCCGCTCTCTTTTAAAAGTATTTCAACATCGGTTCCTTTTACCTTCTTCAAAACGGTTTTAAGAAGCATTTTTTCTTTTATCGTAAGCGGTATATCCGTAACCGGTTTTTTGTCTATTGCGTAATAGCATGCTCTCAGAAGTTCGCGGACATCGTATTTGCTGCCCCATACCTCAGGCACACCTCTGTCTATGTCAAGAAGTGTATACACGCTTTCCATTCCTGTTCTCATGGAATACTCTATTGTAAAAATAGTGTCCCTAGGTGTCTCTGTAAACTGTCCTAAAAATGCGAAATTGACTGCACCGTCAGGTACCACATGAGGACGGTCCTCATTTTTTCTTGGCTGGAAAAATGCGTTTATATATGGCATAAAGCAGGTTGTGGTGTTACAGCTGTCTGTTGCCAGAGTCTCTATTTCATCCTCAGGTATGCCGATATGATAAAGCCACTCTTCGCAGACTTCTTTGCCCGTACATTCACGCATAGGTTTTTTAACATAATTTCCCTCTTTATTAGTATTCAGTGCATAAAGCCATACAAGCACCATATCAGGGTTCTGGGATTTAAACTGTGGCTGACGGTTAATTGTCCATGACAAATACCAGTTGTCCATACTGTCTTTTACCGTGACAATACCGCCTGTTGTAACTTTACCCTCCCTTGGGTCCCTCTTGCAGACATCAATTATGTGTTTAATTACTTTCTCATCCGAGGTAGCAACGGTGGCACTCATCCAGTTAGTTGCTTCAATGTTGTTGCAGAAAGCATCCGGATTGCCGTATTCTCCTTGTACAGCCTGTTTTGCTATGTTTTTCCACATATCCCATGAATCACCTCTGCCGTCCTTCAGGTTAGAAAGGTCAGGTGCATGATCCTGGTCTCCGTAACAGGTTGTATCGGTACAGCAGCCGTTGGTAATAAAGACAAGGTCATCTTCTATTAAATCAATGGTCTGTTCTTTACCGTCTTTAATGTAGACAATCTGTTTCGCTATTTTTTTGCTTCCTACAGTTTCGATAATTACATTTTTAACATCCATGCCATATTCAATTTTTACACCATGACTTTCAAGATATTTTACAAGTGGAAGAATAAGGCTTTCATACTGGTTGTACTTTGTAAATCTGAGTGCGCTGAAATCAGGAAGTCCGTCAATATGATGGACATATCTGCAAAGATAACGTTTCATTTCAAGGGCACTTGACCAACGCTGGAAAGCAAACATTGTCTGCCAGTAAAGCCAGAAATTGGTTTCCCAGAAGCTGTCCGGCAGAACCTCCGATATTTTCTTTCCCTCCAGATCTTTTTCAGGTGTTATAAAAAGTTTTGAAAGAGCAAGTGCAGACTCTTTATCAAGTCCGAATTTCTTGTCTGTATGTGCGTCCTGTCCGCGTTTTACCGTTGCCCTGCAAAGGGAATAGTTAGGGTCATGCTTGTTAAGCCAGTAATATTCATCGAGAACGGATGCTCCCGGTGTTTCAAGTGACGGAACATCCCTGAACATATCCCACATTACCTCAAAGTGGTTATCCATTTCTCTTCCGCCTCTCATAAAGAAGCCTTTGGTTATATCTTTTCTTCCGTCACAGCTTCCGCCTGCAAGCTCTAATTTTTCAAGAAGATGTATGTGTTCCCCTTTCATCTGCCCGTCTCTCACAAGATAAAACGCTGCCGTCAGTCCTGCAAGGCCTGTTCCTATAATATATGCTGATTTTTTATCTACCCCTGCCGGTTTTTCCGGATGTGCAAATGATTCATAAGTTCCTGCTGAATAATACATAACGAGTACCTCCTGCTGTTTTTATTTTGTAATTAGATTGTACCTATATTCATTTTGCACCGCCATAAGCAAAAAAATACCCATGATAAATAATTTATCACAGGTAGAAAACTGTTGTTTTTTTTATCAAATTCCACTGTTTGATTAAATTTTAAATCTGTCTAACGCCATCTTAAGCGAGTCTTGTATTACAAGAGCAAATCTATGGACTATTTTCTCCGGGGCTTCTTTCATATCATCTTTTATCCAGTCTAACATAAGGCCTATAAAGCTGTAGGAATATACCCTTGCTATAAATTTTTTATCTTCTTCGCGTACCTTCATATCAACGGATTCTTCATCTATAACTCCCATCAAAAGATTGTCTGTAAGGGGTTTTAGGTATTTTTCCACCTGTTCCCTGTCAACACAGTGATACACGTTCATTATAAAAGGTTTATTTTCCTGAACTGCCTTAAAAATCTGTATAAATCCCTGCTGCCATGTATCATGCGTCTTTTTTTCTTCCAGAGCTTTTCTTGCGTCTTCAAGGCAGGACCACTCCACAAGGTCATAAATATCCTGAAAATGATAGTAAAACGTCATTCTGTTAATTCCGCAGTCCTCCGCAATATCACTTATTGTTATTTTATTAAGAGGTTTCTTTAACAAAAGATTTTTTAATGACTGTTCAAGTGCCCTTTTTGTAATTTGTGACATATCAACACTCCTTGCCTTTAGTAGTATTTCGTGATTCCATTCCTGCGGGTATCCGTACTTCTCAATTATCTCCGGTATCTCATCATAAGTAAAATATATTGTATTTTTATCAAACTCGTCAATATCTATTTTGATAAAGTCTTTTTATATAAATCAAGTTTATGCACCTAATTGCAAAAACTTTTATTTTTCAAATGTTTTTGCGTTTAAAAAAAATATTTGGAATATATTTGTATTGCAATATCAAGTATTACATTTATGAATCGAAAAAGGAGCATGTGAATTAACGCATGCTCCTAATTTATTTTATCCTAGAAATCAACTTCTGTATCGTAATAACAGCACTTAAGCAGTTTTTCCATTTCTTCTACGCTTGGCTGTCTTGGGTTAGAACCTGTGCAGGCATCGCCTATGGCATTAACTGCAATGTCATGTAACCTCTCCAGGAATACATTTTCAGGCACAAATCCCTGTGCAACCGGATAGCTGTCTGCACCGTAATTTTTAATGCAGTGCGGTATATTAAGGTCATCATTCATCTTACGGAGATAACCGATTAATAAAGCTACCTTTTCATCAAGGTCTGCTCCGCCAAGTCCCATGAAATCAGCAATTTCACCATAACGTTTCTTAGCCTGTTCATCCTTTGCGTTAAATGCAATTACCTTAGGGAGATACATTGCATTCGCAGCACCGTGAATGATATGTGCGCCGTAATCGGCAAATGCCGCACCTGTTTTATGCGCCATTGAATGTACAATACCAAGAAGTGCATTAGAAAATGCCATTCCTGCGAGACATTGTGCATTATGCATTGAATCTCTTTTTACCATATCACCGTTATATGAACCGACAAGGTCTCTTTGAATCATTTTGATTGCATGAAGTGCCAGTGGGTCTGTAAAATCACAATTTGCGGTGGATACATACGCCTCGATAGCATGTGTCATTGCATCCATACCTGTATGTGCCACCAATTTTTGTGGCATAGTCTCTGCCAGTTCAGGGTCTACTATCGCAACATCAGGTGTTATTTCAAAATCGGCTATCGGATATTTTATTCCTTTTTCATAATCTGTAATAATTGAAAAAGCAGTTACCTCTGTAGCTGTTCCTGATGTAGAAGATATTGCACAAAAATGTGCTTTTTTACGAAGTGAAGGTATGCCAAATACTTTACACATATCCTCAAAGGTAATATCAGGATATTCATATTTAATCCACATTGCTTTAGCCGCGTCAATTGGAGAACCTCCGCCTATTGCAACAATCCAGTCAGGCTCAAATTCTAACATCGCTTTGGCACCTTTCATAACGGTTTCCACCGAAGGGTCAGGTTCAATTCCTTCAAAAAGTCTGACTTCCATGCCGGCTTCCTTAAGATACTGTTCTGCCCTGTCAAGGAAACCAAAACGTTTCATTGAACCTCCGCCAACACAAATCATGGCTTTTTTGCCCTGAAATGTCTTAAGTGCTTCTAATGCACCCTTTCCATGATACAAATCTCTTGGTAACGTAAATCTTGCCATAGTAATACCTCCTAAAATTATATTTTTATGTTTTATCCACTTTTACGATTGGAGTAAACTCTATATTGTTACTATTATTTTCTTTAAGGTAATTATTGAATCTGCCACTATCAGATGTTTCTTCAATCAAATAATTATAATCACCTTTAAGTTCCATTAATGACGTATTCCAGTAAACAGCATGTTCCATATCTGTATATGATATGCACACCGGTGCTATTTTACCACCCACAGTCAGTCCTGCCATCTTGTCAATAAACAGCCCGCTCTTACTGTCCTCTGCATTAATCTCAATTCCATAATCCATGTTGCATTTTATTGTAAACTCATATAAATTTTACTATATTCAGGGGGTTTATACAATAAAATATACAAAAAAGTACAATTAGAGCGAATTGTTTTTAAGAACTAAGCAGACTTTTCCAATTATCTGGAAAACCCATTGTGTCTATCCTTACATACTCATACTTTTCAATGAGTATTTCTATATTGTCCACAAAAAATTTCCAATGTGTATCATTTTTTAATAACTGTTTTAAGCACAAAAGTACACCAAAAATTCTATTGTTTCCTATTCCGGATTGAGTATATTCTCTATACAATATTGGAGTTTTTGACAATTTAGCATTATATAACCGTCCATAGTGTGCACATATATTTCTCACGTACGATATACTTTCCAACCAGCTTTCCAGATATGTATAACCTACGCCAAATGACTTAGCTATTGCCTTTTTATCCCGATTAAGCATATTTTTATAAAATTTCGACAATGTACCAAAACTAAATACTTCCACTAACGCATAAATCGGCAATTCCCCACCCTCATAATTTTCTTTAAAATTCTTAACAAATGGTGCCTTTGAATTTCTATGTATTTCCTGATTAATGTCATTCAAAAATTCTTTATGATAATTCACATCTGCAAAATTATTTTCATTAAAATATCCTAAAACACCATATTTCTCAGCAAAATAATTTGACAGTCTGCATCTCACATTAATCTCAATTTTTTCAATTTCAGGAAAAATAAGTTGCCTAAGATTTGCATTAAACAAATATAATCCAATCTCTTTTAAATTACTTATCTGTTCATCAATAGCCATAGAAGGCTGATGTTTTTTTTATTCTCCCATGCTGTTTTCTCCTTAAAAATTAAAAGACCCAACGTGGTCCGCATCGTTGAGAGGCGTGTTGGGTTCTGTTACTGCCTATTATATGCAATTTATTAAAAAAAATCAACAGTTTTTCCCACGCAAAAACACCTTGATATTATAAAAAAAAGATTGTATAATTATAAAAAAATAAAGGAGTCAATAAATGTCAGATATTAAATGGGCAGTTTTTGGGACAGGTGTAATTGCCAACGAAATGGCGGTTGCCCTTAAGAAAATCGGAAGAAATATTTATGCAGTAGGAAACAGAACTTATTCAAAAGCAGTTGATTTTGCAAAGAAGTACGGAATTGAAAAGGTATACGATGATTATAATGACATGTTTACCGATTCCGATGTTGATGTAATTTATATAACCACACCTAACAATACCCATATTGAGTTTATGAAAAAGGCTATCCGGAGGAAGAACTGTAAGGTTCTCCCCCGGATTAATTTCTGTTATAATTTATTCGATATTTTTGCCTAATTTTACAACCATGTAATCATGGTTTACAGCTTTCATAAACTTTCCAAATACATCTTCAGTTTTCATTTTCAGGCTTGAAGTATTAATGCACGGATGGCATCCGAAATATTCTTCTTTTAACACATCCTCATCAACCAGTAACTGAACATTATTGCCGGTATCGTTCATGAGTCCCAGCACACTCACGGAGCCCGGAGTAATATCAAGGAATTTTTCCATAAAATCCGGTGTAGCAAAAGACAGTCGCGGACTGTTAATCTGATGGGAAATTTCTTTTGTCATAAACTTCTTGTCCCCACGCATAGCTAACAGGTAAAATCTGGTTTTCTGTGAGTTGCACAAGAAAAGATTTTTGCAGATAACCGCAGGTGCAAGTGTTCTGTCAATTTCAATGCAGGCTTCCATTGTCTCTGCCGGTTCGTGGTCAACACGTTCATATTCTATTCCTAATTTATCAAGTAAATCATACGTGCGTATTTCTTTATCCAATCTGCCTGACATATCAGCAGGCCTTCCTTCAAACAATTCCATATCAGTTTCCTTCCGAATAAAAATCCGCCGGAGGCAGCTTACCTTTCCGGCGGATTCAATTATATCACAAATAGTATTCAAAGAAATCGGCAATTTTTATATTTTTTAAAACGCTGTAATACTTAAGCAAAGTGCCTGCTGCACCTGCTGCACCTATGTAATACCCTGTGTAACTTACCACTCTTGCAGGGTCAATTCTGTCCCATGCTCCGTAAAAACTTCTTCCTTTTTTCTCTTCATAAGAGTCAGAAATAAGCTTATCTGCCGTTCTTTTGGCATATTTCTTATATTTTTCGTCGCCTGTTAAATCATATAAATCCGCAAAATATTCAAGCACACCGGGGCCTCCACAGCAAAGGCACTTGCTTCCCCAGTATCCCCATGAGAGATGCTCAGGAACACCTGACCTTACAAGACCCTCTGCAAGTTTTTTTACCTTATCAAGATATTTTTCATCACCTGTAAGCCGGTATAATTTTTTATAAGGAAAACTTGAACCTATAGGTCCGCCGCACATTCCAAGGTAAAATCTGTCATCTGCAAATCCACGTTTTGGATGGTCCTGATAAGGATACAATACAGCTTCATCATCTCCGCTTGCTATTCCGTCAAGATATTCAAAAACTTTTTCTGCTCTTCCAAGATACTTTTTATCTCTGGTTGCCTCATAAAGCACTGCCCACAGATACGCCGTTCCCGCCGAGCCATGGGAAAAATTAACATGGATTGTATCTTCGTCGCCTTCATTCGCAGCCACAAGGTCATACAGATAATAATATGTACCACCGTTTTTGGCAGGGTTAGCAAACTGTTCAATATATTCACCGGCTTTAACAGCTGTCTCAAGATATTTTTTATTACCTGTCTGTTTATAGACCTGCAAAAGATACACTATTCCTCCGGCGTCGCCGACGATATCCCTTGCATCACTCCAGTGTATTTTTTCATCCTCTTCTATTCCTGCTTCAACAAAAGTATCTGCCTGTCTGATTGCGAAATCATAGTATTTCTGTTCATTTGTTTCAAGAAAAAGAGCGTGTGCAAACTGTCCTTCACTGATTGGTCTGATTTTATAACCAAACGCCCATCCGTAAAGTTTTGAAGCGTGTTCTTTTCCTTTTTCGGCTTCTATCTGTCCCTGTATATTCCTGTAAAAAGAAATATCTTTTTCTTTGGATAAAAGATAATCTGCCGCCAGTTCTGCTTTTTCAAGCCATTTCTTATCCTGCGTTACCTGATACAATCTTAAAAAGAAAAATCCGATACCCGCAGAACCTGCATAAAAACTTGTATCTGATAAAATTGAAGAACCCGTAAGTCCCGGTTGTCCGTCAGGAAATGTTTTCCATATTATTCTTTCCGGTATTCAAAAACAGGTGTTGTTTTTTTACCCGTTTTATCTGAGTAGTATGATAAAAGAGCACTGGCATTACCCGCAGCTCCCACAAATAATCCAAGGTGTGCGTCCACATCCCATGGTTTTACTCTTGTCCATGCGTCATACCAACGGTTTCCTTCGCTGTCAGTATATGCATCATTTAAAAGCTTGTATGCTATTTTATCTGCATAATCTTTATATTTTTCATTTCCTGTAAGTTTTGCAGCATCAATAAAATGTAAAAGTATACCTGAGGTTCCGCAGCAAATGCAGTTATTCCAGTAACCGGCTGAGTGTTTATATGGTACTCCGGCTTCTATCAGGGCTTCTGTAAGGCGGTTATAAAAATCAAGATATTCTTTATCGCCTGTTGCAAGATACAGCTCCCTTACTGTAATTCCGTCGCCAACAGGTCCATGGCAGAAGCCAAGATACGAAACATCATATTTGTTCTCCCCGCCTTTAAAGTAAAGGTATGGCACAATTGATGCTTTTTCGGTACAATTGGCAATTTCCTTCAGAAAATTATATCCCTGTACGGCATATTTTAAATATTCCTCATCCTTTGTTACTTCGTAATATTTTGTAAGAAGGTACACTATTCCTGCCGTTCCATGCGCAAAATTAGGTACAACACCGCCTGACGGAACACCTGTAAAATATACGCTTGGGTCAAAGAGTTCAAAATATATTGAATCACCGCTAAACTGCTTTTTTAATGAAAGTATGGCATCAAGAGCTTCTTTAGCGTATTTAAGATAATGTCCGTCTTTTGTCTTTTCCGCCAGATACATCCAATATGCAATGACACCACCGTCACCCATGTAATCGTACCATCCGTTCCAATGGATACCTTTTTCGTCTTTTACGCTCTGTGTATAAGAATCCTCTGCCAGAGTTTTGGCAAACTGAAGATACCTTTCATCCCCTGTTTTGTCATACAACAGCAATGTGAATATGCCCTGTCCTGACAGTCCGTTATATATGCCGGGATTTACAACATCTTCTTTTTCATAGGTATTTATAAGATATTCTGCCGCATCCTCTGCTTCTTCAAGATATTTTTCAGCACCTGTTAATTCATATAACTGTAAGTAAAAATATCCAATTCCTGCAGCTCCTCCGTAAAGTGAGGTATCTGTCAAAAATGAACTTTCTACCGCATCAGGATCTTTACCTTCGGTTCCGCTTATCTTCCAGTGCTTACCTTTTTCATCCGCAATTTCATATTTTTTTATCCAGCCGGCTGTTTTTTCTGCCGACTCAAGATAGTCGTTAAGTTTGCTTTTTCTGAATACATTTATTAATCTGTCTGCCATGGAAATCACCTCAACATTCTATTTATACTGATTGGTTGATAAATATTTGGTTCCGTCGTCAGCCATGATAATTACAATATTTTTGCCTGCATTTTCAGGTCTTTCTGCAAGTTTTATAGCTGCTGCAAGTGCTGCTCCTGCAGACTGTCCGAGGAAAATTCCGTCTGTTCTTACAAGCTCTTTTGCTGCATCGTATGCCTCCGCTGCCGATACATCTACAATTTCATCAATTTTTGCCTCAAACTGATTGATAAGAGGAATTATGATATTTCCGCCAATTTCAAGTGGGAAAACACCGTCGATTGTATTTCCTGTGTCATTATTAGCATCAAGTCTTGATTTGACATCAGGCTGTACACCGACTATCTGAATATTTTCATCTTTTTCCTTAAAATATTTGCTGAGTCCTGATATTGTTCCGCCGGTTCCGCCTAATAATACAACGATGTCTACTTTTCCATCCGTATCATCCCAGATTTCAGGTCCTGTTGTTTTATAATGCGCTTCTGCATTATGTCTGTTGCTGCACTGGTCTGTGTAATAGTAACCTCTTTCATCACCATAGGCTTTTACATCTTCTTCAATTTTAGAAATATCAAGAGCTCCCGTTTCAAGCATTTCCTTAACTCTTGGGCTTATATCGTCAAACCAATATTGCTCCACTCCATATGCATTAAAAATATCTACTCTTTCTTTTGATACACCATTCTCAAGGAATGTAACAAATTCATGACCCTTTGCATGTCCGAATGCTGCAAGTGCAATTCCCGTATTTCCACTAGTGTTATCTACAATTGTCTGTCCTTCTTTTAACAATCCGGCTTTTTCAGCTTCTTCAATCATATTAAGGGCAGCTCTGTCTTTGATACTTCCTGACGGATTAAAATATTCAAGTTTTCCTAACAATCTTGCCTTTAAATTGTGTTTCTTTTCATAATTGCCCAACTCTACAAGTGGTGTGTGTCCAACTAACTCTGTAATACTTTTATAAATCTTTCCCATTCTTTCGTCCTCCTTATTCCTACTATGTCTGTAGGTTTTGTTGGATTAAAAATACCACATTGCAACTTGTTTGTATAATTCCTTTATTCTATTTTCTGTTATAGGTTTTGTTTATAGCAAAAACAGGCGGCCATATGACCGCCTGTGAGGAAAAAATATATAATGATGTAGATAGTATGCTATTCCGTTGTGCCCTGCATTGCATCATAGTCCACCTCTCCGGTACGGACTTTAATAACATTGCGGACATCATATACAAAGATTTTGCCATCTCCTATATGTCCTGTATAAAGCACATCCCTGGCAGTATTGACAACCGTTTCCACAGGTACTTTTGCAATGACAATTTCAACCTTGATTTTTGGAATAAGGTTAATATCAACCTGGGTACCACGGTAAAAGTCTGTCTGCCCTTTCTGCATTCCGTAACCCACTACCTGGCTGACAGTCATACCTGTTACTCCGATTCGGTTCATTGCCTCTTTAAATACCTCAAATCTTGAACGCTTCATAATAACTTCCACTTTGGAAATCGAAGAAGCCTGCTTTGTCTGTGTGCTGTTGTCAAGAGTTATAGGTACAAGTTTTTCATGCTCTGATATCTTAGACGGACCGCTCTGAAGAATTTCAGTATAACTGTTGGTAACAAAATCGCCGTATGCACTGTTAAGACCGTGTTCCCTGTTATCAAGTCCCTCAATCTCTTCTGCTGCGCTGACACGAAGCCCTGAAGTATGTTTAATTAAAGTAAATGCAAGTCCCATAATCACAAGGACAAATACCACGACAACCGCAGAACCAAGAAGCTGTGTTAAGAAAAAGTCTGCATTGCCGGTATAAAAAAGTCCTTTTGTCTTTGAAAAAAGTCCTGCAAGCAAGGTTCCAAGGATTCCACAGAAACCATGAACGCCGATTGCTCCTACGGGGTCATCTATTTTCAATACTTTGTCCACAAACTGTATTGCAATTATTGAAAATACTCCGGCAAAGATTCCTATAAGGCAGGCAGTCAAAGGTGTGTACTGGTCGCATCCGCAGGTAATTGCAACAAGTCCCGCAAGAATACCGTTTATCGTCATGGAAATATCTGCTTTTCTGTAACGGATTTTGCTTGTGATCATAGCTGCCACCGCTGCAATTCCGGCTGATAAAATTGTATTTAAAAATACGTTGCCGACTTTATCAGCTGCACCTGATGTAATAACCGAACCTCCGTTAAAACCAAACCAGCCAAACCAGAGAATCATGATACCAAGTGCCCCAAGGATTATATTGTGACCGGGTATTGCCTTGCCTCGTCCATTCTTGTCATATTTATCAATACGGGGACCGACTATTTTTGCACCCATAAGTGCTGCCATACCACCAACGGTATGAACAACGGTTCCGCCTGCAAAATCATGGAAACCAAGCTTTGAAAGCCAGCCTCCGCCCCATATCCAATGTCCTACAATCGGATATACAAACATTGATATAATTACGCTGTATATGCAATATGCCGAAAATTTAGTTCTTTCAGCCATTGCCCCGGAAACAATTGTTGCTGCCGTAGCACAGAAGGTAATCTGATAAAATACAAAGCTGCAAAGAGATACCCCGTCAGGTAAAAGGAATGTATAGTCATCTCTGATAAACAAATCAAGATTTCCGATAAAACCGCAATTTTTACCAAACATAAGTCCAAATCCGATAAAGAAGAAAACCGGAGCACCTATACATATATCAATTATGTTTTTCATCACAATATTACCTGCATTTTTGGCTCTTGTAAAACCTGTCTCAAGCATCGCAAAACCTGCCTGCATGAAAAAAACCAAGGTTCCGCAAATCAACAGCCAGACTGTATTTAATGATGTCATACTTTTCTCCTCCTATCTTGATTCTCTTGTATATGGCTTGCCGTTTGCCTTAGGCTCTGAACCCGGCTTCATAAAGAATGAAAGCACTATGAGGGTTGCAAGGTAAGGAAGCATCTGTAAAAACTGATAAGGTATCGCATTACTTACAACCTGGAGTCTTAACTGCAAAGCGTCAAGAAATGCAAAGAATATACAGGCTAAAAGCACACCCTTAGGTTTCCACTTACCAAAAATAACTGCAGCAAGAGCTATATATCCTCGTCCTGATACAATACCGTTTACATAAGATGATATATATACGGTTGTAAGATATGCACCGGCAAGTCCGCAAAGGGCACCATTTACAGAACACGCGAGATATTTTTTCTTGGTAATATTGATACCAAGTGTTTCTGCTGCCCTCGGGAATTCACCTACTGACCTGAAAGCAAGTCCTGATTTGGTTTTATAAAGATAAAAACCTATAACAAGTGTCATAACAACAGCAATAATAAGAACCGAATAATTATCTGCCGTTACCGACTGCATGACTCCTGCCTTTTTTTTGGATACTGTTGTATATACAAGTGATGCTATGGCAAGTCCCAGAATATTCATGGCATTTCCCACTATTACCTGGTCTGCATTAAGATTAATTGTAAGGAAAGCATATATCATATTTACGCCCCATCCTGCTACAACGCCTGCAAGCATACCAAGATATGGATTTTTCGTAAAATATGAAGTAATAAAACCTACAATCGCACCCACTGACATAATGCCTTCAAGTCCGATATTGGTAAGTCCGCATCTTTCTGAAAACATCTCGCCTGTCGCTCCCAGTAACAACGGAGGAAGCATACGCATGGTTGCTATCAAAAGACCCGTAAGAAACGTTAAAGTGAATATATTATTCATCTGCCTTACCTCCTTTGAATTTTGATTTAAAGAAGTTCTTAAACTTATCTTTTTCTACTAATACACTTCCGCCTACTACAAAGAATATAATTATCGCCTGAATAATACTTGCAATAGAAGACGGAACATTTGTCATAAGTTCCATTGAATTAGAACCTACATTTAATGCCGCATAAAACAGTGCCGCAAGAACAGTTCCTATAGGATGAAGCTGACCTATCAGTGCTATGGCAATTCCGTCAAAACCATAGTCTGCACAGAAACCGCTCTGTATTCTGAACTGGGTCCCGAGAAGTTCAATGGTACCTGCCAGACCGCCGATTGCTCCTGAAATTGCTATGGACAGTATCAGATATTTTTTTACCGGAATACCGTTACAGTCAGCTGCCACAGGATTAATTCCTACAGCCCTGAATTTTACTCCATAAGAGGTTTTATAAAGCACATACCATATAAGTGCCGCTACAAGTAATGCGATTATAATTCCTATGTGAACTCTTGTTCCCGGAACAAGATTGGCAAGTCTTACCGCCTCAGCAACTTTTTCAGTCTGGGGAATCTTACTGTTTGTTGCTGCAAGAGGATACGTATATAGGTAACTTGCAAGGTAAAGTGCTATGTAGTTCATTAAAAGTGTACTTACAATTTCATTTACATTCCTGAATGCCTTTAACGCACCGGCTATAGCACCCCAAAGAGCACCCACTACCATACCTACAATAATTGCACCTATTGTAATAAGCGGTGCAGGAAGATTAGCAAATGTTTTTACAAACCATGCCGCACTTATCGCTCCCATTATGAGCTGTCCGTCAACACCTATCGTCAGCACGCCGCTTTTATAAGCAAAAGTAATTGCAAGCCCGCAAAGTATAAGGGGAACTGAAATTGTAAGAAGCTCGCATATACTGTTTCCTGAGCCAAATGCTCCTTTAAACATATAACCATAGGCTTCAAAAGCATTGTTTCCCGTAAGTTCAATAATGATAATTCCAATAATAAGTGCAACCAAAACCGACACTATGGGAATGGCTATTTTCTGAATTGTTTTAGTTATTGATGCTTTCATATTCTTTACCTCCCATCATTGCTGAGATTTTGTCCATATCCGGGGTACTTCCGGATATTTCACCCATTATTTTTCCTTCAAACATAACTATAATCCTGTCTGAGATTTTAATTACTTCGTCAATATCTGCCGATACAACCACAACGCCAATGCCTTTATCCCTGGCTTCAATAATGCTGTTGTGGATAAAATTAGTTGCACCTATATCAAGTCCTCTTGTAGGATGCATTGCCACGATGAATTTAGGATTTCTTTCAAGTTCCCTTGCTAAAATTACTTTCTGCTGGTTTCCACCTGAAAGATTTCTCGCTTCTTCCTCTATTGATGAGCAGCGTATATCATATTTTTCCTTCATTTGATTGGAATACTCTGTTATTTTTTTACTAAGTATGAACTTGCCATGACCCTTTGAAAACCTCTTTTTCTCAAGGTCTTTAAGTACAATGTTATCTTTAATGTTCATATCTCCTATAAGTCCCATCTTATTACGGTCTTCCGGAATATGTGCAAGTCCGTCATTTATAAAATCAATAACCTTGAAATCGTTTGCATTCTTTCCGTCATAGATTCTCGTTCCTTCCGATGGCTTTGCTATTCCTGTAAAAATCTCTGCCAACTGGCTCTGTCCGTTTCCGTCAACTCCGGCTACCCCAAGAATTTCACCTTTATGTACTTTAAGGCAGATATCTTTTAATCCGCTGTGTTTGCTTTCCTTGTGGTAAGATACATCTTTTAATTCATAGATTAATTCGTCATCCGAATCAACATGCTTCTTCTCATAAGTTCTGGTAATAACTTTTTCGCCAACCATCAGATTAGCAAGTTCCTGTGGGCTATAGTCCTTGGCATTAACAGTTGTAATTGTCTGACCTCGTCTGAGTACCGTAATCTTATCCGAAATCTGCATTACCTCTTTCATCTTGTGTGAAATGAAAATAACGGATTTGTTATTGGCTTTTAATTTTTCGATAATCTTAAATAATCCTGCCGCTTCTTCATCCGTTAAAACCGCGGTAGGTTCATCTAATATGAGTAATTCTGCATCATTGTATAATGCCTTGATTATTTCAACTTTCTGCTGCATACCCACCGACAGATTGCTTACTTTTTCATTAATTTCAACCTGTAAATCATAGGCTTTTTCTATTTCCATAACCTTTTTGGTTACTGCGGTTTTATTAAGAAGTTTTCCTTTCTCTTCAAGTCCGCAGAGCATTATATTTTCAAGTACAGTCATGGCTTCAATAAGCATAAAATGCTGATGAACCATTGCAATACCTATATTTCTTGCTGTTAAAGGCGAATCCATATGCCATTCGCAATCCTTATAAATTATTTCTCCGGATGTCGGCTGGTATAATCCGCAAAGAATATTCATAAGTGTACTTTTTCCGGCACCGTTTTCGCCTAAAAGTGTATGCACTTCACCGTCACCAACTTTTAAATTGACATCTTTTAATGCATAGAAATCACCGAATTTTTTTGTTATTTTAATCAATTCAAGCATATGCATTCTTCCTTTCTTATCATTATGGTATATGTGATGACAAAGTCCGTATTCTATACAGGCTCTGTCATCACTTTTTCTCAATTATTTTGCATAACTGTCACAATCAATTTCACCGCTCTTGATTTTATTGATTACATCATTAACCTTGGCCTGCTTATCCGCATCAAAGAAATCTCCGAATACACCAAGGCTGCATGTACCGCCGTCTTCAAATCCTGCGATATAATATCCGCCTTTAAATGTGCCGTTTGCCGCTGTTTCCATTGCATGATAGATAAGAGCTTCATTACTCTGGATAATACTTGTTACTGTAATATCGGGAGCTGTATCGTGGGACTCTGAAGGCTGTGCGATAAAGTATACGTTATCTGCTGACTGGCAGGCTTCTCTTACACCTGCATCAACACCTGATGCAAATGAGAAAATAACATCTGCTTTATTGGTTGAAATCATTGATATACCTATTTCTTTTCCCTTTGCAACGTCTGTCCATGAACCACTCATTACTGATGTAAATTTGATGTCAGGGTTAATATATTTTGCACCGGCTTCCATTGTCTTGCTTGCTTTAAGGATCTCGTCTGATTCCTCACCGCCGACAAATCCAACTGAACCGTTTTCTGACTGGAGTGCTGCAATTACTCCGGCTACAAAACCGATTTCAGGATTGTTCTGTGACATTGACAATGCATTATCCGCTGTATATGTTCCGTCAATTGCCGCAAAATCTACATCGGGATAATCAGGTGCGATTTCTGAAAACGCATCCGAAAGGTCTGTATCAGGTGAAATAATAAGGTCAACTCCTGCATCACAATACTGTTTTACGGTAGATGTCATATTCTCAAGTGACACATTTTCCACTTCAAAAGTCTTAATATTATCAAATTTTTTCTCTGACGCTTTAAAGCCTGCATAACAGCTTGAGCCCCAGCCGCCGTCTTCAAACGGACATGCTGAAATGTATGCTACTTTAAAAGTATCTGACGAACCTGAACCATTAGATCCGCTGCTTCCGCATCCTGTTAAACCGGCTATAACAAGTGTTGCTGCTGAAATTCCTGCCACAATTTTACTTAATAATTTTCTTCTCATAGTTTCTTCCTCCTGTATGTGTTGTTATTCGCTGATTGGTTTTGTTATATATTTTCTATGCATCTCTCTTCGACGCATCCAATCCGTACCTTGTTTTGAAGCCATTTTAATGACCTCTCGTTCATCTACTTTTGTAGCCTTTCCATCCTTTACGAGGATGTCGCCCTGAACCATTACCGTATTTACATTGCTTCCATTTGCGGAATATACGAGATTCCACAACAGATTGGTGTCATCTCCGTCCCAGTAAACCGGCTGTAAATTAGGACTCATGCAATCAACGAGAATCAGATCCGCTGATTTACCGGCTTCTATTGAACCGATTTCTTTTTCCATTCCAAGGGATTTTGCTCCATTAATTGTTGCCATCCTTAACATCTCTTTTGCACCAAACATAAGTGCATCACAATGGGTTGCTTTCTGTAAAAGTGAACCTATTTTCATTTCCCTGAAAAGATCCATGCTGTTATTGTCTATCGGTCCGTCAGTTCCAAGTGAAACATTGACGCCCGCTTCTTTCATCATCGGTATTCTTGCAACTCCACATCCTAGCTTTGCCGCCGATGCCGGGCAATGGGCGAGGCTTGTTCCGGTGGCTGCCATTCGTTTCATATCTTCACTTCCAACCCATACGCAATGGGCTAAAAGTGTATGTTCACCAAGAATTCCTCTTTCCTCCAGAACTTCTATCGTTGATTTACCGAATCTTTTATGTATTGTCTGTTCTTCTTCCATCTGTTCACAGCCATGTGTGTGAATACCTACGCCATATTCCTTCTGGCATCTCACTGCATCTTTATACATCTGTTCACTGCAATAGAACAGATCCTCAAGTCCCATCCACACTCTGATACGTCCGTTATATGACATATGATGACTTTTAATTAATGCTTCATTAGTCTCCGTTGTATCAAAGAATGTATATGGTAAAACATCTGCCGCATAAGGTGCACAATGTAATCTGATTCCAAGTTCTCCTGCTGCTTCTGCACACCTGTCCATAAAACGGTACATATCCATTATTGTGGTTGTTCCGTTTTTCAGACATTCAAGGTAACAAAGCCTTGCCGCATGGTAAGCATCCTCTTCCATACATGCCCTATGCTCCAGATCATATACCGGAAGCCAGTCAACCATTCTCTGGTTCTCCACAACGCCTCTCATAAGGCTTGAATGGTTATGTGTATCAATTAATCCCGGAAGCAGTGCCATCTCGCCTTTGCAATCAATTATCTCATCTGTATCCTCGGGAATCTTAACTTCCTCCGAACTGCCAACTGCCGTAATCTTTTCTCCGTCTATAATGACTGTTCCGTTTCTGATTATCCTGTCCTGTTCATTAACAGTAAATATAATTGCATTTGTAATTGCTCTTTTCATATCGTTCCCTCCTGCAAGATGTTTTTCAGCAAAAAAGGCGTTACACCGATGATTTCTCATCAATATAACGCCTTTGTTAATCTTTTTTTATTTATGAGCATATATTAATCTTAAAAGAGCTTGATTTCAACATACATTTTGTATAAAATACAAATATATTTTTTTACATTTTGTATATACGGAGTAAGTTATGGATTTAAAGAAATTTCTTGAACTTCCTGCAACAGGGGACTTCAGACTTTTAAACAAAATAGATAATATTACGGATATTCCGGTTGAAAACATATCCCTTCTTGAGCCTCCGGTTGAAAAATTCGTCCGCAGGCATGAAATTATCCTTTCACAGGCTCTTACTGTAAGAGACAATGAAACTGATCTTAAGCAGTTTATTGAAGAATTATACCTTGCCGGTGCTTCTGCGGTTGTATTTGCATTTCCGGGGAATGATTTTCATATGTTGGACAATATATTGCCCATATATTCAGCTAAGAATTTTCCTATTCTCAGCATGGACTGGGACCACCTTTTTTCGGAAGTAGTTGAAGAGACTTTAAAAGAAATATGGAAAAACGAAAATGAAATACAGACCTACCTTGAGGCACTCCAGCGTGACCTCCTTAATCATTTCATTCAAGGGAAATCCCTTGAGGATGCAGCCGAGGTCTGCTACAAATATCTCGGAAGCGATATCGTTATCCTTGACATCAACCATAAAATTGTTGGACGTAATTCCATAATCAGACGTTTGTCCCCGGCAGGATACCTCAAATCGAGAACAGGTGAAATCAAGAGACTTGAGATTGCCAACTCCGGCAGACAATATGGCTTTCTGCTTCTTGACAATACAGTCTTTGATCTTAATTTTCACTCTGCTTCTGCCGTCCAGTGTATAAATACACCCCTGACTTTATGGTTTGACAGGGAATACGCCATTATGGCATCAAGAATGAAATCCAAAGAAGATTTTATCTGGAAACTGGCACACCATGAATTTGAATCCTTATCAGAGGTCTGCTCAAAGGCTGAACTTCTTGAACTTGATATCAGTGGAAATTTTAACTGCATCTTAGCCAAGGTATCCACTTCTGATTTTAATGTTGAAGGTCAAAGCAATGTTTTCATTGAGGAACTGGCCCTTAAAACAGCCTTGGATTACAAGCTTACATGTCTCGTTTCTCTTCAGCACGATATTCTTGTAATTTTACTTGAAAATAAAAACGAATCCAATACAAGGAATCAGATTGAAGATTATATTGCTTCTTTTGAAAAAAACTGTGAACAGAATATTTCTGCCACAGCTTTTCTCTGGGGATATGATTCCATGGGACGTCCTGTTGACACCCTGAATCTTGGTTATAAAAATGCACAAAAAGCGCTTAAATTCTGTATTGATTCAGACGGAGCAATTCACTGTAAATGTTTCCAGTTCTCTATTTCAGAAAAGATTATAAGTCTTTTAAGAAATGACGAAGAAATCAGACTTACAGCTTCAAATATTTTAAATTCTTTAAAAAACTACGATACCATCCACAATTCCGACTATACGGACACTTTAAAGACATACATAAAAGCCAATTACAATATCAGTGAAGCCGCGCGGCTTTCAAATCTTCATCGTCAGTCGCTTATATACAGACTTGACAAAATAGAGGCACTTACCGGTCTATCCCTTAAAAACCATGAGGATTTGTTTACACTTGAGTTATGCCTGATGATGTGATAAAGTCTTCGTTTTTCAGTTTTTTATTTATCCTTATCCATATACCTGAATGCCTCTGCAAGCTCCAGTTCCGATATTCCGAGTGAAGAAGCTATTTCAGCTCTGCTCATACCTTTCTTTTCAAGGTTATGGCTTAATGTTACCCATGATTTATATTTGTTCTTTAATTCTTCTTTCCTGCCTTCTTCTATTAATCCTTCAAAAGCTTCACACATGTTAAGTTGCTCCTTTCCGTCAATAAATACATAATTGCTGTTTGTAAGTTCATTAATCAATGTTACCGTACTTTTGGTTAAGTCCGGCTTGTGTTTCTCATTGTATTCCTTAAGTGCCTCTGTGCTTTTACTGTATTTCACATAGGCAATAACATCTTTAAGTTCTGTTTTGAACTTTTCAAGATCTTCTTCTTTTACAGCTCCGGGTTCAAACAGGTGCATCCTGTAATCCTGGATATATCCTCCAAGTCCGTTATCTTCAAGCCATCTGACCGTATTCTTATCAAACATGTCTTTTACGCTTAAAGGCTGGTTCCATTTATCGGCTTTCCAGTACATTACAATCGTGATAATTGGCTTTATCTGAATCTGCACGCCTTTGTTACTCTTTACCTGTCTTAAATATTCCCTTACATCGTATTCCATTATACGAAGCGGCATTGTGTAATCCTCAACGGACTGGTGTTCAATGGCAAACAGGCAGTATATGGCATCATCTACTTCAACTATTTTTGCCGAATCCCTCAGCCTTGTATCTGCCTTTACATTTCCGTTTTCATCTTCCACATGCTGGGTTTCTATATCTATGGTACGCATCCTTTCAGGTGTTACCACACTTTTTCCGTCATACAATATTGCGTTAATTGCATCCGCAAATATGTCCGGAGTAAAGTAATTCTTTAATAAAATGTCTTTCTGTCCTATTACAATCTCTTCCTTTCTTTTCTTAAATAATAAAACAGAAGCATTATAAAATTTTAACCTATATTATCCTTAAACATTATAACATTGTATCTATTGAAAAAAAACCCCTCGAGGAATTTATTTATTCTCTCAAGGGGTCTTAATATTACCAGTCTGCACCCGGACACATTGTTAAAAACACATAGTTATCTTTAACCTTGATTACAGGTTCGTTAGCTTCTGTACAGATGTTCCAGCGTGGGTTCGCCGACTTTTTCAGCTGTGCTGCAAGGGCTTGTGCATCATCCGTTTCAAAAATATATGAAACGTATGGAATTGAACCAATAACAGGTGCAATTTCATATCCATTTTTAAAACCTTTGATGTCCTCATCAAATCCCATCAATAAACCTTCTTTGACTTTATTTACTTCACAATCATATCCACCAACCGGAGCGATTAATTTTGCTATTTCTTCAATGTCTGTTCCTTTGTCAATCCCATCTTCAAAAATAGATACAATCTTTTTTTCAATTTCTGCCGAATCCATATCGTCAGAACCTGAATTATCGCCCTCTGATCCGGTTGTAGGATTATCTGTAGTATCTGTTACTGATTCCTTTGTGTTATCAATTGTTGTCTCACCGTTGCTGTCAGACTTTGAACATCCAAACAGTCCCACTGCCATTGTTAAAATAATAATACCTGCAAATAATTTTTTCATAATTTTCTCTCCTTAACTTTTTTAATTAATTTTCCTGTGAGTTTTTTTATAAGATATAAAATATATGCTGCCACTATGAGGCATATCGCAGTAATCAGAAACGTAATAAGTTTTTGTCCGGTTGCTTTATAAATTCCGGTTTCAAGTTTAAACCCGAAAATCATCTGCAGACCATATAGTTCCAATGTAAGCCTGCCTATAAACTGCATCGGAAGATTTCTGATTGATACGTGTGATGAAATATAATCCCAAAGTAATACCAGCGATATTACAAAAGGAATTGCAATAATATAATACATTTCAAAGAAAGGTTTATTCAGTCTTTCAATGCTGCCATATCTGTAAAGCAGATAAGAACCTGCAATTAATCCTGCAATTATTACAGGAAGTCCGGATTTTTTTAACAAAAAGTTTCTGATTTCTTCATAATACATACCGATAAAAATTATGGGCAGTCTGTTCACCAGTACAAAAACAGCTCTGTTTCCAAGGACATCCTTACATAACACACCAAGTAACAGCCAGCATAGCATCATACCGAAAAACGCCTTTAATCCAAAACGTTTTTTTAATTTTATCAAAAATGGTGCTATCAGATATATAAGCATTATTGCAACAAAGAACCATAAAAAAGAGCCTCCTCCTTTTTTGAAAAATTCAATGCCTGAAATTACCTTGAAAAATCTCGGATATTTCCATTTCTCGTAAAAGCCTGCCACAACAGCAAACAATACAAATGGAATATATATTGACAGCAGCCTGTTACCCACAAATTTCCAATATTCAATTCTATCTCTCTGTGCCAATGAATACGCTGACACAAAAAAGAAAATATCCACGCCTATATATGCTGCCCGGTATATTACTAACTCTGCTTTTAATCCTGAAAAAGGGATATAAAAGTGGAAAATCATAATCAGCAGAGCCGCCAGCCCCATAATTGATTTTTTACATTTCACTTTTTGCTTAATCCTTTCTTATAAAAAACTGATAATGTCCATCCGGAAAGGCCACAATACATATCTCATCATCCATATTATACTCATTATAGTAATAAACCTTACATATTATATTTTTTTTACCTGCTTTGACAGTTATTGACCCCATTTCATCACCAAGGTCGCTTTCATCCGGTTGTTTCATCTGAACCGATATTACTGTACTCGCATCATCAACAAGATTATATTCTGAACACTGTTGTACCACGGGAGCGCAATATATTTTATCATTCAATGAAAATTCTATAAGCGAATATGACACTTGTGGCTGCTGTTGCTTTCTTACTTTATTTCCAATCATAAAGCTTATGCCTGTTATTAATATCAGACTCGCTGCTGTCACAATCCACTTAATGACGTTAGATGGTTTACGGACTGTTTTTCCCGCCGCTTCAATCATATCAACGTCAATATCATTCATAGCTTTTAAAAAATCATATGAATTCATATATAATAGCCCTCCTTCTTAAGATATTGTTTTAATCCGTTTCTGACACGGAAAAGAATTGTTTTAACTTTGCCTTCACTGATGCCATATCTGTCTGCAATCTCAGCCACAGAATCCATATACCAGTACCGCCTTATAAATACATTTCTTTTTTCTTTGTGAAGTGTTCTAAGAAAAGAATTTATATAATTTTTAAGTTCTTCGCTTTCTGCATTTGCCGTTGTATCATCGTTTCCTGCAATTATCTCTGAAAGTTCGACTGTCAGTTCCACAATTGTAGCACTTCTTTTCAGCCTGTTTGATTCTTTATACCGGTCCAGTGCAAGATTTCTGGTTATTTTTGCCAGAAAAGTAAAAAAATAGCCTCGTGGTTCATGAGGAGGTATTGAATTCCATGCGCGCAAATAAGTATCATTCTCACATTCCTCAGCAATATCCAGGTCATAGCAAATACGATTTGCAATAGCAATAAGCTGCTTTCCATACTTATCTGCCGTATAAGAAATTGCTCTTTCATCTCTTGCAATATAACGGTCTATAATTATTCCATCTTCTATGGGAAGCATCTCCTTTCTTATCCCTTCACTTATTAATACGACATATATTATAAGCAGGTTTCAATTATTTTAAAAAAAGACATATGCCCGGATAGCATATGCCTTTCCATATATTTTAGTATCTTGGTGTCAGCTCTACATACATATCTTTGTACTGTCTTGCACTCTTTTCCCATGACACATCTTTTTTCATATCACGGATGACCATATCATCCCAATATTTTCTGTTTTCAAAATAAAGCGTCTTTGCCCTGTTAATTGTATCGTAAAGAAGTCCTCTTTCGTATCTGTCAAATGTAAAACCATTACCTGTATTATCAAACATATTATAAGGCTGGACCGTATCCTTAAGCCCGCCTGTCTCCCTGACAATTGGAATTGCTCCGTATCTCATGGCTATAAGCTGTGTCAGTCCGCATGGTTCAAATCTTGAAGGAACTAAAAGAGCATCACATCCGGAATAGATATTGTGTGCAACATTTTCGTCATACGCAATATATGCACAGAAATTACCTTTGTACTTATCTTCATAATAACGGAATGTATTCTCATACCATGAATCACCTGTTCCAAGAACAACGACCTGTGTATGCTCATCCATAATACTTGGAATTACATCATTTACAAGGTCAAGCCCTTTCTGATTGGTAAGACGTGAAATAAGTCCAATTACAATCTTATGGTCATCCACATCAAGTCCCAATGACTCCTGAAGTGTCTTTTTATTAATTTTTTTATTGGCTATGGCTGTTTCTGCATCATAATTTGCCGCCAGAAGTTTATCTGTGGCAGGATTCCAGTTATCGGTATCTATACCATTAACAATTCCTCTGATTTTTCCACTGTGATATCTAAGATGTTCCGCAAGCCCCTCTCCATATTCTTCCGTCTGAATCTCCCATGCGTATGTATTACTTACAGTTGTAACCTTGTTGGCATAAGCAATTCCGCCTTTTAACATATTAGCATCAAGCCAGTTCTGAATCATACAATCTTTATTAAATACATAATCCGGAAGTCCTGACCAGTACTGAATCATCTTTCTGTCATATATTCCCTGGAATTTCAGATTATGTATTGTAAGTACCGCACTTGCTCGTCCAACATTGGTATCCTTAAAACAAGTTCTTAAATAAAGTGGCACTAAAGCTGCCTGCCAGTCATGACAATGTACTACATCCGGAGTCCAGTCCAGATAATTAAGTGCTGCAAGGGATGCTTTTGCAAAAAAGCAGAACTTAGGAATATCATCAATAAGGTTGGTATATGGATTGCCCCATGAAAAGAAATCATCATTGTCAATAAAATCATATACAACTCCGTCTTCCTGATATTCCATAATACCTACATAATACTGTCTTCCGTCAGCACAAAGGTTCATATAAAAAGAACCTCTGTATTCCATTTTCTCCTGATATTTCCAAGGAATGCATTTATATCTTGGAAGTATTACCTTAACATCCAGATTAAGTTTGGCTAAGCTCTTAGGAAGTGCAGACATTACATCTCCAAGTCCTCCGGTCTTGGCAAATGGGTAACATTCAGAACCTATAAAAGCAACACTTCTTCGTGGTCCCAAATCAACCGGTGCAGCCGGAATGTTTTCCGTAAGAACAGGCTCTTGTGTAACAGGAATATTCTCTGCTGTAACAGGCTCTTGTGTAACAGGAATATTCTCTGCTGCAACAGGCTCTTGTGTAACAGGAATATTCTCTGCTACAACAGACTCCGCAGCAATCTCAGCTTTTTTTGCTGTTGTTTTCTTTGTGGTTGCTGTTGTCTTAGCAGTTGTTTTTTTCGCTGTACCGGTTGTCTTAGCTGTTGTTTTCTTTGCTGCCGTTGTTGTCTTAGCAGTTGTTTTTTTCGCTGTACCGGTTGTCTTTGCGGTTGTTTTCTTTGCTGTCTCAGTTGCTTTTTTAGGTGCTAAAGCTTCTTCGTTTGTCACCTTTACTTCTGTTAAGTTATCTTTAACTCCCGAATTAGTTGCACTTTTTTTATTATCCATACCTATCTCCAATCTATAAAATAATATTATTCCTATATACTATTCTAACAATAAAGCAATTTTAGTTCAACAAAAACCTTTTTTCCACAGAAATACTGTCTGTTAATATCATAATTTTCTGATTCCATACTATCATCCCCCATTTTTATAAATTAACCTTGAAGACCGTTTGTCTGTCTAATCATATCTTCCACAACAATGTCATAGATTTCACCAACTGAATTACAGTATTCAAGTATTTTCCAAGGCTCATTAGTATGAAAATGTATTTTAACCAATTCTTCGTCTCCTGCGGCTATCAGACTGTTTCCTTCAAAATGTTCCGTTATATAGTCGGCAATTTCATCTTCATCCAAATCCTTGTCTCTCCTGTCAATTAATAACTGTGTGTCATACCTGTATGCAAACTGGTCATCCTCTGCATCTATTGAATTAATTCCCATTTTTAAAACCTCCATAGTTTTTGAATTATATTTTATCTGTTTTTTCCAATTTCAGTAATTGTATTTTTTTATCAAGACCTCCTGCATAGCCCGTTAAACTGCCATTTGTGCCCACTACTCTGTGACATGGAATAATTATCGAAATCGAATTATGTCCAACCGCACCGCCTACAGCCTGTGCTGACATTTTCGCAATGCCTTTTTCCTTAGCTATTACATTGGCAATCTCACCGTAAGTCATTGTTTTACCGTAAGGAATAGTAAGCATAATCTCTGCTACCGATTTTCTAAACGGCGTACCTGTAATTAAAATCTTTGGTGTAAAATCAGGTCCTTTTCCACTAAAATAAATATCAAGCCACCTTGATGTATCATCAAATATATCAAGGTCTTTTTCTGTACATTCTTCCTTGATGGAATCAGCAAAATATTTTTGTCCTTCAAACCACAAGCCTATCAATACAGTTCCTTCACTTGCCATTGTTATCCTGCCGATAGGTGAATTGTAATAATTTGTGTAAATCATAAATTTATATTTTTTTCTTATTCAAAAATAAATATAACAGTCATCTAAAAGTAAAAAAAAATTTTTATCTCATAATATATGTGTAAAATAAATTATTTTTGATTTCATTTTACATACTATTTTTAAATTTAAAGCAAAGGAGACAAAAACTCATGAATTTAATCAAAATACTCACAGATTCACAAACAGTAATTAACGAAAGGAGGAGAGAATATACCGAGGATTTATCAAATAATAAATCAAGATACTTCCGTTCCGGTTATAACAATGTAATTAATTTTGCAAGAAATTTTGCTTCAGCACCGGAAAATCCAATTTCCAACAAAACACCATTGCAATTAAGAAAAGAACTAAAAGATTACATCAACAACGAAAAATTTAATTTACTCGGATCTAAAAATTATGATTATAATGAGTATTACATTGATGGCCTTAATGCTGCTTTTGTGATGCTTGTAGAATTATTAACATGTAAATAAGATTTACATACATACCTGCCGGAATTAAATCTATTTATCCGGCAGGTCTTTTATCTTGATTCATCCTTTAGGAATCTGTCCGTCAACATACAGAATGTGATTTACTAACCATTCCGTCAGATATTCCAGAATATCCATTATCTGTTTGTCCTGGTCTTCTGTCTCACTTCTATGCAAATCAATAAATTCATCTAATTTAGATATAAATTCATGATGCTGAATTTTCTGTGTGAAAAGTTTTTTATAGTTTATGGATTCCATGTAGTTTTCTTCATCCGTAAAATGCTTTTCCGTGTAATCACGCAGCTTTATGAGAATTGCCTCGATTTTATCATATTTATCCGGTGTAAATTCATCATTAAGCAGTTCATAAGCTTCATCCGCATATTTAAAAAGCTGCTTATGCTCCTCATCAATCATTTCAATTCCTATGTAATACTCCGGTTTCATTTCGTACATATCAAAAACCTCCTTGCGACATTACCTTAATTCGTGTATTCCAAGGTAATCATCCACTTTATCTATCACTCTAAGAATAGCACAATCCTTGTTAAAAATCCACCTATGCTTTAGATTTCAAAAACGTTTCCAAATCATTTATATTTTTCTCATTCTGTTGGCGAAGCTCCGGTACCAATATCTTTACGGTTTTAAATTTCAGCTTAATCTTTTTTCTTTCATTTGAAAATACAATGAATACCGATAAATTACCAAATATGCTTCTTTTTAATTTGATTTTCTTTGCATTCATAAGGTAAAAATAGAAATCATTTTCTCCCCTAATATCCCTGTTATGACAGAGTATTCTGTCTCCGTCTGTTATTGCTAAATATCCGGAAAATGAACCACTGTTCAAAAATAATCCAGCATTGGAATATACCACTGCAACAGCCACTATTACATTTTCTCCCGGCATTAAATACCGTGAATACCATTTTTCCATACTCTCATCATCGAGTTTTTCATATGTAGCCATAATAATGTTCCTTTCATACAACTTTACTATATTGAATCACAAAATTTGTTCATTGACAACTCAATTTCCATAAAAACGTTTATATAAAAATTTTGATTCCTTTTTTGTGTAAACCGAATATCATAGAGTGCCATTATCTATGCAATTCACGCCAGCTATCAAAAATATATTCTTAATATCAAATCCTCACTTTTTCTTTTATCTGTACATTAATATTTCTTCGATATTTAAAGCAATGTTAATATTGCCGGACAATAATATGTTGTATTTCTAACTTTTTCATCTTTCTTCAAAATTCCTTTATCAACAAATTCATCTAACATATTATATAAAGTGCCTTTGCTACCTGGTAAAATTTCTTGAACCTGTTTTGCTTTAAACATGGGTTTCTTAAAAATCTCATCCAAAAGCATAATTGCATATTTAGAACTCATATCAGACACACATATTTCTTTGAAATGGTTGTACATATCCAACATTGTCTTTGCCTTCATAGTATTTATCTCAGCTTGTTCAATAACACCCTCCAAAAAATACTTAATCCATGTACCATAATCATTATCCCTGGAAACAGCTGCAAGTTTTTGAAGATATAGATTTCTATCCTTCTCAAAATAAGCACTCATATAAAATGTTGGAACCGGCAACATATCTCGATAATACAAAAACAATGGAATTAACAGTCTTCCAATCCTACCATTTCCATCTTTGAATGGATGAATCATTTCAAATTGACAATGCAATAACGCAGCCTGCACCAGCAAGTCAACTTCCTCATAATGAATATAGTTTTCTAAATTTGCCATATAGTCCAGTGTCAATTCTGGAGGAAGTGGTGTAAAAGTAATCTCATTTGAATTTCCAATATAATTTTGTTCAGATTTGAATTCACCGGGACTTTTAGTCTTTCCCCTTACATTATCCAATAAAATCTTATGCATATCCTTAATTAAACGTACGCTTAACGGAAGTTTATGTCTTCCCTCCTCCGTATCATCTGACATTGTAGACATCTTATCTAATGCATAAAATAAAGCACTTCTATAATTCATTACTTCCTGCATTTCATCTTTGGATACGTGAACTTCATTTCCAGCGTCATAGTTAATAAAATCTTCAATTGTAGCATGTGTTCCCTCAAGTTTTGATGACAGGACCGCTTCTTGGGACATTAAAGGTGCGATAAGTAACATAGGATTAATTGTATTTAACAAAAATCCTCTATATGCACCCATTGCATTATTCGCCTTAGATATAAGCTTTATTATTTCACAATCATATAAAACTTCAGAAAGCTCAACAGGCAATTTTTCAGGTATATGTGGTTTCGGCACTATTTTATAAATCTCCTCAAAATTCATTATGCATTTCACTCCTTTTCTTTAGTGCATTTTTTGTATTAATCCACAGCACTTGTTAGTATAAGGAAAACATCATTTTTATACTAACAATAATATAGTTCATTTTCTTTCCTTTTTTTGAACTATATCATTCTTTAGTTCAAAAATTCATTTATTTTTGTACCAATTATATTATATAGTTTAAAAAATTACAATTTATTGAACTAAAAAATTTGTTCATTGACAATTCAATTTCCATAAAAACGTTTATATAAAAATTTTGATTGTGTATATCCTAAGATACCTCCATTACCAAACTCTTTTCGTTTGATACTGAAAGAATACTTTTGTATTTATCTTCAATCCCATAGCTGTTGCTAATATAACGTTTCAATTCCTTTTTTGTGTAATGAGGAATAATAATCCCGTCAAACAACCCTAAACCGGAAAAATCTGTCATACCAACGTTATTTTTATCAAAGTCTTTTATCTCCTCAACACTCACACCTGCAATAGCTGCACCTGCACTGCAACCGATATATATTTTGTTTCCCGTCTTAAATCCTTCTTTGATTATACTATCCAACCCTCTTTCTCTTAATATGGATAGCTTCTCAAACGTGTTGCCTTCTCCGCAATAATAGATATCACATTCCAAAACTTCCTTATTACTCATTTAAGCTTTTGTCCCTCTTTGGTTGTAAGCCCATACGAAGTAAATATCAATTTATTTTTCATACACAATCACCATCTCTTTCGGTTAAGATAGCATCTTTTAAGGTTGCTTGTCTATATTCGATTGTCACAGACTATCACCTCCAGTTCACTTTGCCCGATACTACTTCAAAATGATATTTCACAATTCCCAAATCAAGCTTTGTGTATAATCCCTTCCCGCAAGTTATTTTTATACTATTATCAGGCAATAGTTCAAAATAAAATTTCTGCCGGTTCATTGCTGTCGGTGCAAGAAGTGCTGCTTCCATCCCGGACAAAAACCATTCCGGCATATCTTTTTTATAGTTACAAACCTCACTTAACCTTTTACTTTTATGGGCTGCTCCAGCTGTTTTACCATAACCGAGAGAAATCAGGCATACCAGTTTTTCTCCTTTGTCAATTTGTGCTTTACTCTTTCCGTGTGTCATAGCAACCCAACAGGTATTAAGTCCAAGCTCCTGTGCTTTCAAAACAATCTGTTCACCGTAATATCCAAGAGATTCATCTGATTTTGATTTTTCCCCGACAAGTGCAATGTAATTATTCACACCATCAAATTTTCCGTAATGTGCCATCATTGAGTTAAAACATTTCGGCTCATCATAAATTATTTGAATATGCAGTCCCGCTTTTTGATTAATCTTAGCAATGAGAGCATTTAAAACTTCTCTCTTTTCTTTTTCAATTTTCTTATCCGTATATTGCCTTACACTGTGTCTTTCTTTCATAAGTTCAATTATTTCCATTATTGATTACCTCGCATAATAATCTTTCAATATTGTTCAAAAAAACACCCGCAGTAATTTTGCTGCGAGTACTCTCAATACTAAAGCTTCCTGATTAATCTTACAAGTTCCGTTTTCTCTGTAATTTCTGACAAACAATCAGACTTGTTAAAATAGCTTGCTGCAATCATATAAAGTGCATATTCAAATGCTGTTTGACTGTTAGTGAAATTCATTTTTACCATATCGTGTTCTCCTTTTCATTAAGAAGCGGTTCAATAGTTGTTATAAAATCACTATACCAGTTTTTTTATCATAAGATATAAACCAATAGTCTAGTTTTTGAATCCTGTGTAACTTCTGCCATGCTGTCAAACATGAATAATGCTGACATAAAATATCTTCTCATCCCCCAGACGAATACACAAATGCTTTTCATAAATTCTTCGCCATGATTTCCCCTCACAAATATTACATTTGAGGGTACATCCATAATCCATTCCATCATTTCATGTCGTATGGTTCCATAGTTTCTGCATTTCGATATTCATGTTTCTCATAATATCCTATCAGTTCACCATCATCTCTGAGTGCCACCATATAAACATCTTTATTCTGTTTCTCATTGTGAAACGTATATACAATATTATGGCTTTCATCTGCCGCAAACCATTCCACTACCTGCTGTATTTTATCTCTTGATTCCGGATTGTGGCAGTCTAAAACGCTTCTTCCAATAAGTTTGTCGCCGCCTCGCTTCGCATAACTGCTAACTGCTGCCGGATTCATATAAATAATCTCATGCTTAAGATTGCATATAACAATTGATGACCTGTCCTGATCAACAATACTCTTATAAAAACCGATCATCCTTTTTTTATGTATTTTTATCTTCTTATTTTTCACCATTTTCTACCTTCCTTAAAATATCACGCCTTCAGCCCCTGTTCCAGACTTCATATCCCTGCCTCCTGGCAGAATCATACACAGGCTGCATGTTTTTCTCAAGAATATTAATAAATTCTTCTTCACTGTTTCCCTTGCGATAAAGTTCCTGCCCTGCCCAGAGGGAATGCAAATTATCCCTATAGCAAGACTCATACAATTTTCTGATGCCTTCCTTTTCATGAATCAGCTGATACATAATAAACTGATTTTTTGCAAATCGGATAAAGAACGGGGACCATTTCGGAAGCCTGTTGCTCTTGGAGGAATTTAATGATGAATCCATCGGCATCAGATTCCACAACTCATCATTCATTACAAATGACCACGGAATAAAATGGTCTACATCATATTTTTTCAAAACAACCGGCTCACCTGTAAATACATCCTTAATTTCCCGAACATCCAGAATACCTTCCCAGAGTTTCCGGACATTATTCAACTTACGCATCTTTTCATCCATTGGAGCCAGTTTATAAATCAATCCCGGAACTTCAGGGTTATTATTCTGAAGCCATTTCACCTTTTCATACTGTATCCATCCCAAAATCGATACCATCTGGTCCTGAATCATTTCTACCCAGGCATTCTGAAAATAAACCTTCTTCTTAAGCTTGCTTTCCTCGCCGAGTATGTAAGGCAAAAGTACAGTATGCCTATTGATTCGTTCTATATATGCAGTCATTCTGCGGACACTTCCCCAGTCTGCTGCCTCACTGCTTTTATTAAAAAAGCCTGCCAGAGCCCGATATGGAACCATGTTAGTAAGCTGTTCTTTATAAGTCTTTAACTCAGAATTATGCTCCGCAATTGCATTCTTTATTTCTACCTTAGACGCATTCGCCGGTAAATCTGAAAGTCCGGTAAGAAGTAATACCGCTCTTTCCAAACCATCTCTTACCTGTCCGTCCAACTGCATTCCACTTAAATGGATATGGAATTCTCTTACCGAATACCATGCATTACAAATCATCTCATCTATAATTGCATCAAAGGTTGTCTCCCTTATGTTCTCAGATATCAGCTGCACAATTGCTTCCAGCCAATAGAACTTATAGCAGTAAGAGGGATCTTTCATCATCATAGAAAATGACTCGATATCCAGCGTATTATAATATTTTCCATCAATGATTAATGAATACCCTTTTTTCGTAAAATCAGATTCAGCCATTTCTCCTCATCCCTTCCCGGTCTTACATCACCCGTAATCCAATAGTCTTCTATCTGCAGTTCCGGAATCCCATGCAGATATTTTTCAAAATCTCCAATTGTAGAATCTGTAAAATACCTACCGTTTCGTTCACCTTCAAAACTACCATGCTTGAAAGATGTGTAAACTACTCCATTATCCTTTAATGCTGCTGCCATCTTTTTTAATACACCGGTCAATGCAGGCTTTGAAAGATGTAATATGGATGAACATGCCCAGATGCCATCATATTTATCCACATCGTGTAACTCTTCAAAAAGCATTTGTTTAACCTTGATTCCGGTATAATCACGGGCTATTTTGCAAAGTTCTTCTGAACCGTCTATAGCATCCACCTGAAAGCCTTTCTCAAGGAAATACTTTGTATCACGTCCGGAACCACATCCAAAATCTAAAATATATGCACCTGCCGGCAGATTTATCAAAAATCTATCCTGTGTCTGTTTAAAATCCACAGCAAAAGTTTCTTGAACAAACTGATTTGCATTTTGATTGTAATACTTTAATGTATTGTCCATAGATTTCTCCTTCTCATACATCCGGCTTTTTATGTTCATTAGTCATGCATATGTAAAGATAATGCTGTAGTTTTTCATCTTTCCTACATTCTTCTTTAGCTGTTCTGCCTTTAATTGTAGTATACCATATGTCGCAATATTGTGACAGTTATTATAAATAATCCTTCAAACACGTCAAAAAGAAATCAGCTGCAGCAACATTCTGTGTCATTTTATACATATTCCAAGCAACAAGGCTATGTACATCTATGACGATTTTTAGTATTCTTTTCTTATGAGTTATCTACTTTAAAAATACAGAGCAAAGCTTGTTAATCAATTGCAGGAGAAAAATTAAATGAATAGCATCATCGTATTATTGGGCGAAATCTTACCGCACAGCATATAGCACAAAACCACAGCAGAATAAATGATTTTGAAGATTATAAGTTCATAGTTATTTCAATAAATATTGGGAGGGATAAACGGATGACCTATACATATCACTATCAATCGCCTTTGGGCGGTATCACGCTTTCAAGCAACGGAATAGAACTGACAGGGCTTTGGTTTGACGGACAAAAATATTTTGGAAATACGCTCCCGAAAGAATATGAAGAAAAAACCTTGCCGGTATTTGAACAGTCCGTCTGCTGGTTAGATATTTATTTCAGCGGCAAAGCACCTGATTTTACGCCTCCGCTGTGTATGCAAGCAACGCCTTTTCGTAAAGCCATACGGGAAATTATGATGGCAATTCCCTTTGGAAAGACAATGACCTACGGCGAAATTGCGGATAAGATTGCAAAACAAAAAGGCATTTCTAAAATGTCCGCACAGGCTGTCGGCAGTGCAGTAGGGCATAATTCCATTTCACTCATTATTCCTTGTCATCGTGTTGTCGGTACAAACGGCAATCTGACAGGTTATGCAGGCGGTATTGATAAAAAGATACAGCTTCTCAATTTGGAAAGAGCAGATATGACCTCATTTTTTGTGCCAAAGAAGCATTGTGTAATATGAAAGATGAATTAAAGGGCGGTCATTTAACTGTTTTCCCAATCCTTCCACTCAAGCACCTCATTAAATGCATTGATTATGATACCTTTTAATTCTCGTAGATTATCCGTTTTTGAATTTATATTTTCCTTTTCCGTATCCGGATACCGGTTCAATAATATCCGCCTGCACTAAATTTGAAAGAAGTTTTGACGCACTCGAATTTTTTAAACCCAGCAATTCAGTAATTGCACTTCTGCCAAATACTTCATCATATCCAAATTTTTCAAACATTCTACGGATATGAGCTGCGGTTTTAATAGAGAAATCTTTCCATTTTTCCGAAAGTGCACTTTCAATGTCTGCTTTTTTATCTTGAATGTCTACTTTTCCACTTCCAATGTCTACTTTTTTCTCGTTCAAAAGTCCACTTATATGCAAATCTCTGTTATGAAGCTCGTTTTTCTCGTTCAAAAGTAGATTTCTAAGGAACACTTCAAGATATCCTGTTGTTTCGTGAATATCTTTTTGCAAATTGGTATAATTGGCACGAACAAGTGCATTTCTAAAATACCACGCATTTTCTGCAAAAATATCATTGGTTGCAGAAAAGCCAAGTGTTCTGAGATATTTTATAAAAAATACTGCTGTTGTCCTTGTATTGCCTTCTCCAAAAATATGAATTTGCCAAAGTCTTGAAACAAAGACTGCCAAATGGTGGATAATCTCATCCATCGAAAGACCTTTATAACTAAAATCTTTTTCCTGTGAAAAATCATACTCAAGCGTAGCTCTAAGTTCGGAAGCGCTGCCATACATCACAGTTGCACCGTCAAGCACCCATTCTTTTTTCGTTATATTGTAATCTCTGATTTTTCCGGCGTGCTTATATATACCCTGAAAGAGTTTACGATGAATAGAAATATACTCATTCGGAGAAAATGAAAATGCTGTTTCGGAAAGTATCTCTGCGATACGGAAAGAAACCTTATCTGCCTCTTCTGTGCGTTCATCATCCGACAAATGCGCAGGACGTTCCTCATAATAACTGTCGATAAGGCTCTGTGCTTCCTTCATTGTAATTTTACCTTCAATATTTTGAATGGCAGTATCTATCAAATATTTTGATGGTTTGAGTCCATCCACAGCCTGAAGTCCGATTGCAGTACTCCAAGCATAACCTTTTCCTGACTTATCAGGCTCAGATTCTCTCAAATATTCCTTAAATGGGTCTTTTTCCATTTTCGCTACCTCACTTCGCAAAATTCTTGGTTTTGTAACAATCTATTTAATACAATCTTTTATCAAAACATATCAAAATCTTTTCTAAATAGTTCTTATCATTTTTACTAACATCTCCAGATTGGTCTTTTTGCATTTTTCAGCTTCTTCAAGTGCAGCTTTCAATAATTCAGGATTATTATATACCCTATCCCTCGGAGTTGTATATGATTCTTCGATACACTGCTTTATAAATTCTCTTTCGTTCTCTTTCTCTTTTTGCAGGCATTCCATAAAATCATCATGATTATTTGTAAGTATTAAAACTAATGAATCGTCAATAAATTTATCACACATTCTAAGAACATTTATTGTATATTTCTTCGCATACTTCACATAAGATGTTAAGTCTGTCACCTCAGCAAACACTGGAAGAACTAATTCCTTTGTTATTTCAGCAGACTTCTCTACTACCTCAACCATGTTTTGTTCATTGTACTCAAACCCCATTCCATATTCATAGGTCGGTGAGAACATTTGAAGTTGAAGTCCGGTATAATCAAACGCCCATTTAAAGAGTTTGTCCTCGGTGCAGCCATGTGTCCAATCAGCACATTTAGAAAAATATACCGACATAATACCTGCAGTAATGGTAAACCCTTTATTGCCTTTGAGCCATGCCGGAACCTTTTTTAATCCAATAAAATAGATCAGCTCCTGATTTACCACCTTCACAAATCTTTGCAATTTAGAGCACCATTGATATCCTTGTTCTGTTAGAAATTTACAATATATATCCTGAAAAGCTTTGTTAAGCGTCATAAATGTTCCCTTCAATTATCCAAAAATCAATTTATATGCAAGTGCTATGCTTACATAAGAATCTGCTTTTTGCCCAGTTTTATCATTTAGCCAGTACCTCATATGCTTCTTTGTTCTGCTCTGTGAGCTGATTTGAAATATTTAGTACATCTTCATCAGATGCAGTAAAATCCTTATCTGCTTTGCTAAAGTCTATAACAAGATATCTTGGTACATTATTCTTCAAAATCACTGCTGAACCACATTCGTCCACTAATCTTGCTACTTTAGAAAAATTCTGGTTAGCGTCTGAAATAGACACCATTGTTTTTGTATCTATAGTCATTTGATCACCTCCATGATTTATTTACTATAGCATATACAAATTTTAGGATAAATACAACCTATTTTCATCTGAATACACTAAACCGAACTGCTATACAGACTTTTTGATACCTCCCACGAAATACCGATTTCTTAATTCTACAAACTGGAATTTATCTATTAACTCTCTTAACTTTCCCCTATTTTCAAGGCTTCCCGCCATTGAAAATTCTATATATGTATCCTTTTCCCTTGTTTTTGCCCTTATGGGATAATTACAAGGGAAAATTCATTATTCAGTTGTTTAATCGTTGCCTGCCACTTTATCAAGAAGTCTTGCGGAAGTCCGCTTTGCTTCCCTTGTAGCATGGGCGTAGACATTCATGGTGGTACTCACGTCTGAGTGTCCTAACAGTTCCTGCACATCCTTAGGCTGAGCCCCGTTGGATAAGAGGTTTGTCGTGTAGGTATGCCTCAGTGTGTGGAAATGGAAACCTTCAAGCTCCGGTACTTTTCTTCCTGCTGTCCGGCAGGCTGTTTCTATGGTTGCCGGAAGTTCCAGACAACCATCCTCCCTTAAGCATACAAAGAAGATTTCGGTGTAATCTTCCGGCACATTCTCTGTCATTCCCAAATGATAATACTCGTAATGCACCCGATTCTTTTCCATTACTTCTCTGTAAAAATTCCGCTGGTAGAGTTCCCCATACTGAAAACGGTTTTTGTGCTGTTCCTTTTTTGCATTCCTCAAAATATCTGCGAGGGTATCGCCAAAGTCAACAACCCTGATCTTTTTCCACTTTGTCGGACCGATTTCGTGCTTATGGGTAGCACCATTGTAGCGGATGCTCCTGCGTACAGTGAGATACTGTTCTTCAAGGTTGATATCCTGCCATGTCAGACCTGCTACCTCTCCAAGTCTGAGACCTGTAAAGTATGCTATCTGAACCGGAAGAATCGCATCCCCACTTCGTTTTCCAAGCTGTTCAATCAGTTTCCGGTACATTTCAAAGGAAAGCGGTTTAACCTTGTCTCTGTCTGTGGCTGTTTCATCCGCAAACAAATCCGTTTCTTCCTTTTTATGCCTCATCACCACATACTGCATTGGATTGAAGGTAATAAACTGTTTCGGAAATACCGCAAACCGGAATGACTGTTGCAATACTGCTGAAAATGACCTTACATAATCAATGGAATATCCTTTTGATATAAAATCTCCCACAGTGCCTCCAAATGAGAGCAAATCCATAAACTCCTGCAGGTGTACCGAAGTCACCGTTTTCAGTTTCCTTTTGCTGATAGGGTGTTGTTTGATTCTCCCAATTGTCTGAAGATAATTGCCAACCGTTCCATTACTCAATGTGCCTGTCTTTAATTCTTCCTCAGCCCACAGGTCAAGCAACTCTCCGAGTGTGATGTTTTCAGCCTTTGCAACAAACCGCTTGGCTTCATAATCCTCCATTGCCTGCCTCAACAGCTTTTCCGTTTCGCTTTTGTTTTCCGTACCTGCAAATTCCTTCTGCACCAGATTACCGCTTGCATCTTCCACATAGAAGCGGTAGTACCATTTCTTGCCTTTCTTTCTTACAGAACCTTTTGCCATAATCGTTACTCCTTTCGATATCGACAATCGGAACTGATGAAATGCTTTCTGCGTGTAAGTATA